>Ga0079223_10001220_pt1 | contig 15014 bp, 16 predicted proteins | sample Stecom2011_FD_75072 | JGI IMG/M metagenome (GOLD analysis project Ga0079223, IMG submission 75072) | Agricultural soil microbial communities from Utah to study Nitrogen management - Steer compost 2011 | ecosystem: Environmental > Terrestrial > Soil > Agricultural land | place: USA: Utah... | reverse complement strand
TGGTTCGGGATATTCATCATCTGGAGGTTTACACTGATTTCCTCGTACGAGAAAAGTGTGTTTACCTTTATTCTGGGAGGGGGATTGCTGCCTCTGGCATTTGCTTTTTCGAAAATATTAAAAACAACCTGGAAGATAAAAGACAACCCGCTACAGCCTCTTGGGTTATGGCTCAATTTTGCACAACTGATCTATTTCCCGTTTTTGTTTTTTATCTTCGTGAAGTATCCCGATTATTTCATCATGGCTTATGCGATTATCACAGGTGCACATCTGTTCCCCTATGCCTGGTTTTACGAAGAGAAAGGGTATGCTGTTGCTGCTGTGATCATCTCTGTGGGAGCAATGGTGATTGCTCTTCTTGTTGATCCTGTGGATATTTATTATGTGCCGCTCTTCACCGCTTCGCTGCTGCTGCTGCTTGGCATCTGGGTTTATATGCGATACAAACGAAAATTGTGAATAAGATGGACGGAGTGAATAAAAGGATCATTGCAAAAGAGGATGATGTGGTATTGAGAGAATTCATGGATTCCGATATACCAAAAATGGCTGCATATGCCAACAACAAAAAAGTGTTCGATAATGTCCGGGATGCTTTTCCTCATCCTTATTCATTGGCAGATGCGAAAAGCTTTATAAACATGACAGGCAGCCTGGATCCAAAAACTATTTTCGCCATTGAATATAAAGGTGAGTATGTCGGTAACATCGGCTTACATCTTGCATCGGACGTCTACAGGAAAAGTGCGGAGATAGGTTATTTCATTGGTGAACCGTTCTGGAACAAAGGAATCGTAACAACAGCAGTTTGTTTAATCACTGAATGGGGATTTAAAAACCTGGATATTGTTCGTATCTTTACGGGAGTTTTTGAATTTAACAAGGCTTCGCAGAGAGTACTGGAGAAATGTGGCTATACCAGGGAAGCGGTATTCAGGAAATCAGTTTTTAAAAATGGGATTTATTTGAATGAAGTCAGGTATGCAAAGATTAAAGATGAATGATATGTTGCACCCGAATATATTTACATTAATTCCGAACACAAACAGACAAACGAATGATTAAATCTGTTCTCATAGTGGGCTTGGGAGGTTTTATCGGTACGACTCTCCGGTATCTTGTTTCAAGGTACTTTCAGTTACATGTTGTTTCTGTTTTCCCATGGGGCACTTTCACCGTGAATATTATCGGGAGTTTTATTATCGGTATACTTTTCGGTTTATCAGAAAAAGGAGATTTCATTTCTCCCGAATGGCGACTCTTCCTCACTGTGGGTATATGTGGCGGGTTCACCACCTACTCCACTTTCTCCAATGATGCATTTATCCTTTTACAAAACAACGAGTTCTTCCGTTTTGCAACATATTCAGGGTTGAGCTTCATCCTGGGGCTTTTCGCTGTCTTTTTTGGCAGGTTAATTATTAAAGCTATCTGATATGGAAAATAAAACGACTGCTTCGGTCCTTCGTATTTACCTCAGTTCAACTGACAAATACAAAGATGGGTTACTCTATGAGCATATTGTTTTTAAAGCAAAAGAAGAGGGGCTTGCAGGTGCTACAGTTATAAAAGGTATCTTAGGGTACGGGGCCAGCTCAGTGATTCATTCCTATAAATTTTGGGAAGTGAGCGAAAAACTGCCGGTAGTAATTGAGATTATTGATTCTGATGTTAATGTAGAGAATTTCCTTGAATTGCTTAAACCGGTGCTTGCATCAGTCCAATACGGTTATCTCGCAGTAACCCAAAAAGCAGAAACAATCATCTATAAATCGGGAAATAAAAGAAACAACCAATAGTAATTACAATTTAACACCTCGTCAATAACTGATGTGGCAAGTGGTGCATCCTGCATAGTCCACTAATTTATAATTTATTAGTAATTCTATTTCGAACAATGAAAAAATTTGTATGTTATAATCACGTGCATTAACTATGGATTAATTAAAATTGAAAGTTATGGATTACTTAAAGAATCAAATTGAAACGTTAAACGATCTTGTACTAATTAACAACGACAGAGTCGAGGGTTATCAAAAAGCCATCGAGGAACTGAAACCGGAGGATGCCGACCTGAAATTTGTTTTCCAGGAAAGAATTGATCAAAGCAGATCCTTTCATACAGAACTAGTAGCCGAAATTGCCAAAACAGGCAGAGAGATAGAACAGGGTACCAAGTTATCCGGTAAGATCTATCGTGCCTGGATGGATGTGAAAGCATTCTTCTCCGGGGCAGACAGAAAAGCGATCCTTGATAACTGCGAGGATGGAGAAGATGCAGCTCTCAGGGCATATAATGAAGCTCTTGAATGCGAAGAACTCACCCCTGAACAGAGAACAATCATCATTCGTCAGCAGGCGTCCATCAAAATTTCACACGACAAGATCAAAGCGATGCGGGATTCGCTCTGATCTTTTCTTCTTCACTTCAGACTATTAAACAATTAAAGGTGGAACTCATCTCATCCACTGAGGTGGTTCAGGCTACATTATCCGCGGGAATCATCGAAGAATGAGTGTCCCACCTTTATTTGTATCTGTTATTCGTTTTTTGATTGATTAAAAACATTACCCATGAAAAAAGAAAGCAGTAAAACAGAGTCGAACGGTTCTCAGAAAAAAAAGAGTGCAGATAAGTCGGGGAAGAACCCAACTATTCCGGGTAAGGGTACCGAACCGGCAAAAGTATCAGTGATTGAGCTAAAAGATCCTGATCCTGTGGAGATGAGTGAGGCCGATAAAAAGGTTTCACTTGAAGTGCGCCCCGACACACCTGATAACGCCAAGCAGAAAGATCTGGCTGTGAACAAAGGCGGGGGTTACGGTAATAGAATGACAACCAATCAGGGTCTGCTGATCAATGATGACAGCAATACCCTGAAGGCCGGGGAGCGTGGTCCTTCATTGCTGGAGGATTTCATCATGCGTGAGAAGATCACCCATTTCGATCATGAGCGCATACCCGAACGTATCGTACATGCAAGAGGATCGGGAGCACACGGTGTCTTCAGGGTCACCAACCCCATTTCGCAATTCACAAAAGCTAAATTTCTTACTGAAAAAGGCAAAGAGACCCCGCTCTTTGTACGCTTTTCTACCGTACAGGGGGGGCGCGGTTCAACCGATATGGCCCGTGATGTTAGAGGGTTTGCCGTCAAGTTCTACACCGATGAAGGGATCTTTGACCTGGTGGGTAACAATGTAGCTCCTTTTTTTATACAGGATGCCATCAAGTTTCCTGATCTGATTCATGCTGTAAAACCAGAACCACGAAATGAAATACCACAGGCAGCTTCTGCACATGACACCTTCTGGGATTTTGTCTCCACCTCACCTGAGACATTCCATACGGTGATGTGGCTAATGAGTGACAGGGCTATACCCCGCAGCTACCGGATGATGGAGGGCTTTGGCACGCACTCTTTCCGGTTCATCAATGAAAAAGATGAATCTTTCTTCGTGAAGTTTCATTGGAAACCGACAATGGGACTGCACTCACTGGTATGGGATGAGAACCAGAAGATCGCCGGTAAAGACACTGATTTTCACAGACGTGATCTGTGGGATGCCATACAGCTGGGTGAATTCCCGGAGTGGGATCTGGGGGTACAGGTTATCCCGGAGGAAGATGAGTTCAAGTTCGATTTTGATCTGCTCGATCCCACGAAGTTGGTACCTGAAGAGCTTGTGCCTGTGCTGATCGTCGGCAGGATGACGCTGAACCGCAATCCCGACAATTTCTTCGCCGAAACGGAACAGGTTGCCTTTCACCCGGGGCATGTTGTTCCCGGCATTGACTTCTCCAATGATCCACTATTGCAGGGACGTCTTTTCTCATATACCGACACCCAGATATCACGTCTCGGTGGACCCAATTTTCATGAGATACCCATCAATCGACCTGTAGTGCCGGTAGTCAATAACCAGAAAGACGGGATGCACAGGATGACCATCCCTGTGGATGAAACCAGTTACCACCCCAACACTATCAGTGATAATTACCCACTGCAGTCAACAAAGGAGGAGGGTGGTTTCACAAGTCACAGGGAACGTATCGAGGCGCATAAGGTGCGCGCACGGAGCCAGAGCTTCCTCGATCACTATTCTCAGGCGATTCTTTTCTATAACAGTCAGACCGATGTGGAGCAAAAACATATTGCCGACGCTTTCAGCTTTGAGCTGGGCAAGGTGAAACGAATCGCTATACGTCAGAATGTGCTGAAGATGATCAGGATGGTAGATAAAGAGCTTGCTGGCCAGGTTGCCACACAGTTGGGTATACCCGTTCCCGGGGGTGTTCCGGAGAATATGCAACATAGTCCCGATGCCACACCGGAGGAATATGAAACCATCATTGTGAAGCCCAGGTTGAAGGAATCGCCGGCACTGAGCATCCTGAAGAATCAAAAGAATGATTCTATCAGAACACGGAAAGTAGCCATTCTCTGTGATGAGGGTGTGGATGGCTCTCAGTTGAAAAAACTGAAGGAGACACTTACGGGTGAAGGCGCAATGGTGAGAGTTGTTGCATCTCATCTTGGGATCATCCGGGACAGTCAGGGTAAAGAGATTGAAGCGGATGATTCCGTGCTCACCACCTCCTGTGTCCTGTTCGATGCAACAGCTGTTCCTGACGGATCACCTGATATGTTTACAATGATGCTGTCAGATCCCCGTTATAAGGAGTTTGTACGAGATACCTATTTCCATTTTAAACCATTATCGGCAAATGGAGCTGCTGTCAGGTTTATCCTGGATGTGATTGGTAAGGATCTTACAACAGAGAGCGGTATTGTAAAAAATGGGAATCCGGCCGATTTTGTCAAAGCGATCAAAAAGGGTCGTTACTGGGACAGATAATCAGTACCGGGAAAGATAAAAATTGAGTTTGCGAATAGATGGAAATAATGAACTAAGTTTATTTTTTATATCAAAAACAACATTATTATGACAACAAAAAAAGAAACCGATAAAAAAGCACCTGCTACAAAAAAAAGTGAAACCAAACTGAAAGCAGAAGATCAGGGAAAGCTGCAGGAATTTCTGGTGGATTCATTCAAGGATATCTATTATGCCGAGAATGAGATTCAGAAAGGATTGAAGAAAATGGAAACCGCTGCGACATCGAAGGAGCTGAAAAGCAGCATAAAAAAACATTATAGTCAGACTGAAGGTCAGATAAAACGACTGGAAGAGGCTTTTAAACTATTGGGTGAGAAACCGGCAAAGAAGAAATGTGAAGCCATTGACGGCATCCTGAAAGAAGGGGAAAGTATTCTGGAAGATACCGAAGCAGGTACCATGGTGCGTGATGTGGCTATTATCATCGCTTCGCAGAAAGTGGAACACTATGAAATTGCAACTTATGGCAGCTTAGCCGAATTGGCTAAAACACTGGGTCTTTTTGAAGTATCCCAATTACTGGAGGCAAGTCTGCATGAAGAGAAATCGACCGACCTTTCCCTGACAGATCTTGCAGTTTCCTTCGTTAACACAGAAGCGAAATCGGAATAACCTGCACTATCATTTATTCATGAGGGGGGGTGTATCGCCGGGCGATATTACACCCCCTTTATGATATATATGATAGGTTAAGCAAAAAATTATAATGATGACTTAAAGTCGTTTATTTGATCCGGGATGAATGGCAAACATTTTCTCCTTTATCAAAGATTAAAATACTGATATGTAAAACCAGACAATATGAAAAAAAAAGATACAACACAGATACGTCCAAAACAGAGTCAAAGAAGACCAGGGAAAGAAAATAAAATGAAACCCGAGCCCCAGAGTGATCCCGTTGAAAGTAACGATAAATTAAAAGGTAAGGTGGCACTCATCACGGGTGGAGACAGCGGCATAGGAAAAGCTACTGCGCTGCTCTTCGCATCTCACGGCGCTGATATCGCCATCGCCTACCTGAGTGAAACGGAAGATGCGAAAACAACTCAGAAAGAGATTGAAAAAATGGGCCGGCAATGTCTGCTAATCAAAGGGGATCTCTCGAAAGAGAGTAATTGCAGGAAAGCAGTGGAGAGAACAATCAACAAGTTCTCCAAACTCGATATCCTGATTAACAATGCAGCTTTGCATTGGGAAAGTGAGCACCTGGAAGATATCTCTACAGAGCAGTTGACACGCACTTTTCAAACCAACGTTTTCTCCTATTTTTGGGTAACAAAATATGCACTGCCTCATTTGAAAAAAGGAAGTGCCATCGTGAATACTACCTCTGTAACAGCTTATCGTGGAAGCGGGAAGTTGATTGATTATGCAGCCACCAAAGGAGCAGTTGTCGGCTTCACACGCAGCCTGGCGCAAAGTCTGGCCCATAAGAACATCCGCGTGAACGCGGTAGCTCCGGGACCCATATGGACACCCCTTATAGCATCCTCATTCGACAAGAAAAGAGTATCGGAATTTGGCAGTGACACACCCCTGGGCAGAGCCGGAGAGCCCAACGAGGTGGCCACCTGTTTTCTTTTCCTGGCCTCCGATGACGCGAGTTACATGAGCGGCCAGTGTCTCCATCCCAACGGCGGGGAAATCATTAATGGGTAATAAATCATCCAGTTGATTTTCTTTGTATCAGCGATAGCCAGAGATCTTACGAAATCAATGAAATGTATATAGGCTGTGAAACGATAAGAGGGTGTAATCACAATGTGATTCACCCTCTTTCTGATACAATCAATTCCTTTTTCAGTGTTTCCTTCGTAAAGCTGCATAGATCACAAGCACAAGGAAAGAGCCCCCAATTGCAAGAAGCAGTGTTCTGAAGCTAAATTCATCCACTGTGCCCCATCCTAAAAAAGAACCAATCCAGCCGCCAACAAATGCACCGATAATACCAATTAAGATGGTAACCAACCAGCCACCGGGATCCTTGCCCGGACGGATTGCCTTAGCTATAGCTCCGGCAATAAGGCCTAATAAAATCCATGATAAAATTCCCATAACAATGATATTTTAAATATTATAAAAATAAATAGTGCCTCAACTTAGTCAGATAACATCAAGCAGGATTAAAATGTTTAAATTATCGTTGTTTACCTTAGTTTTAAATAAAATCGAAGAGCTATTTACTTCTTTCGTGCAATTCGGGTAAACTGTTATCACTTGGCGGTATGATTATGGTATCTCCCGGATTCACTTTAAATTCATGAGTTACCTCTTCCACTTCTTTGTCTTTGTCTTTGTCTTTGTCTTTTTTCTTGGAAAAAATCCTGAAAATCCAGCTGTTGGCTATGGTTTCCGCGGCTTTGGTAATCTCCACTACACCCTGATCCACATTGGCGATGGCTGTGTCCACATTCAATCCCATCTGCTTATCGTTCAACAGACGGGGGATTACACCCTCACCGTGATTCAATGAATAGGAAGTCTGATGGAGCTGGTTAACCAATGAATCAGCTTTCCCTGTAGTAGAAGTTAAGTTGGCCATGATCCTGTTCATCTCCACGGTGATCGAATCGTCATTGACCAACTTTCCCAAGTCACCCTGGCCATTGTTAATTTTCGCAGTAATCTTATTCAGATCAGATAGGGATGCATTCAAGCTGCTGGTTGCGGTCTCGAGGGCATCTGTAAGGTAGTTCTCATTTAACAGGCGTCCTATATCCCCGTCGCCCGAATCAAACTTACCGGTGATAGATCTCAAATTGGCTACAGTACCCTTCGCTTCATCAAGCATCTCTGTGGCCTGAGCAATCATTGCCTGAATATCAAGACCATCGGCCACAGGCAGATAATCGCCATCCTCCACTTTACCGGTTGCAGGATCACCGGTGGAAATAAGTACGATCTTCCCTCCCATTAAACCTTCCTGACCTATCTGCACAGCAGAGTTCTTGTAAATAAAATCGGTATAGGTATCCCTTATCGTCATGGATACGATTACCGAAGAATCGGCTACAATCCGGATATCATTCACTGTGCCAATGTTAATTCCAGCAAAACGGACGATGTTGCCGGACATCAAACCCCGAATATCCTTGAATGAAGCATGAACTTCGGTGTTTGACGAGAACAGATTCTGCTTGCTTCCGATCAGATAAACCGCAACGATAAACAATATGAGTGCTGAAGCCATAAAAATACCCAGCCTTAATGCTTTTTTTGTTCTTTTCATCTTTAATCCAGTTTGCTAAATAAAATAATCCCTTATCTCTTTTTCATCGCTACGACTCAATTCATCGTACGTACCCTCCACAATGAAGATCCCTTCACTCATAATTTTTATGCTGTCGGTGGCGATCTTGGCGCACTTCATATCGTGTGTTATAATAATGGAGGCGGTATTATACTCTTCCCGTATTTTCAGCATCAATTCACTTATTTCTCCAGATGTTACCGCGTCCAGACCGGTTGTAGGCTCATCATAGAGAATAATTCCCGGATTCAGGATCAATGTTCTGGCCAAAGCAATTCGCTTTTTCATTCCACCCGATAACTCCGATGGCATGCTATCAATGGAATCCAACAGCCCCACACTTCTGAGCGATCGTTCAATCAGCTCCTCCGTATCATGCTCCTTATCCTTAAATTGTGTCCTTCGTATGGGAAAAGAAAGATTTTCACGCACACTCATAGAATCGTACAATGCCCCTCCCTGAAAGAGATATCCTACCTTCTTCCTTACTTCATTCAGTTCAGAATCGTCACATGCAAGTACGTTCGTTCCCATCACTTCAATGCCACCGGCATCAGGTTCTATCAGTCGGACAATACATTTAGTCAGCACAGATTTACCGATACCCGATTTGCCGACAATCCCCAGGTTTTCACCCTTGTGAAGCGTCAGATCGATGCCATGCAAAATATGATTATCCTTAAAGGACTTATACAGACTATCTACAACGATGACTCTCTCTCTATCCATATCGATTTACAGAATGCTTGTAATTAAGACAAAAACCAAATCAATCACGAAAATGGTTAACGATGATGCTACCACCGCTGAGTTGGCTGCTTTTCCCACTGACTCGGTGCCCCTGCCCGCGGTATATCCTTTATAACAACCGATCAGACCGATAAAAAAACCAAACAATACTGTCTTCAGCGTGGATGGAAACAGATCGATAAAACCAAGCATTGAGAATGAACGATTAACGAAGAGTGTAACAGATGTATCTTCGAATATGTTCACAGCAAGGAAGGCTCCGAATAGACTAAATGCATCAGCGAATAACACCAGTAGCGGAACGACCATCGTGGTGGCCAATACACGTGAAGCAACAACGAAACTCAGTGGACGTGTACCGGAGACCTCCATTGCATCAATCTGCTCAGTGACTCTCATCGCCGCAATCTCGGCACCTATACCTGAACTTATCTTACCCGCACATATCAGCCCCGTGATTACAGGCCCCAGTTCACGTATCATCGACACAGCGATCACCCCCGGCAGCAGTGTCTGTGCACCAAAGTCGGCAAGAATGGGATTCATCTGCATGGTGAGGACCAATCCCATGATAAAGCCGGTGACCACCACCAGTGCAAATGATTTATTCCCCAGCAGAAAGCCATGCTTGATTAATTCCCGGTGTTCAAAAGGTGGATGAAATATCTGTTTAATCACATTCCCCGTGAACATGATCAACTCACCCAAATCGATAAAGATACCGTTATAAAAGTTGCGGGTCTCCTCCTTTACCTTGAGTCTTCCCTTAAAACGTTCTTTAGCTATAGTAACATTGATTTTTGCCATAAATCTCGCGATAAATATTTCGTCTAAAGGAAATTTTGTACAATAATACGTTTTTTTTTCGGATAATCGGTTTTCTTTTAGTTGCAATTAATTGATTTATATAGCGAAAAAACCATTTGTATCATTACGTTGTTCAACTATATCTACCCTGATGCACAGGTGTGCAATGATCACCTCACCCTTTTCTACCTGAACAGCACATTCGTCTTTCTCAAAACCAAAAAATTACAGTTTTTTGATACAAATAATTTCGTTAAAAAGAAAAGATTTTGTAATTTTGTAACTCAATTAAAAAGATGGTTTTTGGGATCGTTTTCGACAATCAATATGAGCATAAAGATAAGTAAGTGAGCTTATCGGCATAACGGGAACGAATTCATCAAGAAAGATAAAGAACACTTTTAACAAATAAAACTCAATAAAGTATGATTAAAGTAGGTATTAACGGATTCGGTCGCATCGGACGCTTGGTTTTCCGTGCAGCTCAAAACAGAGATGATATCCAGGTTGTGGGTATCAACGACTTGCTCGATGTAGATTACATCGCTTATATGTTAAAATACGACACCATCCACGGTCAGTTCAAAGGAACTGTTGATGTGAAAGATGGCAACCTGGTAGTGAACGGAAACACCATTCGTGTAAGTGCAGAAAGAAACCCGGCAGACTTGAAATGGGATGCGGTAGGTGCAGAATATGTAGTTGAATCTACAGGTTTGTTCCTCTCGAAAGATAAAGCACAGGCACACATTGACGCTGGTGCAAAATATGTAGTGATGTCTGCTCCCTCAAAGGATGACACACGTATGTATGTGATGGGTGTGAACGAAAAGACCTATACCAAGGGTGAACAATTCGTCTCCAACGCTTCCTGTACCACCAACTGTCTTGCTCCCGTAACGAAAGTACTGAACGACAAATTCGGTGTCCTCGAAGGATTAATGACTACTGTACATTCTACTACAGCTACACAGAAGACTGTGGATGGTCCCTCCGCCAAAGACTGGAGAGGTGGACGTGCTGCATCAGCCAACATCATTCCTTCATCTACCGGAGCTGCCAAGGCTGTGGGCAAGGTGATCCCTGAACTGAACGGCAAACTTACCGGTATGTCGTTGCGTGTTCCTACACTCAACGTCTCTGTGGTTGATCTCACCGTACGTCTGGCTAAAGAGACCACTTACGAAGAGATTTGTGCAGCGATGAAGGAAGCTTCTGAAGGCGAACTGAAAGGTATCCTCGGATATACCAACGAAGATGTGGTATCGAGCGATTTCATCGGCGAAGCACGTACATCTGTCTTCGACGAAAAAGCAGGTATTCAGTTAAGCCCTACCTTCGTCAAGGTAATCAGCTGGTATGACAACGAATGGGGTTATTCCAACAAAGTGCTAGACCTTGTTGCTCACATGGCACAGGTAAACGGTTAATCAACCGTTACATATAATTTGAAAACGTCTCTTCTGGAGACGTTTTTTTTGCGCATACTTATCAATAAAAAAGCTGAACAGTGATTGTTCAGCTTTTTTATTCCATAAGCCAGTTTATCTATTCTGGATGGATTGCTTCTGTGGGGCATACTTCTGCGCAAGTGCCGCAGTCAGTACATACATCGGGATCAATCACATAGATATCACCTTCTGATATTGCATCAACAGGACATTCGTCGATACAGGTTCCACATGCAATGCAATCTTCACTAATTACGTAAGCCATAATGAATAATAAGTTAGTTAATGTAAATGGATTTTTTTTGTTGATACAAAGGTAAAAAGTTTTTTATTAATAAAAAATTGTTTTCTGTTATCTTTATCAATCTGTTGAGACAATATCTGTCGATCAACTGCGTTTAAACAACGAATGAGTAAAAGACCAATATACCTACTTCTGTTGCTGCTTTGGTTTTCATTGCATCTCACAGGTCAGGAACGCAAGCTGCAACACCAACCCTATGCCGACCAGCGGTTGTTCCATCTCGGGTTCACCCTTGGCTTGCATACACAGGATCTGATACTTACGCAATCGGGTTATTTGAATGAAAACGGCGAGGTTTGGTTTTCCGAGATCCCTCATTATTCTCCCGGCTTATCAGTGGGTATTATCAACGACCTTTATCTGAACAGATACATGAATTTACGTGCCATACCAACGCTCTATCTCGGGGACAAGCGTTTTGTCTTTAGGGAACAAGCATCGGGAGAGGAATACAGATCACGCATCAGGAACAATTACATCGCACTTCCCCTTCATTTAAAGATCTCCGGAGAGAGATTCAACAACTTCAGGCCATATGCACTCGTGGGAGGTTATGGAAGTGTGGAACTGGCATCCCGGAAGAACAGGGCTGTCTTGTTAAAACCGTTTGATGTTGGAATTGAGTTAGGCGTTGGATGCGATTTTTATCTGCCGCTTTTTAAACTGTCACCCGAGTTGAAGTTCAGTTTTGGGTTGATAGATATACTGGAAAAGGAACGTCCCGATCTGAAAGATGCATCACTGCAAAAATATGCACAATCATTATCAAAGGCCACCCAGCGGATGGTCACTCTGAGCTTTCACTTTGAGTGAGCATTCTCCCGGTTCTGAAAATTGAGTCATAGGTTTTCTTCCCTCTCAGATAATAACTCAGTAAAATGCTTTTTCTGTATTGCACCGGGATATGTTTCACACTCGTTTTTCTTAAATTCTCAAGCCGGAGAGGATGATAGGATGAACGCATCTTCAGAAAATCGGTGTGCGCTTTGATGACAGCATGTGCACTCTTAAAATCGCCCCGCAGTAACAGGTGCAGACAAGCCAGAAGATCAAAGAAATAACGTATCATAAAAGTTGAATGATAACCCGATTGTGGCAGGTTCTTATGAAGCATCAACAGGTTATTGCGGAAGTTGAGATATACTTTTCTCGGGTTATCCTTGCTCAGTGAGGCGCCGCCCACATGGTAAACAACCGATGCAGGCACACACATCACTTTCCGTCCACGTGCATTTAACCGCCAGCAAAGATCAATCTCTTCCATATGTGCGAAGAAACGCGCATCTAATCCTCCCGCTTCAGTAAAGTCTTTCTTACGTATACAGAGACACGCTCCTGTAGCCCAAAAAAGCGGAATCGGAGTATCGTACTGCCCCTTGTCTTCTTCCACCACCTCCAGAATACGACCCCTGCAGAAAGGATAACCGTAGCGATCGATAAAACCACCTGCAGCCCCGGCATACTCAAACCTGTTCTTCTCTCTGTAGGAGCGAATCTTAGGCTGTACGGCAGCTACCTCAGGGTGAGAATCCATAAATGAGATCAGCGGTTGAAGCCAGCCGGGTGTTGTTTCAACGTCAGAGTTCAATAAAATCACATATTCTGATTCTTCCTGCTGTAAAGCTTTATTGTATCCATCGGCAAACCCGTAGTTTTTATCGAGAATGATCAATGGCAGGTTGGGATAGATTGTTTTCAGAAACGCCACGGACTCATCAGAAGAATCGTTATCGGCAACAACAACCCTGCACTCATCGCTCAGAGAGTGTTCAACCACGGAAGGGAGAAACTGTTCAAGCAGTCTTTTCCCGTTCCAGTTCAATATGACCACCGATGTTTTCACCATTTCATTCTGCTCATTAATCATTATAAATCCTATTGTACTGCCTCAATTTTCTTAAACTTCCAGCGGTTATGTGACCACAGATAATAGGCCGGCTCCTTTAAAACGGTCTCTTCCAGCTTTCGCATATAACGTTCCATGATGTCATAATCCCTCTCCATACTGGCGTTGGTAGATAAAACCTCTATTTTCCCTGTATAATACCCCCTCTTAATTTTTATAATGTCGAGATAAGCCACCGGCATCCCCAGGTGAGCGCCAATCTTTCCCATTCCGGTCTGCACAGGCGTATCCTGATTAAGAAAGGTTGTCCAGTATTGATCCTGTTTTCTTGATGGCCGCTGATCGGCAAGAAAGCCTACCGTCATCGTCTTACCTTCATTTTTTAGTCTGATCATCTTACGAAATGCGCTTTTCATCTCTATTGGTTTAGCACCAAAGTGACTACGGATCTTAAGGTAAAGCTGATCGAATGCCTCTGAATGCAATCTCTTGTATATAAGTCCCAGCTCTGCCCGCGGTGATAGATGCAAACCGATGGAGGTGACCCATTCCCAATTGGCATAATGCCCCAGGCATAACAGACATGATTTTCCTTCTTTAGTCCACTGATCAATAATCTCTGTATGCTCAAACTTCATCCGTTCATGCGCTTCTTTTTCAGTCATATGAAGCATTTTGACTGACTCAACAAAATAATCACAGAGATGATGATAGAAAGCTTTTTCAATCTTCCTGACCTCCCTAATTGTTTTATGCGGGAATGCGTTCTTCAGATTTCTCCTGACATGTACCCTCCTGTATCTCACAAGATGGTAAGCAAGCCAATACAGAATATCCGACATCACATATAATAGCTGAAAGGGCAAGAGTGCATGAAGATACAAAACTACATACAACAAATAATAAGTTATACTTTTTTTCCTTTTAGCAGCCATCAAAATTCCGCTTTCATACACATTCTCTCCTCATCATAATCTCCTACTATCACATCCGAAATTTTATTTACAATCGACTGATCGTAATGGGTGTACAATTTTACATAATTTTCGGTGAACCCGTGCATTTTATCACCTCGTTTTGTATGTTCAAACAATACTTTCCTGGCTATTCCCCTTTGAGACTCATAGAACCGGAGTAGTTTGTCGTCGGAGATATCGAGCAACGTCTTGCTGCGGGCATGTTTCATTTTCGGATCTACCACATAGTCAATCTGCAGTGCTTGTGTCCCCGGCCGTTCTGAGTAAGTAAAAACGTGCAGTTGAGAAATATCGAGTGACTGTATGAATGCTTTGCTCTCTTCAAAGTAAGCATCCGTTTCGCCACGCACACCCACTATCACATCCACACCTATAAAGGCATGAGGAAGGATTGTTTTAATCTTTTCCACTTTATGACGGAACAGTGCCGTATCATAGCGTCGTTTCATCAGCTTGAGCACAGCATCACTCCCTGCCTGCAGTGGCATGTGAAAATGAGGGGCAAATCGTTTTGATGCTGCCACGAAATCAATAATCTCATCCGATAGAAGGTTGGGTTCAATGGATGAGATGCGAAAACGCTCTATCCCTTCTACATGGTCGAGTGCACTGAGAAGGTCTAAAAATGACTCTTTCGTTGAATGACCAAAATCACCGATATTCACACCGGTGAGTACGATTTCCTTACCCCCTTCCTCGACCACCTGTTCAGCCTGTCGTACCA
>Ga0079223_10001218_pt1 | contig 15025 bp, 7 predicted proteins | sample Stecom2011_FD_75072 | JGI IMG/M metagenome (GOLD analysis project Ga0079223, IMG submission 75072) | Agricultural soil microbial communities from Utah to study Nitrogen management - Steer compost 2011 | ecosystem: Environmental > Terrestrial > Soil > Agricultural land | place: USA: Utah... | reverse complement strand
GCAAGCCCGTATCAGCTTGATCCCCAACCCGACGGCGAGCACACTATCACCATCAAGGCGGTAGACAAGGCCGGTTGGTCGACAACAGCCACTTCCAAGATTTATATTGACACCACTCCGCCGGGGATCGCCCCTAATTTCCGCGTGGTTCCCGGTAAAGAAAAGATGGTTTTGAAGTGGGATGAACCCACTACTGATACCGTACAGTATATTCTAGAAAAACAAGAGAGTACTGGAGAGATAGTAACTGAGTTTGTGTTGGAGGGAGATGAAGTAGAGTACATAGACACCGGATTAACCAATGGCGCGGTTTATCAGTATAGATTGCGGGCGATCGACCGAGCTGATAATATTGGAGATTTCACTCAGTGGGAAGAAGCAATCACTGGTCTATCATATGCTCCTTATGAACCGGGCAAGGGAGCGGTCGTTGAATACGACGGAGCGATCCTAGTGATGCCAAAGGAAGGTCTGCCGGAGGGTGTCGCAGAGATTCAAGTTACTGAGGCGGCCAGTGAACACCTGGAAGAAAAGGCCATATATCCTCAAGTTACCCCGATTTATGAGTTCAGCGCGGTTCGGGAGGGAGAAGACGAACCGATGGAGTCCGCGTCTTTTGACCACGGATACATGGTTTGTCTTGAATACGATGAAGCAAACTTACCAGAGGGTTTTCCCGAACATAACCTGGGCGCATATTATTATGACCCTATGTTTGATCGTTGGTTTTTAATAGAGGGCTCAGGCGTGGATGTTGACAATAATCGTATTTATTTCTTTACCAATCATTTTTCCTCTTTTACGGTACAGGCAACAATTATTCAAGACTTATCGCCTCAAGAATATAAAGACGCCGGGTATTCTCCTTTAAAATCTTATTCCCAGCACGGCGGGGTTGCTGTTTCGCCTCAGGGCGGTACAGCCTCCACAAAAGTAACAGAATTAGTGTTGCCGGGTAAAAACGGGTTTGATCTGGTTATCTCCAGGCGGTATGATACTGCTACCGCCAGAAATGATGCTTTTGCCATGGCTGTTGGAGGAAAGATTGGCATAAATCTCGTGAATCCTGATAAAAGTCTAAAGAATTTACCAGAAATCGAAAAAAAGATTTCTGCTTGGGAAAAGCTGAGCGATTGGGCTGGCGAGCAATTTTTTGACCAAATAGTAAGTATTTTAGAACAATACTTATTTAATCAGGGCGATTTCGCTTATTCCATGGGGCAAGGCTGGCGGTTGAACATTCCTTATGTGAAAGCCGCCAACGAAACTTTGATCCTCTGTACTCCGGAAGGCACAATGCATGCCATGACTGAAATGGATATAGTTCACGCCGGAGGAATCCCCGGACATCGTCGGTTAACCCTTAAGCAAAGCGAGGGGGATGATTTTACCCTTTCAATAGAACAGGTTAATACCGGGTTTGATATTACCTACTTAATTAGAAATATCAAAGGAATATCAGGCTCGGCTGAAGGAGGTAAAAACAAGTCATTATATAAGACCCGTTGGTATAGCACAGGTTATGTTTTACGGATGAAAGACGGTACTGAGTATGAATTGGATTTTTTGGGCCGGACAACAAAAATGACCGATCCAAGTGGGTTGAACACTATTACATTTCATTATGATGGGAAACAATTGGATTATATTGAAGATTCTTTAGGACGAAAGGTTAGGTTTGAATATGAGAGTCACTGTTTAATACCTAGAATTGAGAAGATTTGGGTGGAAAACGACCCCTTTAACCGGGAAGTCAAGTATAATCTTGATAGTCCGGGTTTGTTAATGAAAGCTACGGATGTAGGGGGTCGGGTCAGCAGATATGATTATGACCTCAAAATGCTCATGGGTGGGACCGCAGGTTGTAAAATTAATATACTTGATATTATTGGTAAGATAATTGCCAATCTGGCCGGAGTGGGTTGGCTCAGTGGTGTTTTTGGTGATGATATTGAGCTTTATGGTAATTTTCAAGCTCAGATTGCTTATGCCTTGGAAGAAATGAGCGCTTCCGGCCAGGGATATACCAAAATTGATTATCGTCAAGAAACCATTATGTATGGGAAGATTACAACACATTATCTAAAAATTTTATTTATAAAAATTCCAAAGTCTATTTCTTTCAGCGGAAATATGCAACAAAGGCTCTTAACGAGTTTGGTTCGGGTTTATTATAAAGATGGCGGTTCTTTAATCAAGAGTACTTCATATTCTTATGATGTTGGTTATTTTGATCACGGCCAACCTTTTATTGAGCAAACAATTGAGAATGACGGAAAAAGAAAGACGGTGTATAAATACAAAGCTTTAGAAAGAAAGAGGTATTGTTGGGAGGATCGGTATGTGCCAATGAGTCCTCCAGATGGAAGTTGGGGAGCGGAATTTTTTAAGGCTTGGTTTCCCCTGCGGTTCTGGCGAGTTGATGTCTTGCCCGTTAATTACCAGACGGAGATTAGAGATCCGCGGACTAATGCTTTACTGGAGACCTATAAGAACACATATGACGCAAAAACCATGCGTCCTTTGGCGCAAGAAATCCGGCACGGTGGGAACTACCATAAAGTGACCTACAAATATGATAATTGGGGTAATACTACTTATATCCACGACTATGATAGTGCAAACGGGCGGGTTAGTCAGAGTGAGACCTGGATGTATTATTTGAATACAGATTCCAAACAGTCTTCTGCTGTACAGTGGCCCGATTCCCCTTATACCCAACCCGATCCTTTTCCTAAACGGTATAATCTATTACTCGGAAAGGCGATTAAAAATTACGCGCCAACGGGGTTTGAAGAATTAACCGACCGCTATTTATATTCGTATAACCAATATAATGAACTTGGTCAGTTGACCGGTACAGCCCAGTGGGATAGAGAGGAATGGCTCTATGCGGAGATGGAGTATCACCCGGACCATGGGGGCTTGACCAAGAAAGTTAATCCCGAAGGTCATGAGACTGTTTATCAATACGACAGCCATGGATTACCCGCAGCGGTGATTGAAAAGGAAGTAATCAATGTTTTAGGAGAGAAGGAAGACATTGAGACCCGTATGGGTTATGACTACCGGACAGGATGGAAAATATGGGAGAAAAATCCCAGGGGCTATGTGACCAGTTATGAATATGATCGATTGGGGAGGACGACCAAGATTGTGGCGCCTGACGATGATGATCAAACCCCTTGGATCCCAGGAAGTAGCGTGCCGGATTTTCGACAGAATAACCCGGTGACTGTAATCGAATATAATGACACAGATTTATATTCTCTGGTTACAGATCCCCTACAGAACCGGACTAAGTATGATTTTGATCCGTTAGGGAGAATGGTGGAGTTAATTAAGTATCGCAAGGATAATGGGGGTTATACCCCAGCGGCGGTTACAAAAATCCAGTATGACGCATGGGGAAACATTACATCAATTATTGATCCCAATGGAAACTCTACCGGTCCGGCCTGGAAGTACACCACCAGGTATGAATATGACGCCTTAGGAAGGAATTCAGCCATCATTTATCCGGACGAGACCTCTTCCAGTAATGACAACCCGCAAAAGCGGATGGTCTTTGATTACAATGCCAATACCTTGACCATTTGGGATGCAAATAACAATAAAACTGTAGAGTATCACGATATGCAAGGCCGGACCATCAAGCGTGTGCAGATAAACGTCAGTCAGCAGATCAGCACAGAAATATATTATGATGGTTTAGGTAACCAAGTGGTAACTATTGATCCCAAAGACAGCAAGAGCATAAACCGGTATAATTCCGTAAATCTACTTGACAAAACCATCCTCCCCACCGAAACATTCTGGGAGAACGGACAGGAAGTGGAGGTTACTCCAGACCAACGTTTTGTCTACAATAAGGCGGGACAAAAAGTAAAAGAAATTATCAGTATGCCGGGAGATCAGGAACATGAAACCAGCTATGACCTGGATAATTTAGCCCGGGTGATCAGAACAACCACCACCTATACTGATCAAGGCGTAACCAAAGAAGCAGTCACAGAACTCTATTACGACAAGAACGGAAACAAATTAAAGGTAGTGGACGCCAATAACACTTCCTTACCACAGAGTGAGCAGAAAGCCTTTACATATACGTACAACGCCGCTGATTTGGTCTTAACGGAAACGGATCCAGCGGGGAATACAGTCTCATATACCTACGACGCGATCGGTAACCGCCTGAGCATGACCGATCCGCGGGGTAATAGCAATAACTATGCCGGAGATTTTACCATCATCTACGAGTATGATGACTTGAAACGGTTGGTCGCCGGTTATCTACCGAAAGCGCCGGGAGTAGAGACCAAACCAGTAGTCAGATTGGCTTATGACGCCCGGGGAAACCTGGTCGAGCGGGAGGAACCGGACGGCGGAAAAACCATCTATACCTATTACCCGCGTAACCTAGTGAAAACCGAGACGACCCAAGGCGCTGGAAAAACCTATACAGTTCAGCATTTTTACGACCCGGCCGGCAATGAAGTAAGAGTCCGGGACGCCGGAGGGCATGAAACCAAGAAAGAATATGACGCCCTAAACCGATTGATTAAGATCGTCTACCCCGAAGGCAATATGGAACAGTTCGAATATGACGAAAACAGTAACCAAAGCGGGTATATCAGCGGGAACTTTTATCGCACTGCATATAAATACAACCGCTATAATCAGCTGGTGGAAGTAGCGGACCAAGTCTATGGCGCCACCGCGCACTATGGATATGACCGGATGGGGAACATGACAATCTCAAAGAATGGATTAGGAGATACAACTAAGTACGATTATGATGAATTAGGACGGGTGCTGTTTGAAGAAGATCCCCAAGGGCACCGAACGACCTTCCGCTATGACGCCGTAGGCAATAGAATATATAGTAAAGACCCCAACGGCACAGAAAGCGTTTATGAATACTACCCCAACAACCTGGTAAAGAAGATTACCTTGACAAACGGGGACTCCGTCAAAGTTCTGGCGTATGAGTACGACGAGGCGGGGATCCGGACGAAGGTACAAGATGATGGAGTAATCACAGAGTATAACACCTCTGGTGCCGGATATATACCAGATCCCTTCGGGCGGATACATAAAGAGACCAAACGCTTTGAGGGAAGAACTTACACAGTGGAATACCAATATGACCTGATGGGGAGAAGAACCGGGATCAAATACCCCAATGAAGAATGGGTGAATTACCAATATAATCAAGTGGGAGAACTAACCAAAGTGCCAGGATATATTGATGTAGCCCTTGAATACGACCAGGCCGGGCTCTTGGTGGGTTTGACCGCAGCCAACGGAGTCAAAGACACCTTCAGCTATGACGAGAACAACCGCTTGGCGGGTTTGAACTATCAGAACCAAACCGAAATCCTCAAGGGTTATACCTTCACCTATGACGGGGCAAACAACATAAAAACCAAGAACAACGACACCTTTAGTTACGATTCACTGAACCAATTAGTCTATGCTCAATTACAAGGGAGCTTTGAAGTAGATGCCAGAGAAGAAAGACAACAAGTCGGACTGGTCAGAGAAGACTACTTCGGCCAAGAACCACTAATTGCGGTAGTGGACGAGACGGAAATCATCGAACTGGATTATGCCGCCGGAAGTATTGGAGTAGACCTTTTAAGCGCATTCCCTGTAACCAGGATAGAACTGACCCCCCAAGCCCCGGTCAACCGGGTACATGCGGGCAGCCTCATCTTGTATGGAAGCGCTGCTGGGGTCGATTACTTTGAAATAAAGGATTGGACTATGCGGAAAAAAGAGAACGGCATGCTCGAAATAGTCCTGGATACACCAACAGATGCAAGATTTCTAAAAGTTCATTCCCTCTTTGACGAACGGGACGGCGAATTCAATCCGGTGAACAAGAGTGAATTCTACAACCTCCCGCAGGAATTAATCAAAGTATACTATCAGGTTGGAACCAGATTAGAAGAGTATACCTACGACACCGCTGGAAACAGAAGGACAGAGACAGTTACTTTACGTTCACCTATAACTAAAGAATACACCTATTACCCTAATTCCAACAGATTACAGACGATCAAAGGCCGAACCGCCTTTGAATACGATGCCAATGGCAATCTGACCAAAAAAGGAGAAGCCTACAGTATAGTAGGGGAAGAGGTAGTATTTGAGCCGGAGAACGGCGACTACTGGGAGTATGAGTACGACCTGTTAAACAGGTTGACGAAGGTAACCAAGAACACCGAGACTGTGGCAGAGTATCTCTATGATGAATCCGGGTACCGCCTGAAGAAGACGGGTAAGAGTGCTGAAACTTATTATGCCTTTAGTACTGACGGACAGATCCTGTATGAGGAAGAAGGCGGAGAATATACGGAATATATCTATGTCCTAGGCAAGCACTTTGCCCGGGTGGATGGGAGTAAAGAAACGGATGAAAAAGCAACCTACTTCTATCACACCGATCATTTAGGCAGCACAGTGCTGGTCACAGACGAAGCCGGAAACACCGTTTGGAGTTCGGAGTACACTCCTTTTGGCCAAATCACCATGGAAGAAGGAACCCTGACTAAAGCGGCGAAGTTTACTGGTAAGGATCTGGATGAAGATACAGGGCTGTATTACTTTAACGCTCGGTGGTATGATTCTGAGATTGGACGGTTCATCTCTGTTGACCCAGCGAAGGATGGGGTGAATTGGTATGCTTACGGAGCAAACAACCCGCTGAGGTTTGTGGATCCGACGGGGTTGGCTTATGAGGATTTTGAAAAAGAGGCTCAAACTAGAATAGATAAGGGTAATTTTGGTTCCAAGTTTATAAATCTTTTTGCTGGGCATGGGTATATAACTAATTCGGAAAGAAGGATAAATGAAAGAGACAATTTAGTTGAAGGCGTCGGAAACGATCTAAGTGTTGCTTCTGCTCAGTCTTCGCTTTTTACGATGGAATATGATTTGGGCGCATATGGGGTGCGAAAAGATGGGATTGACGGCTTATCTGGCCGTATGACAAAAGCGGCAATAAAAGAGTTTCAACAATCAGTGGGTCTTAAGCCTAATGGAGTAATAGATCCGCAAACTATGATTGCTTTTGATTTGGCAGTTCAGGCAGGACTTACAAGAGAAGATTTGCTTAAAATTGGTGAAAACTACGAACATTTCGGTGTTGATGCAGGTAATGGTATGCGTTATCCTGTTGGAAGAGATAATTTAGTTATTAGAGGAACAGATGCTCATGGAAGTGGATGGTTCGGTGCAAGAAGAGGTGGAGGAACGAGACCGCCACATAGTGGAATAGATCTCATAGGTAATATAGGTGATCCGACATATGCAGTAACTGAAGGAAGAGTAACAGTTGGTTATAATAAATTATCTGGTAATTATGTGCGATTAGTAGATTCCCAAGGAAATACAATATTATCCTATGCACATCTGAATGAGGTCTTGGTAAAAACTGGTGATATGGTCAAAGCTGGACAAATGATAGGAACTATAGGGATAACAGGAAATGCATATAATACTCGACCGCATTTGCATTTTGGAGTTATAAATAAACAATGGAATTTTATAGATCCTGCAACAATTTTTCCATCTTTTATACATCCAATGTCAGGAAAGCTAACGGGTAGTTATCCAGATTTACAGATTAATCCTTAGCGCCAAAATGTAAAATGGATTATTTCATAATTTTATAGCCTGAGAACACTGATAGTAGTTATTTTAAAGGGGAGGTTTTTATTTTGAAAAAGGTTATAATTTTTATAATACTTTTTTTGATACTATTTGGTATGATCTATTCAATATATTTATTTAGTTCTTCTAGTATTCAGGATGAGAGTATGGTATCTATATCATCAGTAAATGATGTAACTAAGGTAAAGAAGGCATTAGAAAAAGTTCCTAAAGCTCAAGAGCCCATAATGAGAAAAGTGGCAAATAACTTGTCTATTCTAGATACTAACCATGTGATTGAAAAAAATACAGTAATACTAGAAAATCAGGAACAGACATTAGTAATCATGGATCTAGACTCTATGGATTTATTTAATACTAAAATATCAACAAAAGGATTTTCGTATTGGTATCAAAATGAGGAAGAAGGAATGGTATGTGGTATAAGGAATGGGAAGTATATTGATGTTTACAGAGAACCGTATGTAGAAAAGGAAACTTATGAAATTAACAAGTTGGATGACGCACCTCATGTTGAAATGCTTATTATGGGTGTTTGTGTTCAAGATGATGCTTTACTTGTGCTAGTTAATGAGTTTTTGTATTATGATATTGATGAGCTAATGGGGTATCCGCGAGGGATACGAAAAAGTCTTGTAAAAATATGTATGTCAAATAAAGAACAGTCTGAATTATATAATAGAAAAGTATCTCATGAGGCTGGTTTCTCTTTTGGACCGTATATAATAGGAAATGAGATTTATTTTACAGACGATAATCTATTGATCCGTATTAATGATGGTACAAAAGACATAAGTAAAGCATCCCTTGTTAATACAATTTCAGCTCCTTTTTTGGTAAAGGATCAAAAGATTATTCTAACAACATATAAGGATTTGGTTGTTTTAGATCTAGCTGCATTTCATGAAAATTGGAGAGTATCCTATAAAAAAGCTGGGGAGGATTATGTCGCAGTAAAACCAGTAATATTTAATGATCAGATAATTATTGGCACAACTGTAGAGAGTATCATGGGGACGGGTATAGACCAAGAGGACCATTATTATATTTCTTCGTTTAATTTAGAAAATGGTGAATTAAATTGGGTTGATATAATAGATGGGGAACTATTGATCCCTCCGATTAGTAGTGGTGATTTATTGATTACAGTAACGAGTAAATGGACAGGCTCGGAGTTTATATCAATTATATCTGTTTACGACACAAATGGAAATCGTATAATAGCTCCAATACATACCGACTATATTTCAGCGATAAGAAGTTTAAATGATAAAGCTTTTGTGTTTACTAATAGTGACGTTTATGAATTGGACCTATTTAATTGTGGGGTTTTCCCGGAAAAATAGATACACCAGAGTTTTCTAGTCATTTCATTCATTATTTTAAATCCATTTCCCTAATTTTCAATTATGGCGGTTAAGTCACTCTACGACTTAATCAGTCCATGCAATGGGTCTTGGTCTGATAGTGGATGTCAAAGCTAAATAAACGGCTTTGCCGTCCTTGACATCTAAGAAAGTTCTCACCATTTCAAGCGACTTGTTTGTCCATAATATTTTTTTAAATTGGTTTGGGGTCATATAATTCAAGGCTTAGTGCCTTTTGTATTGGTTATAGAAATTTTGATGTACCAAACTATATCTTTCCGGGCCTCTTCTCTAGTTTTATTATACTTTTTGTATTTGTCAAGTGAAAAGTACCCCACATTTTAATTGAAAAGTACGCCACTTTAGAACAAAAAAATTAGTGGCTTTTCGCCCATTCGGTGGTTTCTTTTAAGCGAAATGAATTACCGTTCATGTTTACAATAAAGGCTTTGTGGGTTAGACGATCCACCATAGCCGCTGTAAGAACCGGATCAAGGAAAATCTCGTTCCAGCGCTCAAACGATAGATTGGTCGTGATTATTGTAGATTTTCTTCCGGCTCTCAGAGATAAATGAGTGAATAGTAGTTCCGAACCCTCCTTATCAAATGAGATATAACCTAATTCATCAGCAATTACCAAGTCATATTTCTCGAACTTATTTCCAAATGCCCGCAAGGTCATTTCTGAGCGACTCTCTTTAAGTTGATTGATCAGAGACGGTATCGTAGTAAAAAGGACCTTGTACCCCGCCAAACAGGCTTTTACGCCCAGCCCAATTGCCAAATGTGTCTTGCCCGTACCGGGGTTACCAGCCATGATGACGTTTTGACCGGTTCGAATAAAGTCCAGCGAAGAAAGGGTTTTAAACTTTCTTTGCGCATCCTCGGAAAGATCTTCCACTATAATGTCTTCAAGATATTTCTTGTAAGGAAAAGCGGCTCTTCGAACCCGGTCTTGTTTAGCATTTTCGTAGCGCCGATCGCATTCTTTTTGCAGTAACTCCCACAAAAACTGTTCGTAGCTAGTTTCTTTTCGGTTGGCTTCCTGAAGTGCCTCCCGGTAATTACTTTTTAGGACAGGCATTTTTAGATAAACGGCGAATTTCTCAATCTCTTGATGGATGTTTTTACTCATATTACGGCCACCTCTTTTTTAAACGCTTCATCGTTATGAGGAATTAGCTTTCCAAACTGTTTAAGCATCGCCAATGAATGATCTTCAATTTGGAATGCATTACTACTGTGTATGGAAAACTTGGATTTATCCGTTGTTTGCCGATTACAAATCGCCTTAATGGTTTCAGTTGTGACCTCTAACGGTGAAACTTTTGTGAGTAAGGCAATAGCTTCTTCAACCTTTTCTAGCCCATGTTCCGAAATGAAGGAAATCAGATCGATAAAATCCCTCTCTTTTGTGATATAATATTGACGGTAGATTTCCTGGAGCCTTGGGTTAGCTTGCTGGAGTGCAACACTAGAAGCTAATGCCCCGGGCTTCTTTTTTAAGGTGTTTAGATAATGCTCTAACTGGATACTCCAAGCATTGGAGCCTAAGTTTCTAGTATGAGCAGCAATTAACTGGCCTTCATAAAAACAACGGATCTCATTAGAGTAGATCTTGGTCAAAACTAATTTGCCAACATACTTGTCCGGAACTGAATAGTAACAACCATCCACCATCACTACAGAATATTTGCTAACCCTAAGTTCTGCGATTCGTGCGGCGTCATACATGGGTAGTCCCGGTAAGAGGTGCGTCCTTTCCGCTTCTAGAACATCAAGCGCGGTCTTGCCCTCTAACCCCTTCTGGGGCTTGGTGTTTAATTGCGAGCAAATCATTGCTAAATATTCATTTGCTTCTTCCAGTGAATCAAAGGTGTCCTTGTGCGCAAAAGCTTTGCGCCGGGCGTACTCTACACTTCGCTCGACATGGCCTTTTTCGTTGCCGGATTTGATGTTGCAAAAGCGGAACTTAAAACCATAGTAAAGTGAAAGCTGGAGTAAGGCATCAGTAGGCTCCCCTTCAGCACCGGCAAGTTTTTTAACCGCCACTCTAGTATTGTCGTATACCATAAGCTTGTACACGTTGCCCAGATGCTCGAAAAACAGGGCGTGGGATTCGAGAAAACAGGCTGTGTTTTGCTTTGGGAACAATATTGCATAACGATAGTTCCCGGCCGCACTAGTGAAGACCGCCATCTGCAGCTTGATCAATTTGCCGGCAATGGTTAGCTTTACTTCACCCCAGTCGAATTCACAAACATCTCCTAATCCGTATTGGGCCTTAATGTATGCTTCCGCGGCTTGGTTTTCTAACTCTCTTATCGTGTTGCAGACTGTGGAATAACTAACACCAAACCCCTCTGCCTCCAGAGCTTCGTAGATGTCAATTTTCTTTTTCTGAATTTTAGACTGACCGCTGAGCCTTTTGCGTTCATTCGCTTCCAGGTGAGCTTCAATGGCATTGATCACTTCCTTGGTAACTTTACGCTTTTTTCTGCCGCTAGAATTATATTTGGGCGGTGCTACTATGTTGTCTGTAAATGTCCTAATCTCATCGAAACATCCAGGGTTCACCTCTAACAAATAGGTTTTTTGTTGCTCGTATTCTTTAATATATTTGCTGATTGTTTTTCTAGATACCCCAGTTTCTCGTTCGATGGCCCGTTGGGATTTCCCGTCTCGTAGGAACATAATTAGAATTTCTTGCTTATGCATTAGTCTAATCAATCTCCCCGCACCCTTCTACGTATTAAATGTTTTTATTTGTAACACGTAGAAGTGTATTTTAAGGTGGCCGTGGTAGTATAAAAATAGTACAAGTTAAACATGGACAGTTCCTCCCAGATAGGATAATTTATATTTAGGAGGATGAAAAGAATGGCCCGACAATTTACAGAACAGTTTAAGAAAGATGCTCTATCTTATGTCCATGATCATTCTGACTTAAGCATCAATGCTTGTGCCCGTAATTTGGGGATCAGCACAAATACTCTACATGGCTGGGTAAAAAAAGCAAAAGAGCGTGGCGAAGTCCACCGAGGTTCTGGAAACTATGAATCCGATGAGGCTAAAGAGAATGCCCGTCTTAGGAAAGAACTCCGAGATACGAAAGATGCTCTTGAAATCTTAAAAAAAGCAATCGGCATCCTGGGCGACTGACTAAGGAGATCTTCTCGCAAACAGCGATATTGGAAAGTGAATTGAAGCGAGAAGGGCGACGCCGCCTTAATGTCAGCAGGGTGCTACGAATTCTAGGCGTCTCACGAAGCGGTTACAATAGCTTCAAGAAAAGGGAATCCAATACAAAAAAACCTTCACGTAAAGATGAGCTTAAGGCGTTAATCCTAGATGTTTATCTAAAATCGAAGCAAATTTACGGCGCTCCCAAAATCACAAAAGAGCTCAAGAAGAGAGGAATCAAGGTTGCCGAAAAAACTGTTGGCAACTACATGAGAGAAATGAAAATTAAAGCCCATTATGTTAAGCCCTATGTAAAAACTACTACCGACCCAGACTTCGATAATCGCCTTAAAAACCTGCTTAACGAGCAGTTCAATCCTAAAAAGCCCAACGCCGTTTGGTGCACAGATATCACCTATATACATACAGAAAAGGGATTTGTCTATTTGACAAGTATCATGGACCTATTCTCACGAAGAATTATAGCCTGGAGGCTATCCGAAACATTAGAAGCAAAATGGGTGGTGGAATGCGTTCTGGAGGCCAAGGAATTGAGGCGTACCGTCCAACCTTTAGTGCTTCATTCTGATCGGGGCTCCCAGTATGTTTGTGGAACCTATATAGAGGCTTTAAACAATATAATGCCTAGCTATTCTCAAAAGGCCAGTCCATGGCAGAACGCTTGCATAGAATCATTTCATGCCCTAATCAAAAGAGAGTGGCTGTACTGCTTTAAAATTAAGGATTTCAATCATGCTTATAGACTCGTTTTCGAATACATCGAAACATTCTACAATACCGTAAGAAGCCACAGTCACTGTGGATATCTATCACCGCAAGAATATGAAGAGTATTATTACGCTCAATTAAAAAACTCCTTGGCAAAAGCTGGGTAATGGGAATCTGTCCTAGTTTAGGTTGTACTTTTTATTGACATAGTACCCGTTGACAAAGCAAAGTTTGATTCTTGGCAGGAAGCTGCGGAACATGCAGGAATCAGAGACTGGTTTGATGATGAGGGTAATTGGGTGGCTGGAGAAGATGTATCGTTAGTAGGTTTAAAGATTAAGGCTCCAACTGATGTCTATACTGCAAATTATACTACTATAAGTGGTTCATTATGGGAATCCGGTACAGGTGAAAAGAATTCTGGTTTAGCATTATCTGGTTCCATGTCTGAAGTGATCGTTGAAAACTCCAGAACCAACGATGCTTTCTCAGCAATGCTTTTAGCAACTGTAACACAATCTGATCAAGCTGGGCTTGTGTTACCAAGTGTGGGTGGAAGTGTAGCAACCTTATATGGACGATTTCCAAGACATTATAGGGACTTTTTAGAAAATGAGGAACATAGAAACGAAATCTACGAAACATTAAAGGGCGATTCCCAAGTTACATTTGGTAATTTTATTGGATCATATGCGCGAATTGAATCTGCGTATTGGCGAGGAGAAGGTGGAGGAATTGGAAAAGGAAAAGGTATTAGCTGGGGAAAAAGGACTGAAACCACACTTCAATTTCAACCGATTAGTGGTATAAGACTCATTCCTGGGGAAGAAACTCTTGCAAGAAGAAGGGAAGAATTTTATAGATTTCTTGCGGTGGGTAATAGTTCAGGTTGGGCTCATGTTTGGAATAAACTTCATCCACCACCGCCTGGAGATCCATGGTTAGATACCCTTCAGAGTCAAAGAGAGAAAATTGAAGCAGAATATCAGAGATTCTGGGGGGCAAAAAATAAATGAATAGAAAGTTTAAATTTGTGCTTATAATATCTTTGCTATTAGTTGGTTCAATGTATATGTTTATGTTTATTACTTTTATGAGAGCAACGATATACTATCGAGAGTTTAAAGCTGATACATTTAACAAAATTGAAATAGAGATAAAGAATAACTATACTGACAAAAAAGTAGGAGTTACAATATCTGACGAGGATCAAATAGAGTATTTTTGCGATATGTTTGTAAAGAATTTAGAATATGGCGAGAAAAAAGAAAGAAAACTATACGATTATTCAATTTTGTTTAAATTCTATAATTTAAGCTTAACAAATGTATATATCTATAAATTATATTTTGACGATGAAAAGGTGTCGTTTAGGCCGGTAGGGCTAGCCGAAGAAGGAAAAAGCTCTGTAATTAATGCTTTTCCGTTTATTTTAAAAGATTCAGATTATGAGTTTTATACTAAAATGTTACAGATACTGGAGCCTATAAAAATTAATTTCACAAAATAGCTCGACGAGTTATGAATTATATATGTTTGTGGGGTAAGAAAATATCCGCAACCCCGGCGAACCACGGGACCCTCACCCGTCGTTCCCCGAAGAATATTTCCGCCGGCGACCGAAACTCGAAATCAAGTGGGAAACTTTTGTGGTTACCGTCGCCTTACATACTCGGGCCTATTTTGCCGCTGCCCGGCGGCCGCCCTCCCCGACGGGAGTCAAAGAAGAGAGTAAAGTCATTACCGGGAAGGACAGGCCGCCTGAAACTAGGGCTCAAAGCGGAAGGCAGGCAAGACCTCACCCTCCTAAAGAAGGACGGGGAAGGAGAAGCGGCCGCTCTTGGGGGGGAGGGTTCGTGTTCGAAGAACACGCGGTAGGCTCTGTCCTTGCCTGCCACTAATCTAGGTCAATTTTGTCCAGCCCCCGGAACTTCTTTTGTGAGTTGCCGTCCTGGCTCCGCTAGAATTCCGGGGGCTTTTGCCTGATTTAATCCCCCCTTCGGCCCACCTGAGGCTGACCCTTCGAAGTCAAATCACCCATCCATTTCCCCCACAGGGGGCCATTC
>Ga0079223_10001217_pt1 | contig 15043 bp, 13 predicted proteins | sample Stecom2011_FD_75072 | JGI IMG/M metagenome (GOLD analysis project Ga0079223, IMG submission 75072) | Agricultural soil microbial communities from Utah to study Nitrogen management - Steer compost 2011 | ecosystem: Environmental > Terrestrial > Soil > Agricultural land | place: USA: Utah... | reverse complement strand
TACTTGCTGCTTCTCCTCAACGGATAATCATAAAGGCCAGAAAATGAGAAGTAGTGGAATACCCACTATAATTATCAGTATCTCTAAAGGTAAACCCATCTTCCAGTAATCGCTGAATTTATATCCACCCGGTCCCATCACCAGAGTATTCGATTGATGCCCTATCGGGGTGAGGAATGCACAGGACCCGCTAATGGCTACTGCCATCAGGAAGGTATCTATAGAAACATTCAAACCCTGGGCGATATTTATTGCTATGGGGGCCATTAAGACAACTGTTGCGGCATTGTTGATAACATCAGAGAGGACCATTGTCACAACCATAATGATCAGGAGGATCATCCAGACAGGTAGACTGAAGCCTATTGTCAATATCTGACCTGCTATCAGATCAGCTCCACCGGAGACTTCCAGAGCCATACCAACCGGGATCATTGCACCCAGAAGAATGATTATCGACCAGTCTATTTCCTGGTAAACCTCCCGAAAGGAGATGACCTTGGTTAATACCAGAAGCAGAGCAACGATCGAGAAAGCTATCTGCACGGGGAGTAGACCCTGCAGGGTAACAGCGATTGCAGCACCAAAGAGAGCAAGAGTGAGAATGATCCGCTTCTCGTAACCTATCCTCAATCCTCTTTCGGCAAGAGGGAGACAACCTATACTGGTAATAGTTTCCGAGAGTTTGTGTGTGCGGCCCTGTAGAAGTAAGACATCTCCGGGTTTGAAAGTCATTTTGTCTAATCTCTTCGTTATTTTCCGGTTTCTACGGGCTATGGCGAGTAGGTTTATCCCATAACGCGAGCGGAGATGCAATCCGGCTGCTGTCTGACCTAACAACTTGGAATCATTCAATACGATTGCTTCCCTGATTGCAATATCTTTGGAACCAATGGCATCTTTACGGAATTGTTTCCCCCCTACGAGTTTGGAACCGCTGATATCGAGAAAACCCTTCAGATCTTCTGAATCTGCTTCAATGATCATGATATCGTTATTCTTCAGGATCTCTTCAGGGTCTGGAATATGGATGCGAAGTTTGTTACGGATCAAACCAAGTATTTCGATTTCAACATCCTTGATCTCTTCTATCTCCTTGATTGTCTTCCCCAGATATTTAGAAACCTTAGTGATCTTTACTTCTGTAATATAGTCATCGATCTCAAAAAGTGTTTCTTCTGAATTCTGTCCCTTTCGCTTCGGAAGAATTCGCCAACCGATAAGGCTTATGAAGACAATCCCCACGATCATCAATCCCACACCAACGGGAGCGAAATCAAAGAAACTGAAGGAATTTCCTATTATATCCTGTCGAAAAGTAGCGATAATGATATTGGGCGGGGTACCGATCATGGTCGTCATCCCCCCGAGCAGAGAAGCGAAGGCAATTGGCATGAGTATGAATGAGGGAGAATAACCGCTTTTTCTTGCCAGGTGTATTGCAACGGGCATCAGGATGGCGAGAGCACCAACGTTATTCATGAACCCGGAAGCTATAGCTGTTATGAGAGAAAGGACTGCAATCTGCAGGAGCTTGTTCTTTCCCAGTTTCATCAGCCAACGAGCAATGAGATCGATAAGACCGGAATTCTGCATACCTTTACTGATTATCATCACAGCGGCGACGGTGATTACAGCAGGATGTCCGAAACCATTAAATGCCTCTTCGAAAGGGATGATCCTGAAGATGACAACGGCAAGCAAGGCAATAAGAGCGACAAAATCGTAACGAATCTTGCCCCAGATAAAGAGAAAAAGGGTGATCCCGAGAATTATGAACACAAGTATATGTTCCATATATTCATTACCTCATGCTTAATCTCTCGATGAAACCGTAAAATCCGGATTCGTCTATTTAAGAATGAGAGAGAAGGAGGTTGTGCTTTCAGTCAAGAAGAGTTTTTTCTTGTCAGCTAATTCCAGAAGGATAGAAAGGTTCAGTCGAAGGATTAAAGGAGTCTTATAGTGAAAAGTACATTGATAAGTATTTTGATTATCCTCTGTCTCTCTGCTGTATATGGTGCTCGGTCTGAGGACGATTATTATGTTCAACTAAAAGAGAAGGCGATCGAGAATATCAGCACACTACCGGAAGAGGTTAGAGATAATTACTCAAGGTTGTTAGATATTTATCCCGATGTGTTTATGGCCTTCTTCCTTGCTTTTGAAGAGAGTTCCAAATTATTGATGACCGATCCGGATAATATTGTTTCACATCACCAGAGGGTCATGAAACTATGGGAAGACAACAGAGAAAACTATTCGTTACCCTTCTTTCTCTCATATATAGCCAAAATTACCGTGACTGAGGAGAGGATAACACCTTACCGTGAGCTGTATGCGGATTATGGTCTTTATGAACTGCTGGATGAGTATAGCAGTAAGAAAGACCTGGCCAGGGAAATTAATCTCTGGACCAGGCGGTATATGACTTTTGTCCCGACTTCCGGGAGGGATATGGCTCCCTGTGATATACTGGAGAGATGTAACATAGGCCGGTGTGAGGAGATGCAGATATTCTTCATCTCGGCAGCCAGGACTCTCGGTGTGCCAGCCAGACCTGCCATGACACCACTATGGGCTCATACTGACAACAATCACGCCTGGGTTGAGGTATTTGTCGATGATAGCTGGCGATATCTCGGAGCTGTAGAACCGGACTATGAGCTGGACTACGCCTGGTTCACCGGCAGTGCATCGAGGGCTGTAATGATTATGGCTTCAGCAGCTTTTCCTGACAGTACCGATATCGTTTTGAGAGAGGGTAACTACAATTCAATGATCAATTCAACACCTAATTACGATGCAGTGCATACCAGCTCACGAGTGGTGGAGATCATAACAGTGGATGAAGAGGGTAATCCTCTGCCAAAGACAGAGATTGCTATAATGGTCTTCAATTGGGGGATGTTGAGGTCGATACTCACTGCTGAAACCGATGAAAGAGGGTTTTACGACCTGATTACTGGAAGGGGTTCTTACTTCATATCTGCAGCTAATGATGAGCTTTATTCCCTTCATGAAGTTCCGGGAGTCAGTGGTGATTATCGGGCAGAGATCGTTTTAAAACCACAAGGGCCTGGCTCTCTCCGGAGCGAGTTACAATATCCCGATCCACAACTACCGGCGAGAGAGGAAAATCCGGACTGGAACAAGATACGACGTGAGTCAGAGGAATTTTATAATCGGCTCATAAGTAATTATCAGGAGGTATCGTTTCCAGAAGAAGATCCTGACTCTCTCCTGGTCGAGATCTGGGATAAATGCCGGAATAACAAGGAAAGTTTTCTGCAATTCTACCGGGCAAACAGTCCGCTCTCTTCAGGGTTTCTTACATTTGTGGACAATATGGATGCAAAATTTCTCTGGCAGGCCAGTCCCGGTCAATGGCAGAATCTCTATAATTCGTATCAGGAAACAGGAGAACTCGATTATCCGAAAGATATACTTGCGACTATGCTCTCTCCGACGGTGATGTATGAAGAAATACCGCAGAGAAGAATGAAAGAAAGCCTGCTCCTCTGGCGTGAAGGAGATATTGAAGAGCGGATTGCAGGGATGATCGATTATATAACTGAAAGATATCAGGTCGATAACGAGAAAAGCGTCCAATCTCTCTTATCTTACGACATAGCTATGGAACTGGATTACCTCACTAATTATCAATATAAGATGTTGCTCTGTTCTCTATTGCGGGAGAATCATATACCTGCAGCTTATGTCAGGATTCCGGATGTACTTGCTATCTATACTGAAGAGAAGTGGAAATATTACAATATACAGGAGCGGCAATTTGTCAGCCAGGAAGAGCAAGAAACCGGAGATGCCGATAGAATGGTCATCTATATTGTTGACGAGTATGAATACCCGATAGAGATAAGCAGTGAACAATCTACCCTGACATATCGAGAGGGGAACATCTTCTATCCTCATGCTGAGCAACCGGACTATGAGGCCGGAACCATGATAGCACAACTGGAACCGGGCAGCTATCAGATACAGATAGGCTACCGAGTGGATAATAATCTGACTCGCTACTATCTGGAACCGATCGAGATGAAAGAGGGCGAAAGTGTTGAAAAGACTATCGTGCTTGAAGGTTATCCAAGATACTGGGAAACTGCTTCTGGTGAAATTCTTGTATTGCTTGATAGACTCGAAGAGACTGAGGGTTTTTGCAGTGATTCTTGCTTTATTGTTTTTGGTGATTTCGACCGTGAACCGATAAGAAGAATTGCAGATCGTCTGACTCAGGCTGGAGTAAAGGAGAATATTCTCTGGTTAGGGTCAAAAGAAGGAGTAAATGTCCCCTCTTACTACCGGGTAAGTTCCCATTATCTCGACTGGCTGGCTGAGTACCCGGAGATGAAAGAGAGGGTTATTACTATTTTCTATGACGGAGAGGATAAAAAATGGTCTCTATTTGACGGTTTCTGGGAGTATCTTCCTGAAAGATAGACCCAGATTAGCGTCTGCGCCTTTTAGGAATATAGGTCAGAACATTGATGATCTTATTATTTCTCATCTGAAACTGCCTGTATTCTCGAAGATGCCTGGTTATATGCAGTCTGACAAGAGCATCGATAACCTTCCTCGGATAGCTGTTTATCAGCGGGCAGAATTGCTCGAATTTTTCGATAAACAGGGTGCAGGCTGCCGAATAAGGCAGTTCCGAACGATCTTTCATAATCTCAAGCAGGAAACCATCGATTTTCGGACATTTGAGGCATTTCGATTCTACAAATCCAATCAGCCCATTATTAGTGACTGTATATCTGTCGTATTTGAGCTTCAAAAAACTCTCAAGGACATGGGTTGCCGGCCTCTTTTTCCAGCCCAGATTCTCCCTGATCTTTTTGGCAAGATCATCAGAAAGCCAGACCTCTCTCTTTTTCAGTAACTTATCAACTACTATCCAGAAAGGACGAATCCTGAATTCTGTTTCCGGATGACGGATAACCTCTTCCGTTCTGGCCATGATCTGTCGAACAGCTTCTCGTGTTATACCATATCTGTTACCGCATTCTTCCAGTGTAAGGGGTTTGGGTAAATTAAAACCGAGACGATATTTCAGGATAGCCAGATTTCTGGGCTTCAGTTCCAGTACATTTTCCAGCATAGATTCCATATCACTCCAGTTAGCACTGTAATCGATCTCTTTGTCAATTATGTACTTCTTAACCTCTCTCTGTAAAAACTCGATTGTATTGATTCCACAATTACGATACCTGAGAAGCTCGGGATAAGGGGTTAAGAGTAACTGGCCAAGAGTCATGATATCAGCCTGTTTTAATAATTCCCGCGATCTGATATTCAGGATGAGATTGGACGTGGATACATCCGGATAAAAAGACTTGTGGATCTTCTCCGGTTTGACCGATCGGAATGGATGTCCGGTATAAAAGGGCATCAAATAGAGATTTTTCTCTGTTGCAGGACTTTTTGTAATCACTTCAAACCTGCCTTCAGAATAGAACATTGATTATCCTCCATACATGTCAATAGTTTCAGAGAGCGATCAAGAAGAAGACTATCTGGTCTCCCAGTAATCGTAGAATGCAACCTTTATTGATATATCACGGTGTAAAACCTCACACATGGAAATCTTGTGGGCTAAAATCTTGCTCCATAACTCATTGATATCCTTATCTGGCTTGAAATCTGGAATATACTTCCTGAACATATCGAGATAAAAACTCTCTCGGTTACTCTCTATTCGGATGATAACAAACTTGTACTTTTCGTCGGTGACCTCATAATCAGAATATCGAACATCTATTACTCCGAATCCCAGCTTCAATAAATTGTCATAACTAATTGCTGCGAGAATCTCTTCACTACTCACTGATTACCTCCGAGTGGAATAAAAACTATTTTTTAACATCCATCGCGGACTAAGAAGATTTCTTAAAGAAAAGATGTCAAGTAAAAAGTTAATTCAATATGATTATTTTGAGAATTTGCTAAGATGTTGTGTCAGCTCCAGGGCAATGTCCGGTGTATTTGATGGCATTGTTCCAGAAAGGTAATGATTTTTATTGACATTATCACCTTCATGAGAGACCAGAAAGAAGATAAAGAAGGATACAGGTCCTGAACATAATGAACAGAATTACCAATAAAGAGTTTAAGGAGAAGATCAAGCAGATTTGCAGAGAGGCAAATTACTTTCTAAATGATGATCTTGTTCTGCTTTTAAAACGGTTTAGAGACAGAGAGAATGAAGGGGTTGCCAGAGACATTCTGGACACCATACTCGAGAACGCAGATCAGGCTTCGGTAACCGGCCGTCCTCTATGTCAGGATACCGGGGTAGGCATCTTTATTGTGGAAATCGGTGAGAGTGTTTCTTTTCATTGTGCCGGCTTATCGGATATCATTGCAGAAGCAATGGCAGAGACTTATCGAGAAGAGTCGTTTCGGAAATCTACTGTCAGTGATCCCTTATTTAGCCGTAATAATAGCGGTGACAATCTTCCACCCCTGATACACTGGGAAGTCGTACCGGGTGATAAGTTGCGAATAACCTTTCTTCCTAAAGGGGCAGGGGCTGAAAATATGAGTCGGATTAAGATGTTCAAACCATTAGTCGGGAAAGATGAGATTATTGATTTTATTCTGGATACAGTCAGGATAGCCGATGGAAATCCCTGTCCACCCCTGATTATTGGTTTAGGTATAGGGGGTTCTTTTGATTATGCTCCTTTACTGGCTAAGAGAGCGCTTTTAAAACCATTACTGGAAAGGCATCCCGATCCTGAATGGGCGTCATTGGAGGAAAAGATACTGGAAAGGGTTAATAAACTCGGAATAGGTCCGATGGGTTTGGGTGGTAATACTACAGCATTGAAAGTTTCTATCCTTGAACATCCCTGTCATACTGCATCACTCCCTGTTGCTGTTAATCTGCAATGTCACTCACACCGGTATAAAACGATTACCATCTGACCGGGAGCAGAGGATGAGAACAATTAATATCAATCTACCATTAACAAAACAAGATATCTGCGAACTGAAAACAGGTGATAAGGTGTTACTGAGCGGGACGATCTATACGGCCCGTGACAAGGCTCATAAACAACTGGTCGGAATGATAGCCCGAAAAGAACCACTCTCTTTTGAGATCAAGAATTCGGTGCTCTATTATACAGGCCCGATAATTTCGGAAAAGAGTGGAAAGATAACATCTGCCGGCCCGACAACTAGCAGTAGAATGGATGATTATACACCACCATTACTGCAAGCTGGAGTCAAAGCTCTGATCGGAAAAGGATCACGAAGTGCTGTAGTGAAGGAAGAACTCAAAAAACATAATGCTCTCTATCTCTGTGCTGTTGGTGGGGCAGGTGTGGTGCTTGCCGATAGAATAGTGAATCACCAGATTATTGCCTTTCCTGAATTAGGGTTGGAGGCAGTTTATAAACTTGAAGTTAAGGATTTTCCCTGTTATGTGGCCATTGATGTTTCAGGTCGGGTTCTTATGACAGAATAGATATTGAAATAAAGGAATGGATAATGAAGAGTGATGTTGTAACTATAGATCTTTCCAGGATCGATGATTACTTTCCTGACGATTTTACAGACGAAGAGATTGCTAACGGTAAAACCCTGCTGTTAAAGAAGCTCTCAATAATATATCACAGATTCTATAACGGTAAAATACAGGTGGTTCCCAAAGCAGGGCTCTATGGCTTTAACTGGTTCAATGTCTGGTATACACCAGGAGTATCTGCTGTTTCAACCGCTATCAGAGATGATAATAGCCTCTCTTTTGATCTCACCTCCAGAGGGAATACAGTGGCTATCGTCTCAGACTCGACCAGAGTACTGGGGGATGGAGACTGTACACCACCAGGAGGACTGGGGGTTATGGAAGGGAAAGCACTTCTGATGAAGATATTGGGTGGTATAGATGCCGTTCCACTCTGTATTGACAGCCGAGACAGTAATGGAGAAACAAGTACCGAGAAGATCATCGATTTCGTGAAGATGGTTCAACCTAGTTTCGGGGCAATCAATCTGGAAGATATATCACAACCTAATTGTTACAAGGTCTTAGATACTCTCAGGGCAGAGTGTGATATCCCTGTATGGCATGATGATGCACAGGGAACTGCTTCGGTAACCCTTGCTGGTTTGATCAATGCCCTGAAACTTGCAGATAAGGAGATAGGAGAGGTAAAGACCATCTTGATTGGAGCAGGAGCTTCAAATACATCAATAGCCAGAATTGCCTTTGCCGCTGGTCTTGATCCCGGAAAAGCGATCATGTTTGACGCCAAGGGAGCCTTACATAAAGGAAGAACTGATCTCAAAGATAATCCTGCTCTTTACAGGAAATGGGAGATCTGTCAGGTTACTAATCCAGAAAAGATTACCGAACTCGGTGATGCATTCGATAAGGCTGACGTCCTTATTGCATTATCCAGGCCAGGACCTGATTATGTCAGAGAAGAATGGATCAGAAGGATGAATCCGAAACCGATAATCTTCGCCTGTGCTAATCCGGTACCCGAAATTTATCCCTATGCTGCCAAACGGGCAGGAGCGTTCATTGTGGCTACCGGCCGGGGGGATTTCCCCAATCAGATCAATAACTCTCTCGGTTTTCCGGGAATATTGAAAGGTGCTTTAATCGTTGGAGCCCGTAAGATCTCAGATGATATGGCTATTGCTGCTGCACGTTCCCTGGCTGAATATGCAGAAAACAGGGGTATTGAGCCGGATAATATTATTCCCAAAATGGACGAAACAGAAGTTTTTCCTCTGGAGGCAATAGCTGTAGCCCGGCAGGCAATCAAGGAAGGAACAGCACGCAGAAACTTAAGTGACGATGAAATACTGAAGATAGCAGGAAGGGAAATACAGCAGGCAAGAGAAAGTTATAGACTCCTCTCAGAAAGCGGTCTGATCGCTAAGCCGGATATAAAGGTTATAAGAAATACGGTTGACCGGGTAGTCAAAGAGATAAGGGATAAGCGTTAGCTTTGACCAGAGTTAGAGTTTAAGGCACTGGTCTTTTGGACAGGCCTTGAGACAGTTCAGACAGTATATACAGTTAAAATCCTCTATGTACTCCTGGTCAGTAATGACTATATTCATCTGACAGTTGTATTCGCAACAGCGACAGTCGGTACAGACCTCAAGATTCCGATATATCTTTGTCCGTGGTATTCGGAGCTGTCTGCCAACAAACTGAAAGCAGTTCAGTATAGCTGCGTATGGGCATAGATACCGGCACCAGAACCTCTTGACCAGAATACTCCCTATAACGATGATAAGTAATGCTGCAAAGCCCAGGAGAGTCAATTCGGTTGATAAGGTCAGAAGCATAACGGGACAGACTTGAAAATAGTAGTAGCCGTAGAGCAGGAGAGCAAGCACAGCAGTGAGAACCAGAACGATATATTTACCAACCCGCAAAGTTCGCTCTATATTTGGGGGGATCATCTTTCTTGCTAGTTTCTTGCGGAATGGGTTTAGATAGTTTAGATATTCGAGCAAAGTACCCAATGGACAGACATAGCCACAAAATCTACGCCCGATGAATAAAGCAGATAAGAGAATAAAAATACCGCCGATAATGGCAGTTACAAAAAGAAACGGGGAACCTGGATTCAAACCTCTGAAACCGAAACAGATGACTGAATAGGGACAATAAGCATGGGCAATGAAGTTTGTTGCCAGGTAAACTAACAGTATCGATATGATCAGAAACAATAACTGGATTAAAAGGCGCAATCGGTATCTATTTAACATAACTTATACCTCTGAAGTTTTTTTCTAGATGGTATTATCATCTCTCTCAAGTCAAGCGAAAAAATGATGTAATCTACTGTCTGAAGAACCTGTTCTATAAGGGCGTTGTTCTGCTCGAACCGGGAAAGTTGTTCTTGACAGAGGAATCAATTATTAGCTCCGTTGTTGTAGAGGCGATATGGAAGAAATGATTGATTTCAACAGAAAGAAGAAAAACAACGATGATCTGTTAGAAAAGGAGTATGAGAATTTCGTTCAGAATTTGGATATTAAACCGGGAAAGAGACTGCGGGTAAAGGAGAAATACAGTAAGAAATCCGATCTCATCTTGAAGCGGGGAAGAGTACTGGAATCATATTCCAAGTACTATTTCCTTGTTCAGTTGGAGAATGAAGAGATTACCTGCCCTTTGAGTGGTAGGCTGAAGAATATTGATTTTGATAAATCTTCCATTGTTGTCGTTGGAGATTATGTAAAGGTAGATGTCTCGCAACATCCGAGAATCGAGGAGATAGAAGACAGGAAAAATGCCCTGAGACGTTACGTAGAGAGGGGTAAAAGGCAGATAGAGGTTGTAATAGCTGCAAATGTCGATCAGGTTATAATAACAACCTCCTGCTCTGAACCACCTCTGAATTTCAATCTCGTTGACCGTTATCTCGCTGCAGCTTATCTATCTTCCGTAACACCGATTATTTGTCTGAATAAAATCGATCTGGTAGAAGATCCAGTTTCTATTAGAGAACTCGGTTACTATTATGAAGCTAATGGGTTTACTCTGCTCTTAACTTCCACCCTTACTGGTGAAGGGATCAACGAAGTGAAAAAACTATTACACAAAAGAGATACACTCTTTTCCGGACCTTCCGGAACAGGGAAATCTTCACTTATAAATAAACTAGATCCGAGTCTGAAATTAAAGACTGGTGTTGTAAGTAAAGCGACAATGAAAGGGAAGCACACAACGAGCAGCAGTCGTTTGATACCCTGGTCTTTCGGTGGTTATTTGATAGATACTCCCGGTATTAAAACGTTTGGCCTGAACAGGAATGATAGAAACCTTATACCCAGGGCCTTTCCCGGTTTTGAGAAATGGGCATTAGAGTGTAAATTTTCTAACTGCCATCATAAAACAGAGGAGGGCTGTCGAGTACTGCAGGCCCTTGCAGATGGAGAATTACCCGAAGAGCGTTATCGTTCATATTTGAATCTACTCACTTCACTCGAAAACTGAAATCGCGAATAGTAGTGAGATTACTGATGAAGGAATTATGAAGAAGATTGGGATTTATTCTAAGAATCTAAAAGAGAATGGAAGCTTAATAGTTAGAGCGTTAGAATGCCGTTTTGACAGAAACGGGCTGCTCTTCTATACTCCGGAAGAAATGATCGATTATTTGCCTGATTGTGTCCAACCATATACTGAAGGAGACAAACTAGACAGTATCCTTGTTTTCGGAGGTGATGGAACAATACTTGGAGCTATAGATTTTGCCCTTAAAAGTTCTGCCCCTATCCTCGGTATCAATATGGGTAAACTCGGTTTCCTTTCTGATTTTTCTATCAGCGAATTTGATAAGTATATCGAGAGATTGTTAGAATCGAAATACTCCATTATCAAAAGAATGCTCCTGGAAACAGAGATTCGGAAAAACGGTAAAATGCTCTTCCATGGTTATGCTCTCAACGATGCTGTAATATATAAAGGCCTTGTTTCAAGACTGATAGAAATAAGATTTTTCTGCAATGGCAATTATGTAGTTGAAACCAGATGCGATGGTATGATAGCTTCAACGCCAACTGGTTCTACAGCGTATTCTCTCTCTGCCGGAGGGCCTATTCTGGCACCTGAAATGGAAGCCTTTATCGTGGCTCCTCTCTGCCCGCACGTACTATCTGTCAGGCCTATGGTTTTCCCTGCATCTGCTGAATTGAAGTTCCGGATGACACGGGCATATAATGAAACAATGCTTCAACTTGACGGTAAAAATGTCCACGCTTTGACCGATGGAGATAATGTTGTTGTGAAAGCAGCCAGAGATAAGGTCGGATTCATCACCCTGACCGGTAAGAATTTCTATCAGACATTACGTAAAAAACTTCATATGGGTAAGATATGATCAAGAGTTTACGGATCAAGAATTTTATTCTGGTAAGAGACCTTGATATTGAATTCGCTCCGGGGTTAAATGTCCTCACAGGCGAAACTGGAGCCGGAAAGTCTGTTATGATCGGGGCTTTAGATCTAATCCTCGGTCAGAAGAGCCGACCGGGACTCTTTTATAATAATCAGGAATCGATATATCTGGAAACGGTGATCGATCTTAGTAAACAGAAATCAGATATTATTAGCAGTCTGCAAGACGAAGGCTTTATCGAAACAGAAGAATCGGAGTTAATTATCAGCAGGGAGATTCTTCCAGATAACAGTTCCAGATTCTATCTCAACGGTAAAAGAGTAACAGCCTCCGTGATTAAAGAGTACCGCGATACCTTTGTAGATTTTCACAGTCAGCGTGAGCAGACCAAACTCTTTTCTACAAACTATCAACTGGATATAATCGATACATACGGTGATCTGATGAAACAGAGGGGAGACTATCGCAGAACATACAAAGAGATTAAGAGCAATCTGAAGAGATTGAGGGAATTGGAACAGGCAGAACGGCAAGGTGCTGAGAAACAGAGGCTCTATGAATACCAGATAGCAGAGTTGGAAGAGCTCAATCTTAAAGATCAAGAAGAGAAAGAACTCCAGAAGGAAATTGACCTTTTGACTAATTCTGAAGATATATTGCACAACTCCCAGGAGATGCAACAGGTCTTTTACGAACAGGAAAATTCATTATTCGATCAGATTAGCTCCTACATCCAAAGATTCGAGAAATTCACTGAGAATAGCGAGAATATCAAAAATGTTGTACTTTCGCTCACCAATGTGCTGCAGATCCTTAATGATGTGAGAACAGACGTTAATAACGTCAGAGATACAATTGATCTGGACTGGAGCAGGATGCAGGATTTAGAAAACCGTCTTAATGAGATCCTGAGAATCAAGAATAAATATAAAATGGAGATCCCAGATATTCTTGAGTATCTTTCGGAGATGAAGCTATTTGTTGATAATTACGACTCTTATAAAACCGAGATTGAGAGATTGAAGGGAGATATCTCGATCCTGGCAGATAAACTCAAGAGTAAGGCAGAACAATTATCTCTTGACAGAAAAGATATCTGCAAGCATCTAAGGAAAGAGATTATTAATGATATTTATCGTCTGGCTATTCCGGATGGTGATTTCGGAGTAGTGTTCAATGATCTCGGAAGAAAAACAGAGGATGATATTTTAGATGGATTTGATGAGTCAGGAAAAGATAGAGTAGAATTTTTATTTTCAGCAAACAAAGGCGTTCCATTACAACCTTTGAAAAATGCAATATCCGGAGGTGAACTATCCAGGCTGTTACTGGTAATCAAAAAGCAACTTGCAGGCAGACTCGATACTTTCTCCCTGGTATTTGATGAAATAGACAGCGGTATTGGCGGAAAGACCGCTAATCATCTCGGTGAGTTTATGGCTCAAGCTGGCAGATATCATCAGGTGCTTTGTATTACTCATTTGTCGCAGATCGCAGCATATGCTACAAAGCACTTCTTAATAGAAAAAAAGAGTAGTTCTGATAAGTCATATATAGAGATCAAAACTCTCACAGAACAGAAAAGAAAGGAAGAGATAGCCAGAATGCTGGCCGGTAGTAAGTCAGAAACGGCACTCAGGCATGCTGAAGAGTTATTGAATAATAAATAAAGGAGTTTTCATATGATCATTTTGAGTTCAAATCTCAGGAAATTTATTGCTTTTGCTATTTTAGTGTTATCTATTTTACTCGGGATCTGGTTTAGCGATTTCTTCGCTCAGAAACCTGTAGAACAAATAATCGATACGAGAGAAGCAGAAACAGTGTTTCGAACCGCTATCCATAACAAGAAGACGAAACTGGATTATTCTCTGTCAAACTTTGACGATGCTGTCAAGCTCTACGAAGAGGTCATTGCTATCGAAGGAGTAAAAAAATTCTATCATATAACCGGTAATAGAAACATCGTCTCGGTTATTGAGATACCCTTTAATATCGATGATCATGTTATGACTCTCTTAAGGCAAATTCCGGGTTTGAAGAGTGAGAGAACCGAGACATTAGAAGATATTGCTTCAGCAACGATAGATACTCAAAGCCATATTGAACAGAATCAATATCTCTTACAAAGATATCGTGAGAGGTTGAACAATCCCAATCTTACAACCAGAGAGATCAGCGAATTACAGACCCAGATACGTAGCATTCAAACCAAGATAGACAGTCTTTATATGATCAACCATATCAAGACCGAACAAGAGAAACAGAATCATCTTATTCTTACCATTATGAGGCATAGAGATATCAGTAGCTCATCAGATAATATAATGATGTATGTGGATCTTGGACTGGCAATTATAATGAGCTTCATCCTCATCACTATTGTTGTCATCTTCATGTATTTTGGCATCGAACTCTTGAATAGGTTAATGGATGCTCTCGGTGTCAAATCAAAACGGGGTTCGAACTATCTATATAAATACCGCCATTTTGATAGAGAGGGGCATAGTTCGAATCATAGAGATCATTCGAGGAGAAAGAATACAAAACCTGCTGAAGAGAATAAACCTGAATCTAAGCGAAAATAGGATAATCCTGCAGTAACCAGGTGATCTAGAGCAAGGGGGTAATTGTGCTTGGATGGTATTGGATAGTATGGTTTGTTGTGGCTGCACTATGCTTTGCTGTTGAAATAATACATCCGAGATATTACTTTATGTCACTCGGAATAGGGGGATTAGTCTCCGGGATGTTCTCATTAATTACTACGAGTCTTTTCTTTACGATAATAGTTTTCCTGTCAGTCACTCCCCTGAGCTATCTCTGGCTTAAGAAAATACGTAATAGGTTGTTTATATCTACTATTGATTCTACTGGAGCAGTTATCTACGAGACAAGAAAAAGTAACGTTGAAGAGCTGATAGATAGAGAGGGTATGGTTACAAAATCTATATCTACTAAATCACGGGGATATGTTAAGATCAATAATGACGAGTGGCCTGCTATTCTAAGTTCACTTGACAGAACAGACAAACAGAAAGAAGTCTCCGCAGAAGTGGGTAAACGAGTTAGAGTTGTCGCTGTCAGGGATAACAAATTGATAGTTTCTACAGAAGCTGATGTTAACAGAGAATAAGAGTGAGACC
>Ga0079223_10001215_pt1 | contig 15061 bp, 28 predicted proteins | sample Stecom2011_FD_75072 | JGI IMG/M metagenome (GOLD analysis project Ga0079223, IMG submission 75072) | Agricultural soil microbial communities from Utah to study Nitrogen management - Steer compost 2011 | ecosystem: Environmental > Terrestrial > Soil > Agricultural land | place: USA: Utah... | reverse complement strand
TTACGCGCATTAGCTAAATGCTAGAGTCTCGTCAGCGTGATCCGAATCCGCGGTTTAATTGTTCGTGAGGATTCGTTATCTAGGGTCGCAGTGTACCCAGTTCCCTCTTCGCCTATCGTGCTGGCCATTCCCGGATGCGCGAAACGGCGAATCGGCCGATCGCAATTACAAATCCGGTGGCAATGATATTGGTGGCCATCATGGGCATGAAGCTGTAGCCGCTGAGGTTGTTGACCATGGCGTAGGATAAATCGGCATAGATGTTCACGACGGGGATCGCCCAGGCCCAGGTCGCGTTCTCGAACAAAGATGAAGGTAGTACGACAGGGACAAAGAACAGCGGCACGCTGAGAACCATCTGAAGCGTGGAGATCACCATCCGATCCCGAAGGGTAATTTGCAAAACCACCATGATGGCGCAGACGGTGGCGATCGCGAAAATGATGGCAAAGGCGAAGAATGCCAAGTCGAGATAGACGGCTGCGTTCAGGTCGGCAAAGATTCGGAAACTATCAGATAGCGAATCGCCCGAGCCCGTTAGAGCCATGCCGAGCGTTACGATAACACCAAGAATAATGACGGGGAGCACGACAGCGGCGCAGGCCAGCAGCACGGCAAACAGCTTGCTGATCATGATGGATGTATGGGTGGCCGGAGACGCGATGAGTTCTTCGAGATACCCCTTTGACCGTTCTTCCCAGACAAGGAAGGAGCTGATCATATTGGCAAGGATGATGAATGTAACCAGGATGGCCCAGGCGGCCCCGGCCCCGGTGGATTGGTCTGCCCCCCTGGCGACATGTTCAAGGGTGATCTGGGTGTCGGCCCCGGACAACAACAAGGACATCTTAAATTCGCTCATCAGGTCAGCGACATCTTCACCAGGTCGGATGAGCATGACAGCGGATCCGGGAGAGTCACCGGGCAATATGCCAAGGCGAGCTTCGCGCTCCTGGATGGCGCTCTCGATGGCCGTTGTTGAGGGTTCGTAGCGGACATCAATATCCTTGCGCCCGCTGAAGTGTCCGGCCAGGCTCGTAGATTGCAGCCCATCAGAAATAAGAATGGATTGAGTAGACTGAGGTTTGGCCGCCGGGGAGCTCTTGACGGCCTGGTTGAGTATCAGGGCGATTGGGACAACGATGACGACAGCCAGCAGGAACAAGGGTATTGCCTTGGCCAGTGAGTATCGGATCTTGGCGAAATCCTTGGCGATTTGGGCGGCAATCACTGGGTCAGCTCCTTGCTCATGTGATACATGGCGTGCGCCAGCGACTTGGACTCGTGATCCTCAATCAGCCCTGGTATATCGCCCTGGAAGTGTACGCAGCCTTGGTGCAGGAATGTCAGGTCATGACAAAGACGTTCGATTTCGCCGGCATTGTGGCTGACCAGGATGATAGGCACGTTGGTTTTTGCGACATCCCGAAGAGTTTGCTCGAAGTGCAGGGTGCCGATGACATCGACGCCGGATGAAGGTTCATCGAGCAACAGTGCTGACGGGTGGGTGATCAGCAGGCGTGAGAGCCGAACGCGTTGTCCCATGCCGAAGCTTAGCTCCTCAGGCATTGCGTCGGCGTATGGCGTACAGCCCATCATGGCCATGACCCGATCGGTCTCGGTTTCCAGTTCGGCCCCACGAAGCCCGGCAAGTTTTCCGTAGAAGCGCACATTGTCTTTCGCGGACAAGAAGGGATAGAGCGCCCCGGAGGAAGGAAGGTAGCCGATATTGGATTTTTCGCCGGCCCGGATCACTTTCCCGTTGATCTCCACCTGGCCGCTGGTTTGGCGTGAAAGTCCTGCTGCGATGCGAAGAAGGGTGGATTTGCCGCTACCGTTGCTGCCGACAAGACCATGAACCTGTCCTGGTTGAACGGATATAGATACGTCGCTCAGGGCGTGAAATTGCTTGTCACGTATCTGAGGGTGCCGCTGTTTGTGTTTGGTCTTCTTGAGCTTGAAAGCTTTTGAGATATGTCGAAGTTCAATCATGTCGCACCGGTATGCATTTTCCCCGTAGATTATCCCGTCATAAGGTACACAGGAGTTTCTGAAAGGCGAGGATTTTATATGGTGTTTTGTTATCACGCGGCGTTTATGTGTTCGTAGAATGGGTGTTATGAGCTGCCAAGTAGCAGCATGCAAAGAGATCTTGTCCTGTAGGACAGATCGCTCGGAGTTCGAGCGCAACTCTCCCTGAGGAGAGCTTTGCCGGCATATCGCTGGTCGCGCCGTCCTTGATTGGCCGGTGCCCTGAGTTGCTCAGGAACCACACTTCGATGCCGCAGGCATCACGTTACACAATTCCACCCAGCAGGGGCCTTCCCCTGTCGGGACAGTGCTTCTGCTCTTTCCGAGGAGAAGCATGATGTCCAAGTACGACGATCCCGTTTTGTACTACCAAGATCAGATCGATCTATGGGAAACCGAGTTGCATCAGGAAACAGATGTCGCCAAGCGTGCCGTCTGTATCCAGCTCCGCAATGAGGCTTCCGCGATGAATGCCCGGTACCAACGAATCCTTTACAAGTTCTTAGAGCAGGGCTTTGGTCTGACTTTGAGATCGCGCAACGCGTACTGCGTTGTGCTGGAGGATGCTACTGAGCCTGGGCGATGCCGGTACCAGATGTTCAATTCGTCTGGCTTCATCGGTCACCTGACCCGAGATACCCCTGAGGAAGTGTTGCTGGAGGCCTTTCGTGATGGCTTCCGTGACATTGAATCCAGTGATGTTCTAGGGCAGCTCTGCGGAACCGCTGAATGGGAGAGGGGCACCTTGATTAACGACCTGATTCGCCGGGTTAACCAGGGTGAACTTTCACACAAGGATGCGGGTGAACTCTATGAGAGGGAAGCCTTGTCCGCGTGAGACTCCCACGCTTGGGAGGGCTCGTTAAGAGCCTTCCCAAGCATGATGAAGAATTTGTCCGTCAGGACAGATCGCTCGATGTTCGAGCGCAACTCTCCTATTGAGGAGAGCAACGGTGCCAGCCCGTCGCTGGTCGCGCCGGCCTTGATTGGTCGGTGCCCTAAATAACTAAAACTATAAGAGGTAAGATGATGAATGACTTAATGAACAAGTCCACCGCATCTGTGGTGGCCAAGCTATCCAAGCTTGATAAGGATGGTTTGATCGTTGCGAAAGCGGGGTTAAACAAAAAGGTGTTCCTGATGGGGATCGCCTTGAAAGTGCTTCTGGCCGTTCTGTTAGCCATGCTCACCGGTATTGGTGGTATGGGTTTCCAGTTGGTTACTGGGGCGCTGATGATGAACTTGGCGTTGTCTGCCTGGATGATCGTCGGCCTTTTGGCTGCAATCGTGATGGCAGTGATCTGTGTTATGCTGACTTTGGCCCTGTCCAAAGATAAAGCTGCGCTAGGTGTAACCGAAGATCTTCTTGATTTTAAGAAGACCAACTCCAAGTGAAACGGCTAACAGGCCAAAGGAAGAGGTAAATCCAATGTGGACTGACGTGTTTGTAGTAATTCTTGTAGCTTCTGTCGTTCTCTCTATACCAGCCATTGTGCTCGGTATGTATACATTGAGATCGAACAAGAAGTTGTGGAATGAAATTCAGGTGATGGCGGCAAAGCAACCTTCATCAGAACCAAACAGTAAGTAAGGCCTCAGAGCAGTGAGTCGCGCAAGCGACTCACTTTAATCCCTTCTGAAACCTCCTTTTTAAGAGTTTTCCGCTCCCATCAGATTTTCCCGAAGTCGCTTCAAAGCGTGAACCTGAGTAAGCAGCGTCATGCGCCGGGCTTTTTGCTCGGGAGAGGCCTGGGCACCTCGGGATTCGGCAGCTTCCAGTTCCAGGCCAATGCCCTGTGCGATGTCTTCTGCTTCACCGATCTGGCGTTCGAGCAGCTCGCGATTGACGGCCCGAGCGAGAAACTGACTATCTAGCACGGACAATAACCGCTCCTGTTGTTCAGCGATCGTTCTCAGGGCATCCATCTCCTGCGCATCAGTACCCGCCCATGAATCGCTGGCTTGATCCACCGGGCCGGCAACGTCAGGTTTCAGCCAGGTGACTCGACCTGAGTCATGAATCGCAGCCAGTTTACCGGGTTCCTTTTGGACAATGACGCCGACGACGTTGCTTCCCAGTTGCTCCACCTTCTTTTTGGCAATGTAGTTCACGGACAAGCTCCTAATCAAGCAGGCTCGGTATCTTTGATTTGTTCTACCAGAAACGCCCGGTTATTGCGGAACTCGGCCACATCAACAGTCGCGCCGTTCACTTTTTGACTGTCTGGCAACGCTTCAGGGTTACCAACTTGCCAGTATGTTCCATTGGCGACGACGAAGAGACCCGATTCCTCGGTTAAATAGAGTGTGCCTTTGGTTGCCTGAAACGTACCCAGATCTTCCTGGGTCGCGTTACGCTCTGCCACGTAGCGATCCCGGAAAAAGTACATCAGGACAACGCCGATCAGACTCGCAAGCAGGAGTTGCAGACCAAGATTCATGTCAGGAATGAAAAACGACAAGGCCCCAGCAACGACCGCTCCGATACCAAACCAGAGCACGATAAACGCGCCGATAAATAACTCTGCAATGATCAGGGCCACCCCAAGGGAAAGAAGTGCCCACCAGGATAGTGTTAATGCCATAACTGTACTGCCCCCGGAATACCGGGGGCCTCCATGGTTGTCTTACTGGGATTTTGTAGTAGTTGCCGATTTGCCGAGCATGTCTTTGGCCATGGTTAGCGCACCGATCAGGTTGCTGGCCTCGTAGGGCACGACGATCTTGTTCTGGCTGTCGCTGGCGGCAATGCCGTTCCAGGCTTCGATACGCTCCTGAGTCAGGATAAACTCACCGGCCTCAGGGTTGTCTCGCAGGCCTTCAGCAACCAGCTCAATTGCCCGCTTTTGGCCGTCTGCTTTGAGGATTTCAGCTTCCTTGGCAGCTTCGGCCAGCAGAACCTGCTCTTTCTTTTTGGCTTCGGCGGTACGCTCCAGAGCTTCGGCTTCCCGGAAGGCCTTTTCTTTGTCGCCTTCGGCCTGGGCGATGGTGGCGTTCTTATCGGCAGCCGCCTTGGTCTCGATCGCACGACGCTCACGGGTAGCTTGCAGTTGCAGTTCCATCGCTCGCTGGACATTTTCCGGCACGGAGATGTCGCTGATTTCAACGCGAGTGACCTTGGCACCCCAGCCACCGGAAGCATTATCCAAAGCCATCAGCAGGGCAGCGTTCATTTCTTCCCGACTGGACAGCGTGTTATCCAGCTCCATTTTGCCGATTTCGGAACGCAGGGTTGTTTGCGCCAGCTGCGATACCGCGTTCTTGAGGTTTGAGATCTCGTAAGTTGCCAGCTTTGCGTCACTCACCCGAAGGAATACAACGCCATCAATCGTGATTTGGACGTTATCGGCAGTAATCACCCCTTGACTGGGGATATCAACCACCTGCTCAGCGGTGGTAAATTTCGAGCGCACGGTGTCGATGAATGGAATGACCAGGTTCAGGCCGCCATGCAAGACTTTGTGGAATCGTCCCAGTCGTTCTATGACTTGCACTTCCGCTTGCGGGACAATCCGAACGGCTTTTGCCAGGGTGACAATAATCAGGGCGGCGATAACGCCAGTGACAATTAATACGATGTCCATGATTTTCCTTTATCTTCAGATGATCGATGTGTTTTCAGGTTCTTGATGTTACGGTGATTTTGGTTGGATTAATTCCTGATACCCCTCCGCTTTCGACGTTCTTTTCATTCGGTTAGTGCGGTTGCGCGTCTGGCTCGGGAGCCGCAATCGCCTGAAAGGCATAGGCATAGGGTTTCCCTGAGCCAGCCAGATCTCGGATTTCTTGCTCGGACAATGGGTTTTGGTTCATGCGCCCATGGCTATCGGGCATTTTGCCGGCCATCCACAAGGCCTGCTGCAAGGTATCGTTCACGTCACGATGGGACTGTTGATAAAGCTGGTGCTGAGTTGGTTTGGTCATAGCCATTCTCCATAAGGCGGCGGGAGCTACCCCGCCGCGTTAACGTCAGTGCCGGACAATCACTTCAAAGTCATATTCAAAGGTTTGGCCCGAGTGCCGGGCGGTGACTCGCCACACGTTGGGCCGGATTTCTTCAGCCCGCCCCAGCTCTCCGTAAGAGAAGAACAGCTCGCAGCTTGTGAAACCTTTGCTGAAATCCGGGCTCCAGACTAGCTTTCGCTCGAACACATCACGCCAAGGCTCGCCGGAGTCAATGTCACACCGGATGGCATCCATGTGGTCATCGTCGAGCGATTCGACCTGAGCGACGCCGTCGTAAATGACAGTCAACGGGGTGCCTGAGAGCAGGTGAACAAAAGGCTTTTCGTACCGGAAGTACCCGAGCTTTCCCGCAAGTTCCAAAACATCGTCTATCTCCCAGTCTTCACCGAGCAGCTCAGGAAGCTCGACTTGGGAAACTGTGCAGCCATGCTGGTTGGCGAGACTGACGGCCTGGGCGCTGAGCGCCGCGAACGGAATTTCCATGTCGCTGCCGGGGCCCTGAGAGCAGACGTACTGGCCGTTGAGCGTCAGTACCGTCTCGCTGCCATAGGACAGCAAAAGGACGCTGGAAGCTTTATTGATCGCCGTATCGGGCTCAGCGTCACGCGACACCTGATAACCGCTGTCCACGATTTTTCCCACACCACTCAAAGAGCCGGAGTCGTGCTCCTGATTGGGTACCAGCGGCTCACCATCACGCCATACGGTCAGCTCGAAATCCTCCAGACAGCTAATGGGGATCTCCCGATGGAGAATGTCGAGTGCTGCATCGGCAAGCAGATGCTCAAGGACGGGCTCATTCACCAAAACACGCACAGTGTCAGGTACCTCCATGTCCTCCTCATCAAGCTCATGGTCACTGACAAGGCAATCGATAGAAATATCGAGGTAAACACCGGAAACCTTCATGACCGACTGCACACTGTCCTGACCGGAAAACAGCATGGCCTTTACCGCGCCATAGGGTTTGCCATAAAGGCCCTGAGACAGACTTTCCAGCAACCATGCGTAAGTGACGGGCTTGTTGACCCGGCTGGGCATGTTTAGCTCGTTTTGCAGGTGCTTTGCGGCTTTTTTCAGTTGCTTTTCGGTTAGCTTGGCTTGCAACGCCATAGTTACATCTCCTTTTTGGGCTGCGGCCTGGTCTGCACAAGCAGGTTGAGGCCGACTCGGTAGTTGGAGTCATTACTGCCGATCAGCCCTCAGGGGATGGCAGTTAACGGTAAGTTCAAAGAAAGGATTTGGCATACCGGCAATGCCGGCGACCCCGCCGTGTTCCTTTGGACACGTTCAAGATCTCATGGGTTTTGGCATCTGCAACCACCCAAACATTGCGGCGACATCCCACTGAAGTATGATGAGAGCAAACCAATGCAGATTGTCGTGAACAGACAAGGCACAACATGAGCAAGACAGACGAGACGCCTAGCCTGCTACCAAAAGAGATCGACGGGATACCCATAGATCCAGAGCTCCCGGAGGACTTCGACATCACACCGAACTACGATCGCCCCCCCAGCCACAACGTATGGTGGCGGCGGCCGTACATCACGACGGATCGGCATGAGCCGGAGTCTTACGAGGACTACCTGGCACGATTGGCCCGGATAGGATATGAACCTGACTATTCGCAAGCCGACTGGGAAGCGAGACAACAGGAAAACGCGAAACGGTGGCAGGAGGCTTGGCCCGAGGGGGTTCGTTACAATCTGAGATGTCTGGATGGCGGGGCTTGGGACAGATCCACAAATTATGGCTTCTTCCTAAGCCTCGAAGCGGCCATCGCTGCCGCGAAAGGATTGTCTATACCGGACTACGATGCCTATTAGGCGGCGACACCCGGAACCGGATCTTCGTGCTCGAACGGGGCACCACACCAAGGGCCATAATGCCCGGCGTCAAGCAGGTGTCGGCGGGCTTGCTCCGGCGTAAAGCGAACGCACTCGCTTGGGGATATTTTACCGATCAGGTAGTACAGATCGGACGGAAGGGCGACTTCTTGCCCGTTTGAGGCGTCGACAACGTACTTCACCCCGTTGTCGTCGAAACCCTCAACCCAAGCGTGTGTAAAGCGCAACCCCGAGAGCTTTCCCTGGCCGCTCACAATGCCGTGAACGAGCTGAATGTCGGCGAGCCCATCCAGATGCCGGCTTTGTCGGCCAAGGACGGGTAGTGCAAGCTCAGCAGCTACCTTGAAGCAATCTCCGAGTTGCTTTGCAGTGTGACGGCGCTGTATAGACATGATGCCTCCGGCGTAGGATGAATCGTTAGTGGATCGACAGATTCAGAATCTCACGGAAGCAGGGATCTGCAAGCTCGGGAAGGGCAGCTCCAGCCACTGGCCGGAGCGGAAGGTTCAAATCAACCGCAAGTCAGTCGGTACCGCGTCCAGACCGTACTCAAAGGTGTAGCCGCGAATCTCCATCTCGAAGAGGAACTCCCGGCAGACCTCGTAGCCATTGTCGTCACCAGACTCCAGCGCATCGGTGTACTGGGAAATGATCGCCTGCACATCTTCTGGCAGAGTTTCCTGACACTCAAATAGATCCATGTCCTACCTCACTTAATTGATCGATGTGGTCTTGATTGTGATAACACCAAGATCTCACGAAGCCCGGAATCTGCAAGGGCATAGAGCGGCAGGCCATCTACCAACTCAAGCAGAGATCGCCGCCTCCTGAATCATCAGCTTTTGGAGCTCACGCAAGGTAGGCTCAGCGATAGTATCCTCACACACCAGAATATCGATGGTTTCGCTTTTCTCCGGCTCGTAATCAACTTCAAGAAACGCGATTAAAGCCATAAGCTCCGGGTAATCGGTGCCATCACTCTCGGAGTTCCCGAAGAATGAGCCATAGGGCACCTCAAAGCCCGCTGGCGGCACAAACAGGTACCGGGTGGTGCCGTATTCGTGGGTGTGCGCCAGAACGTGAGTTTTCGCCTGATTACGCATTAGGGTTGCCCTCCATCAATTCATTGCAGCAGTGGCCGAGATCGAATTCCTCCTCGCCCTCGAAGTCGTCTTCCATCCATACAGCATCTTCGAGCCCGGTCTCCCACGGCGTCTCAGTCATAATGAAGCCCTGCACATTAACGTGGTGGAAGCCCGGAGCGGCATACAGAGCGTCGTCTTCATCGCCGTACACGATCGCCCAGACATGATTCTTGTTCATCCCGCGAGCTTCGGCCGCTTCAATGGCGGCATCCCAAGTATCGAGCATATACTCGCCTTCGCGCTCCAGCCGCACCGGGTTGTAGGTTTCCATGAACTGATCTTCCGAGAGCATGATCGTCTCCGCTGTCGATGTCTTTGATGCCTCTAAGATCTCATGGAACCGAACATCTGCAACCCGGACACGAGGTTAGCTCACGGGAATTTTCGCCCGGCGAAGAGCCCGCCAATACTTGAGTTCAGCCGTGAGTTCATCGGCTTCCCGTTTCAAGCGCAGAATTTCCCCGTCCCGAGCAGACGACTTGGGCTCCAGTAACCGTAAACGCTGCATTTTCAGCTTTAGAAGTTCGACGGCGACCACCAATTCAAGGATCTTTTCCTGAGTCACCCTCAGCACATGCGCTCGAACAGCAGATACCGCGACGGCCTCAGAGCTGAACTCTTGGCAGCCACTGAGATGATCCGGCAACGGTACCCAAGGATCGTCACCGGTACCGATCGGGCCTGGCCGGCAATCAACCATCTCGACCCGGCACTTAGCAGGGTCATTGTCCAGCACGGAATACCATTTACTTCCCCAGCTTGCACCCATCCCTTACTCCTTTTTCATCAGCTGTATCGAGCGGACAACCTTATCTTTGGCACGCGCAACAACCTCGTCCGGGATAAAGATTGCCTCTCTTTTGATGAAAGTTCCGTTGTCGCCTATGTGCGACCACCTCTTAACCTTCATGCCATCAATCTTATGCTCCCAATCAGTGAGCCAAAGACGAATGCCGTCAGGATCGCTCAACACATTGAATCGGTACCGCGTATAGCCAGCATCAAATTCCAATGTTTCTTCGATCTTCATCACCATTGAGCTCATCTCCCTCTAAATCAGTACCAATCTGTTTCACAAGTGCCCGTGGCGGCCAGCTCACGGCGCGACAACCCGCTGTAGGGGCCGACAGGGGCGTGCTGGCGCTCGTCACGACGATCGCGCAAGTATCGAGCCTTCAGGTAGTGCAAAACACGACTGGCCTGCGCCTCCCGGTGCTCGGGATAACTGAAGATTTTTTGTCGAATACGACGCAAGGCTCGCTGGCTATTCTGATACTTCGGCGCAAATGACATTGGCCTGTCCTCCTGGCGGCTAATGGAAGTCAGGATCCCACGGACACCCGAATCTGCAACCGAGCCAGAAATGCGCTAGAACAGCGAAAGCTGGTCTTCAGCGGGCGCTCGGTCTTCGCCAACAAGACAAAGCAGGCCATTAGAGATGGTCACAGGGCCGGAGCCCAGAGTGTCAGAGAAGGACGCCAGAAGGGCTTCAGAGCAGGGCATCGCGGCCAGGGGTGGAGGCTCTTCAACAGCGGAATCAAGTACAACAAGATCAGCGGGAACAGAGCCAGAATAGAAACAACCAGCCGCAGACTCCAACGCTTCAGCCAGCGAGGAGCCTACAGCCAGAACGAACTGTCCGTCCCGGACTACCGCAAAAGGCGTCAGGCTTGCCATTGGGCCTCGAAGAATGTCCCGCCCATCTGGCCTTCGATGTCGCGCCGGAGGTGTCGGAAAGGGGTATCAAGCGTGACAATGTTCAGTTTGTGATCGAGCTGCGCGGCCAGCTTCCAATCCTGCTGGTGCCGGTAATCAATGTCTCTTGGCGACTGACCTGGCCGCATTAGATAAGGGATGGCATATACCCGGCAACCGGAGTTGCCAGGCGCAATGTAAATGGTACCGGCGATGGTCTTACCGGGACGATCAGGCATCACCAACTCCCCCATCAGCCGCCGGAGACAAGTCAGCCAGAGTCTGGCAAAGGGATTGCTCCACATCCTTGGTGCCGTCAAGAACGGATAGCCAAGCCTCTTTCCCGAATATCGTAGCGCCCCCAAGGGCATCGGCCAGGTAGGCAACATGAACCAAAGCGCGGCCTCGGGAAGCTGCGAAGAGGGCCTCAAGCCGGGGACCGAACCCATCAGAGCCGGGCGGGTTTTGTAAACGGACTTCCGCCACTTTATCGAGCAGGTCGTCCATCAGGGAGTTAATGCCCCCCTCGCAAATCAGATCCTCATCAGCGGCCATCTGAAGCACCCGAATCCAACCCTCCCGGAGAGCGGAAGGCAAAGGATAGATAGGTTCAAGCGTGAAAAGCTCGACCTTCACCAACTCGCCGTCGAGATCCTTTACAAGGTACCCGTTGCCTTGCTGTTGGGCACCCGCAATACCGAAGCGATCAACTACCGTGGTGAAGGAGTCTTCGCCATCCGTCCAACTGAACGTAACCGTCTCATCAAATTCATCATGCTCGAAGCTGCTCAACAGCGGGCCACCATCAACAGTTATGGCGTCAGCCGCATTCAACGCATAGAGAAAGTCGCTCACAAAGTCACCCCCGGACAATTACTTTAGATTTCAAAAACTCTACACCAGGCGATCACCCGAAAACCCCGGAAAGAAGGGAGGCTGACCACCTGTTTCGGATTAGGTCAGATCAAAGCCAAGCTCATCTGCAATTTCCTCGTCGCTGAAGCCGGCTTGATCGAGCAGAATGAGCTGTTCAGCCAGACCCTCATTGTTTACCCGGCTGGCGATCCGGCTGGCGGCGTCGTGAACAAGGCTGTCGAGTTGCTCGCTGGTGATTCCTGCGGCTTCAATTTGCTGTCGAAGTGTCATGGTCGTCATCCTTTCAGAAAGTCGAAGTATCGGTTCTGTGCTTTCGCAGACCTGTACCGATGCTCTCAAGCGGTTTTGGCACTGCTTTCCACGTCATAGTCGGCATCGAACTCCGAAAAGATGTGGTCACCGGCCATATCCAGAGCGGCGCTTTCAGCAGCTCGCTGACTTTCAGCCCCGGTTACAGAGAGCGTTTTTTTGCTGTAAGCAGTACGCACCACCTCAACGGTGTAATCTCCTGGGCCTTGATCCGGCTCGATGTCTGGAACGGGATCCACCGGGTTATGACAAGCGATCTGGCGAAGCGCCTTCTGCATAAGCCGGATAGTTGCCTGCGCCTCCACCTTGGCGTATGGGCGACCACGCTCAATGCCCAGCTCATAGCCTTCCCAGCCCTGATGGTCGTACAGCGACCAGACATTGCGATTCATCGAGGGCAGGCTGTCGCTGGGATCAATAGAGACAGTGGATCCCATTTCGCTGACCCGACCTTCCTCGTCCAGAGGAGAGCAGGGCACATCGCAGCCATTAACACCATTGACCAGGCCGCCGCAGTAATCAGCGACCACCTCAGCAATGCTGGCAGCAAACCGCTCATGCAGAGAAGCATCATCCAGCTCGCCCAACAGATCAGGACGAACAAGCAGGGTGGACACGATCTGCGCCAATTCAGGGAAGTAGATTTGTTTCGCCATGGACTGCTCTCCGTATTTATGTCTCGTTTCGATGGGAAGAGCATCTCACGGAGCCGACCATCTGCAACCGCGCAACTGCTTTGCGACGGATTTCCGTAACAACCACCGAAGCCGATCGCGCCCGGTGTTACCTGGCGGCCATACACCATCACGAATCTGATCGTCAGCCCCGGACACTGCACGCTCGATTGCGCACTCAACCTCGACACCGGAAAGCTGATCCACCTGAATGCTGTGAATCCAGTCCCAACAAAGCTCTCGGTACCAGCGCAGGCGTGCGCGGCGTTCAGCGGTACCAGGTTCTACCTGGCGGCTTTGGAGATGCTGAATCAAGCGAGAGTAGAGGTCTGTAGGAGACAACAGATAGGCATCTGAATTGGCCAGCAGCTGTGCTTCAGTGAGGGCCGATTCGATCAGGTCAGCATACCGATCGCCAGCGGAGTCCGGGGCAAAATCGGTAACAACATCATGGCAGAACAGCAGAAAGTCTGAGTTGAAGGTGAGCATAAAGCCTCCGTAAGAGTAGGGTTAGCCACTCTTACGGCAGACGGAAAATTAGGAAGGCTCAATGAATTTGCTCGGAATGAAGCGGTTCACACTCGGTATTGCATTCTGGGCACCGGTCGTTGCACATACAATCCCACTCGTCGACCCATTCTTCTCCGCAGCTGCACTGATAGTGGTTTTCGTACCAGGATGATTCCTTATTCGGCTCCATAGGAACTTCCTCAGTCGACTTCGATGTTGGTTAGCCGGACGGCAATGTGACGGTTGCTTGCAAAGGCAGGAAGCTTTTCTCCATTGTCGCCAAAGGATTGACGGAGAGCGCCAAGAATGGTGTCCCAGATGTCGTCCGGCAAATCGGATTCGGTACCTTCGCCATTCAGGCTCGGTTCAACCAGCACCACGACATCCGCGTATTCGCCGGGAAGCCTGCCAGGCCGGTGCCAGGTGAATACCGGCTCCCGCTCAATGTAGTCGACGAAATCTTTACGCTCGAAGAACTCCGGCGCATTGAGAACGACATGAAAGCCGATTTCAGGCTCAATGCCGCGAGACAAAACCTTCTGTAAGCGATCCATATTCAATGACTCCTGTTCTCAATCAAGCTGGCTGGCAATACTTGAAACGGCGGTTTGCAGGGCGTTAGTCACAGCCTCCGATTGAACATCCACACCTTCGGATGCCAAGGCAAGAAGGAATGACTCGATAGCGTCGGCGTAAGCCATTTCCTGATCACCAGGAGACTGTCCATCCTCGACAAACTGACAGACCAGGGAAGAAGAGATTGAGCTGTAGCCTTCCCCAACCTGGAGGGTGATGCCAAACGGAAGATATGTAGTTTTGGGCGCTGGCGACGATAAAGCTGACACTGGGAAGTCCTCTTGAGAAAGCTCACTTCCCAGTCTACAGGCGCTTTGAAATCTGCAACCTGAGATCAGGCTCCTATAATTACCTCTGATTCACCATCAAGTTTCTCTTTCACCGACCGCCACTCCGGCATAAACCGATCCAGCAGCCCATAGAAGCGGGTGCTGTGGTTATGCTCCACCAGATGACACAGCTCGTGCAGCAGAACGTAGTCGATGGCCCGCGTGGGAGCTTTGATCAGGTGCGGGTTCAGCAGGATGGCCCCCTCCGGTGAGCAGCTCCCCCACTGGGTCTGCATCTCCATCATGCGCCAGGCCGGTGCCGTCGTTGTCCAGGGCAGACTCTCTACCATCAGGTCGAGACGGCGCTGGAACACCTCCAGGGCGCGATCCCGGTACCACTGGCGCACGGCTTTTTGTATCCGATCCGCACTCAGCTCCTTGCCCTGCACGCGCAGCTGGCCGCCAATCAGCTTGCAGGTAACCTTGCGCTGCTCCGGGGCCTGGATGACCTTCAGCACATACCGCCGGCCCAGGTACAGGACACTCTCCCCGCTCACCCACTGTCTCGGCCGGACATCCCGGTGGCGCTCCGCGATGTCGTCCAGGTGCTTGAGTATCCACCGGGCGCGGCGCTGGACGGCCGATTTGATTGCGGGCAGTTGGGCTGACTCCGGGGCATCGACCTGCACCATGCCGTTGGGATGCACATGCACCCTTATGGTTGCCTTCTTGTGTTCTGGCACGTAGCACAGGTGGTACCGGAACTCCCGGTCACCGTACCGGGCCACATATTCCAGCGGCTGCTCGTCCTGACGGGACTCTACCGGGGTCATCAACGGGCGACTCCATTGCGAAGAATCTGCACCACCTCATCCAACATGGCTTTGGCCTTATCCAGACCGACCAGGGCGAACAGACGGGGCAACAGGCTTTTGCGGACATCCTGCTCGATGCCGACGGGGTTCAGGGAGTTTTCGGCCACGGCCCGGTTCACTACCTGGTCGATCTCGAAGGCCTCCTGAATCAGTTGCTCGCCTTTTTCGGCTTCCAGTGCGGCGAACTCCTCGCCCAGTACCAGCTTGAAGGCCCCATAGTAGGCTTGGGCGTGCTTGTTGCCCTCGAACCGGTCTATGGGCAGGTCTGGTACGTCCCGGTCTTCC
>Ga0079223_10001214_pt1 | contig 15062 bp, 18 predicted proteins | sample Stecom2011_FD_75072 | JGI IMG/M metagenome (GOLD analysis project Ga0079223, IMG submission 75072) | Agricultural soil microbial communities from Utah to study Nitrogen management - Steer compost 2011 | ecosystem: Environmental > Terrestrial > Soil > Agricultural land | place: USA: Utah... | reverse complement strand
TGATTTGGAACAATATATGCGCTTGATCATCCCCGGTGTGGGGCATGCGGGCATGGCCATGGATCGGTTGAGATTATCGGGGATGGCGGACCGCATCCCCGGACTGAAAGTCCCGGTACTGGGCATATGCGTGGGCATGCAGTTATTGACCCGCTCTTCGGAGGAGGGGAATAGTTCTTTGCTGGGTATTGTGCCCTTAGAGACCTTACATTTTCAAGGTCGGATCCAGGAGAAAGTGCCGCATATGGGTTGGAATCGGGTTTACTCGGATAATCATTGTCCCATATTCGAGGAAGTGGATAAAGATGCTTATTTTTACTTTGTGCATTCGTACTTCATCCCCTATGATGGGGAGCGAACTACAGCCCACACGGATTATGGTGTGAGGTTTTCGGCGGCCTTCGGGCAGGATAATTTTTACGGGGTCCAATTCCATCCCGAAAAGTCTGGATCCGCCGGGGAACGATTATTGAAGAATTTTACAGTATTGAAATCATAAAAACACCACATAGATTATGTACATTATACCTGCGATAGATGTATTGGACCAAAAAGTTGTCCGATTAAGAGAAGGTAATTATCAGGATGTCACGACTTATCCCGTTAGTTTGGAGGAGATGATCGCGCGTTTGCGGGCCAATGGAACCGAATTGATCCACATTATCGATCTGAATGGAGCAAAGGGCGACTTCAGTAACCAATCCTACCTGTACGACGTGATTAATAAGACGGATATTAAGGTCCAATACGGGGGCGGAGTGCGCAGCATTGAGATGGTGCGAAACCTGTTGGATTCGGGCGTGTTTCGAGTGATTGTCGGTACGCAGGCGATCACCAATCCAAGTTTTTTGGATGAAATAAGCGAGCTGAATTGTGGTAAAGAAAAATGTTCGGATCAAGTCATTATCGCCATCGATGTGTTGGACGAGGTGATCAAGTATTCGGGCTGGTTGGAGAGTTCGCCGGTGAAGTTGATCGATTACATCGACCGCTGCCTGGGACTGGGCTTTTTCCGTTTTCTGTGTACCGACATCGATAAAGACGGGAAGTTGGGCGGAGCAGGTATTGGTCTTTATGAGAAATTATTGAATCACTCGCCGATCATTAAATTAATCGCTTCGGGTGGAATTTCCTCGATGGAGGATATCGTAAAGTTAAGTCAGCTGCGGGTGGAGTCTTGTGTCGTGGGGAAAGCGATCTATGAGGAACGCATTCAGATCGAAGAGATCCAGGCTTGGAACCTGAAATCTTTGATTCGCTTCTGATGTTGGCCAAAAGAATTATACCCTGCCTGGATGTTCAGGATGGACGAACGGTAAAAGGGGTGAATTTTGTAGATTTGGTCGATGCGGGGGATCCCGTCGAATTGGCCTGGCAATATTCGGAACAAGGAGCCGATGAACTGGTTTTTTTAGATATTTCGGCGACGAACGAGGGTCGGAAAACCACCATAGAGCTGGTGAAAGCGGTGGCCCGGCAGATCAATATCCCCTTTACCATAGGTGGGGGGATCAGTAGTGTGGAGGATGCCGGTGCGCTTTTGCATGCCGGTGCAGATAAGGTATCGATCAATTCGGCTGCCGTCAAACGACCGGATTTGATCAATGAATTGGCCCATCATTTTGGGGAACAATTTGTGGTGGTGGCCGTGGATACCCGTTGGGTATCGGAACTTGATCAACATTTGGTTCACTTAAATGGAGGTCGGGTGCAGACTACATGGCAAACCGAAGCGTGGGTGAAGGAGGCCGAAGTTCGTGGTGCGGGGGAAATTTTGCTGACGTCCATGGATCACGATGGCACCAAGCAAGGATTCGATATCGCACTTTTACGTCGGATCAATCAGCAGTTAAAGATCCCCCTGATCGCTTCGGGAGGCGCCGGTACGGAGGAGCACTTTGTGAAGGTTTTTCTTCAATCGGGCGTGGATGCGGCTTTGGCGGCATCGGTTTTTCACTTCGGGCAGATTCGTATTCCGGCTTTGAAAGCACGCTTGGAATCAGAAGGTGTGCCGGTACGACGTTGATATCCGGTGAAAATTATGGACCCGGTGAAATTAATTGAAAACGAATCAGACGATCAAATAAGATGCAGATGCAAAGCAATCAAAATACAAATACACGAACCGAGCCCGATTTTGCCAAAGGTGACGGGCTGATACCGGTCATTGTACAAGATGCACAGACCCTGGAAGTGCTGATGCTGGGTTATGCCGATCAGGCTGCATGGGAGAAAACCTTAGCGGAGAAGCGGGTTACTTTTTATTCTCGTTCGAAGCAGCGTTTATGGACAAAAGGTGAGGAAAGTGGTCATTATTTGGAGCTGTTGGATTGGAAACTCGATTGTGATCAGGATGCCTTGCTCCTAATGGTGCGGCCGGCTGGCCCCACTTGCCATACCGGTGATCGGAGCTGTTTTCAGACGTCTTACGGACGTAATTTTATTTTTGAGCTGGAGCATATCATTGCATCTCGGTACGAACAGGCCGATCCGGACTCTTATGTGCAGCGATTAAGGGAACGGGGATTGAATAAAATTGCTCAGAAAGTAGGGGAAGAAGGAGTGGAAACGGTGATCGCGGCCCTGGCCGAGACAGAGGTGGATTTTGTGAATGAAGCCTCGGATCTTTTGTTCCACTTATTGGTATTGCTCCGGGAAAAAGAAATCAGTTTGGAACGTATCGCCTTGAATCTGGAAGGCAGACATCAAGTTAAGAAATAAAACCATTCGTCCAGAATGATGAGGCGGAAGGAATCGTAGTTATGGTAGAAATCTCGAAATCAACCCAAATGATCGGGCATCAAAACCCCGTGTACGCGTTGGCGGCAGATGCTGATCAAGGCGTATTGTACAGTGCGGGGAACGATAAAGGGATCGTGCGTTGGAATTTAGAGACAGGGAAGTTTGAGCGGATCCTGAGTCCGGTGCAGCATACGGTATATGAGTTACATGTACTGAAGGGAGAACAAACGCTCATTGCTGGTATGAGAAACGGGCTGGTTCGGGGGATGAATACTCAAACGGGAGCGTCCAGATGGGAACTAACCCTGCATCAGGAACCGGTTTTTGCGCTGGGTTCGCTGCTAGGAAAATCGGCGGGTGTGGAGGTGGTCGTGGCCGCTGAAGACGGTACGGTGTCTGTCTGGGATCCAAGCAGACCCACCGAACCTCTGTACCATTTGAACGTTTCCGAATCCCCCATTCGGTGCATGGCTGTGAGTCCGGATGAGCGATGGCTGAGTTTTGGGGCCAAAGACGGAACAGTGCATATTTATTATGCCGCGGATTTCAGCCTGCACACCGTACTTTCTGCACATACCATGCCCGTGACTTCCCTGTTGTTTTCACCCGACGGAAAGTACTTGCTCAGTGCAGCCCGAGATGCGCGGATGGTCGTGACGGAAATCAGGTCAGATACCGGTGAGTTTACGCAGAAGCGTGAATTCGTGCCACATATGTTCGCGATCTATAGCATGGAGTTTCACCCGAACTTACCTGTTTTCGCGACCGCCAGCAGGGATAAATCTGTAAAAATTTGGTCCGCCGAGGATTTTCGATTATTGAAATCTTTGAGCATAGAAAAGGGCTGGGAGGCACATCGTTTATCGGTCAATGCCTTGACCTGGCACCCCAACGGGGACCAATTGTTTACCACCGGTGACGATAAAGTGATCATGGTGTGGGATGTAAAGAAATAACATGCAAAAAAAGGGACAAAACGAACGAATTATCTTGGGTATAGATCCGGGAACAGCGATCATGGGCTACGGCATTATCCTAGAGCGCGGTCGGGAATTGTCCCTAATCAGTATGGGCGTGATCAAGCTCAATCATTTGGATGATCATGGGTTGAAACTGCAACGCATTTTTCAAAAAACGACGGCCTTGATAAAGGAGTATAAACCGGATTGCATGGCTTTGGAGGCACCCTTCTATGGGAAGAATATTCAGATCATGCTGAAATTGGGGCGCGCTCAGGGCGTGGCTATGGCTGCAGCGCTGGATAGAAATCTTCCCATTTTTGAGTATGCGCCCCGGCGAATCAAACAATCGGTAACAGGACATGGTAATGCCAGCAAAGAGCAAGTGGCGGCTATGCTACATACCTTGTTGAAATTCGAGGAGAAGCCCGAGTTTCTGGATGCCACTGATGGATTGGCTGTCGCGGTTTGCCATGCCTTTCAAGGTGGGACAGCAGGAGGGAGTGTGAAGGGGAAAAGTTTCTCCAGTTGGTCCGCATTTGTTAAAGATCAAGACAAATCTGGTCGTGTAAGTGGGCTTTGACCTGCTTTTTTGCTTAAATCAACATGAAATCTAATAAATTTTTCCATTTTCGTTATTAACCTTAGAAAATTCTGCTATTTTTAAGGAATTATTAATAGTATTTGGTTTGGACATAAAAAAAACTCCTTTGGGAGAGGAGTTTTTTTGAAATCAATTATAAACCTATATTAATTTAAGGAGGGACGCGTTAATAACATGCATTGCACGAGGCAATTAATCGATGTTGATTACAAATATATTAATCATTTTGATTTATCACTATTTTTTTTGCAATAAATTTTGACATGAAATATAATTACCAAAATTATGATTTGGACCAGCTGGATATACAAATTTTATCTACGCTGATGGCGGACGCTTCTATTGCCTATACCGAGATTGCCAAAAAACTCGAAGTATCCGGGGGGACCATTCATGTGCGCATGAAGAAGATGGAAGAAATGGGAGTCATAAAAGGCTCTCACTTGCAAATTAACCCACAGTTGGTCGGTTTCGACGTCACCGCTTTCTTGGGGATTTTTTTGGAAAAGGGCTCGCAGTACAAACACGCCGTGGAACAACTCAGGAATATTCCCGAGGTAGTCGAACTGCATTACTGCACCGGATCCTATAGTATGTTTGCCAAAATTATTTGCCGAGATACGGAGCACTTGCGCGAGGTACTTAATGGCGGGATTCAATCCGTGGAAGGGATCCAACGCACCGAGACCATTATCTCCCTCGAGGAAAGTATTAAAAGACAGATCAAGCTCATCTGATGGGGCAGTGCCTTTAAATTTAGGCGTCCACTCACCGGGTAATTCGACCTTGTCGATCAATCCGCACATCAAATGGCTTGACAAACTCGTCCATCAGAACCGAGAAATGCCTCCGGGTAATCGGCATCGTCGGGTCAAAGTCTGCTTCAAAACCCCAACGTCGTGACCAAAGATTTTCGACCTGCTCATCCAATTCATTTCCTCTATGGGCAATGTATTTGATGAGGCTCAATAATTCACCCAAGCTCAGGGTATCCGAACGGGTAGTTGACTGGCGGTCTTTAAACCAAATCTGACTCCTGGAGAACAGTGTATGTAGCACGGGTTCAATTTCGGAGCTCGTAACCCTTTTCTCGCCCGAGAAAAGGTAACGCCCTTCAGCGCCCAAGGTGGGCTCAAAAATCGCGAGCGCTCCAATGCGTTGAATAGCTTGAAAATGAGGGTCCTGTATTAGGATGTCTTGATAAGGTACGATCCGCGCACCATATTGTAGGAGTTCAGCCTGAACCTGTCTCACCTCGATTTGATCACTTGTCGTTTTATAGAAGGCCACATAGGCTGCTGCTGCCCCCACGGCCTGACCTGCGTGCGCGAGCAGGGGTAGGTCGTCGATATGGTCCCGAAGTAAGGGCGATAAATAAGGGTTGTGCTTGGTGAAAAACAAGTTCTCCTCTTCGGTGGGGATCAGTTGGGTCAATCCCAAGGCCTGGGCCTTCCCGCCCAAATCGGTTACGATTACTCCAGTTTTCCGTATTTCTTGATCCGCCTTCCCAAAATCAGGCTGAATTCCGGATTCCTGTGCTATTCGACCTTCCGGCGAGGCATCAACTATACTTCGGACGCTGAATCGCGTGCCATTGTTCAAGCGAACTTGCCAATTTCTCCGTTTTTTCTGGACCGAGCGTAGTCCCGGCTGGAAATAAATATGTAAGTGGGCGTATTCGTCCAATTCCTTTTCCATTTCATTCAGGACTAATTGAGGATTGAACGGATTTTTCGCGCGAGAAACGACTGAATCATTCGGGTGCTCCGAGCCCATAGTTTTGGCTAATAGCTCTGCCCAAATACCTCCATCCAATTGATTATGGGATTGGATATTTCCGGCTGGGAGGTTCAGGGAGGAGCGTAAATCCCTGCTTTCTGTCACCCAAATGGTGTGTAGCCTGGATTTAGCGGATTGTATGGCGGCTGTATAAGCGTCTATGCCATCCCCGTAAATCAAAACTTCTGGATTTCTGCCTTGCCCGAGCACGGAAATCGGAACAACCAAAATCAAAAATATGACCCTTAAAAGAGCATGATAATATATGTGTTGTTTCATACGAATTTCTCTAATATGCTGTTCAAAATTAAACATTCTATAGATAGGATTGAATTTAATAATTCGGGTTTAATCCATACATTTGTATTATGATGGAAAACGAGGAAAAATCACTGAATTTTATAGAGGAAATCATTGAGGAAGATTTACGTACAGACAAACATGGTGGTCGGGTACTTACACGTTTTCCGCCTGAACCTAATGGTTATCTGCACATTGGTCATGCGAAATCCATTGTCCTAAATTTTGGTTTGGCAAAAAAATATAACGGCAAGACCAATCTTCGATTTGACGACACGAATCCCGTGACGGAAGAAGTGGAATATGTGGAAAGCATCAAAAAAGACATTCAATGGTTGGGTTTTCAATGGGCCGAGGAGTTATATACATCGGATTACTTCGAGACCCTCTATGAATATGCATTGATCTTGATTCGGAAAGGCTTGGCTTATGTGGATGAAAGTAGTCCTGAAGAGATCGCCTTGGCGAAAGGTACGCCGACGACTCCGGGTGTGCCAACTTCCTCCCGTGATCGTAGCCCGGCCGAAAATGAAAAGCTGTTCGCAGCGATGAGAGCAGGTGAATATGAGGACGGAGCTATGGTGCTGCGGGCCAAAATTGATTTAGCCAGCCCCAATATGCACATGAGGGATCCGATTATTTATCGAATTAAACATGCGCATCATCACCGAACGGGCGATAAATGGTGTATTTATCCCATGTATGATTTCGCTCATGGACAAAGTGATTCGATCGAACGCATCACGCATTCGGTGTGTACCCTGGAATTTGTTCCTCACCGGCCATTATACGATTGGCTGATCGAGAACATTGGTATTTTCCCATCGAAACAATATGAATTTGCGCGGCTAAATCTGAATTATACCGTGATGAGTAAGCGGAAATTACTCCAATTGGTCAATGAAGGTTTTGTGGAAGGTTGGGATGATCCGCGGATGCCTACCATTAGTGGTTTGCGCCGTCGGGGTTATACACCGGCCAGTATCCGGGATTTTTGTGAGCGGATTGGAGTGGCTAAGCGGGAGAATATTATTGATATGGGGCTACTGGAATTCTGTATTCGGGAGGATTTGAATAAGACGGCATGGAGAAGGATGGCGGTATTGGACCCTATAAAATTGGTCCTTACCAATTATCCAGAAGGACAGGAAGAGCGTTTGATCGGTGAGAATAATCCGGAGGTCGATGGGGGAGAGGGTGAAAGAGAAATTCCATTTTCCAGAGAATTATGGATTGAGCGGGACGATTTTATGGAAGTAGCTCCTAAAAAATATTTTCGACTGGCCCCGGGATTAAGTGTGCGATTGAAACATGCGTATATCGTGACCTGTACAGATTATGTGAAAGACGAGTCGGGTAAGGTGACTGAAATCCACGCAGAATACGTGGCCAATTCCCGAAGTGGTTCCGATACCAGTGGCATGAAGGTTAAAGGAACCATACATTGGGTGAGTGTACCACATGCTAAAACAGTAGAAGTGCGCCAGTACGATCGTTTATTTAATGTGGAAAATCCGACTGCGGAGGAGGATTTTAAGTCCACCATCAATCCGGATAGTTTGCAGATTTTGGATCAAGTTTTTGTGGAACCCGATCTGTTAAATGCGGTTCCAGGTAAGGGATATCAATTTATGCGTAAAGGATATTTCACCTTGGATGCGCGTTCTACTCCGACCCACCCCGTTTTTAATCGAACGGTCACCCTGCGCGATAATTGGGCGAAGCAAGGTGGAAAGTAAGCCGCATGCGCAGAATAATCTAGACTATATATAAGGGAAAAAAGGGGTCCAAACTGTGAATCTGTCGAGATAAAGTGTGGAAACGAATGCTCACATATTTGGACCCGGAAACTAAAGGTAATAAGTATTATTGGTTTAAGCAAATAATCTACCATTATAAGTGTAGAATTGTTGCTGAAAGTTTATATCTATTTGTTTTGTGGACGAAACAAGCAAATGGGTATTGGAGAAATTGGGGCAGCGTATCCGTGAGCGAAGGGAAGAATTACATTATTCTCAGAAGCAGATCGCGGATATGACGGGATTGTCGAATAACACCATATCTAAAATTGAGCAAGGCAATAACTTAGCGATCGATAAGCTTGTATTAGTCTGTCAAGCCATCAAAATCCAACCCCGAGATCTGTTCGAGGAGGATATCCCTTTAGTTTCACCCTACTCCTTGGCTCCGGAAGAGGAAGAAAGACGAACCTTTAATCTCGCCGTAGAGAACATGGTCGATAAAACCGATTATTTGTATAGTCCTCGAAGAGTTTCTGAAATGCTTCGCGAGATGGGCCAGCCATCTTCCAAAAGTCGACCCCTATCTGTCCAACTAAAACGGTATTGTAAAAATGGAAAGTTAGAAGTGATTCCGGATGGAAAAGTTCACTGGTATCAAATAAGGAAAAAAGATTAAAAGGAATACCCAAACGACACGTACGGTAGGTAGGGGATAAAATTACCTTCCATTATAATCGGCGACAAGCCCGCACGGAAATTAAATCCACCGTCTACGGGCTGTTTTCTGTAGCCAAACGTTAGCGTACCCATAATCCGACTTTCCTGTTCGCGCGAGGCTCCAGACTCCGTAAAGTATGAGTCAAGATATTTAACACTCACAAAGCTGGCTCCCCCGCCAATTTCAAAATAATTACCCTCTTTACCCAGGAGGTAGTTTATCTGAATGGGAATGGTGAACATGCTTTCATCTTCTATCGAAAAATAACCCAATCCGGCCCGCATTCCCCAAGCATTGCGTGTTTCGTTGAAGCGAAAATCGTAATTGGCCGAAATGAATCCCGGACCACCGAGTTCCACAAAGATAGTTTGCGCCCGATTACCCAGCTCTCGAGTAGCAGTCGCTTCCTGAGCAATACTTTTAAATGGCATGGCCATGATGGCGGCCGCTACAAGTACAGTTCCTATAGTCTTTTTCATGTTATAAAGTTTTCTCAAATGTAATCATATTGCAGAATTTTTTACTAACGATCATTCTAAACCATATGGACATTTTTAATGGCTCGTTGTAGCTGATCTGCTTTATTGGACAAAATAAAAAGATTATGGACCATCATAAGTAGCGGCGGCTTAGGTAAGTATGGTTCTATGTTCTTATGACCCGAGATACAGCTCGATCAATCCATCCGGCAAACGAACTTCTAACATGTTTTCTTCCATGGAGATCGCGGTGATGATGTCCTCACTCAGCGGGAAGAGCACCTCTTTTTCCTGGTAGTGAACTACCGCCACATGCTGTTGGGGGTACTCATGAATTTCCATAATAGGGCCCAGCACGCCGTGCGTAACGTCATGCACTTCGAAACCTTTAAGATCGGTCAGTCGAAAATCTTCCGGATCCCGTTCGGGGAGGAGATCATTGGATAGGTAGACTTTTTTTCGGACCAATGCCTGAGCCTGATCGATGTGGTCAATGTCCTCCACAAAGATATAAGCAGTGCTGTTTTCGTGTATTTTTGATTTTTCAATGAAAAATGGAATCAGCTTTTTTTCTATTTCTATAAAAATGACATCGAAATTCAGCTCCTGATAGTCTTCGAATTCAAAGAAAATCTGGAGCTCACCTTTTAATCCTCGGGTTTTACTGATGTATCCTATATAAAAACAATCCTTTACTTCCATGATGCTTTAATTAAAAAACCGCCCCGTGAATCATTTTCTCGGAGCGGTCTTATGCTTTTTAATGTCAAGCTTTGTTACTCTGCTTTGTCAGCCTCTCCTTCTGGAGCAGCTTCAGCAGCCGGCTCCTCTGTAGTGGCTTCTGCAGAAACTTCACCTTCTGCGCTTGCTTCTTCAGTGCCCTCCTCGGCCACTTCCTCAGCAGGAGGCGTGTTTTTAGCTTCTAGGGCTTTCGCCATTTCTTCTTTTTTCTTAGCTTCAGCTTCCAAAGCTGCTTTTTTAGCGTCTTCTTTAGATTTTGCTAAGTTGTCTTTTTTACCTTCGATTTTAGCGTCTTTACCTTTCAGCCATTCTTCGAATTTAGCTTCGGCAGCAGCCTCATCAAAAGCACCTTTTTTTACACCATCCAACAAGTGTTTTTTGTACATCACACCTTTGTAAGAAAGGATTGCACGTGCAGTGTCTGTAGGCTGCGCTCCTTTTTGTATCCAGCTTAATGCGGATTCGAAATTGAGGTCGATGGTGGCTGGATTGGTGTTCGGATTATAAGATCCAATACGTTCGATAAATTTACCGTCACGTGGTGAACGTGAATCGGCAATCACTACGTGGTAAAAAGGTCTGCCTTTTTTACCATGTCTTTGCAATCTGATTTTAGTTGCCATGTTTTTTTATTTATGTATTCAACATAGTTCCCGGAGTACATTCTGCGGGGGCACAAAGATAGACATTTTATTTGTAGAAAGTGTATTGATCCAGAATATTTTTGGTAGCCGGAACCATTTTATTTAACATCCGATCAAAACCCAAATCATTAGGGTGAGTTCCGTCTATGGTGCCTTCGTGGTCGTCACCCATAAGTCCTTCAGATTCGATGAGGTATAGATTGGGGTCAGATTTTTTTAAAAGGTTGATTTCTATGTTCCATCTGCGGTTCCGCTCCTCCATATCGTCCGCAATGATCCTATTAAAATTTCCGCTTTCAAACGCAGCGCCTTCCATAGCGATAATCGGAATTTGAGGATGCTTTTTTCGTATGATTTGGATAAAACTTGCCGTTCGGTCACTGATGTTATCGGGGCTGCAATTAGGGATGCAGTCCAAGATCAGTCCGTCCAGTTCCATATTTGCAATCATATGTGCGACCTCTGGTTCCATTTTTGCACTTCCGCTGATCCCCAAATTGATAAAATCATGTCCTAATAATCTGGACATGCGGGCAGGATAAGCCAGTCCGGGTCTACTTGCGGATGCTCCTTGCACGATGCTGGTACCGTAAATCGGGATTTGTTTATTGAAAGGCTTATTTTCTAGTGGATGTATCTTCGCATCTGTGTTCACGCCAATCTCTAGGCTGCTGATTGCGTCGTATAAGGGTAAATATAGTAAACACTCCTTCCAGACACCCTCTTCCATCGCGGTAACCAAAGTGTGTTCATTACAATCCCCTGTTCCCAGCCTACCAACCCCGGCATAGACCCAGGCTCCATCCTTTTTGATATAAAGATCCAATCCCTCGAATGCAATGCCCGTCATATTCATGTAGGCTTTGGCTGAGGAAGTGCACCATTTGGCGTATATACTGGAGCTATTTGTCCTAAAGGAAATGTACATTCCGGCTGAATGGGTATAGAATAATTTTGGATTCGGAGGGAGGTCCGGATAACGACTGGTGTCTATTCGATGAAATGACGGGCCCGAATGTGCCTGTCGTCCGCCAATACCTAAGGAATCAGCCCCTATATATTTACGATCGTCGCTGTTTTGATTTTGTGCCTGACCACCGGTGATGGTTGTCACGCCCAAAAAAATCCATATACTAATGGACTTGATGAAATTACTGATCATAACCAAAGCGCTGCAAATAGTTCTTACGTTTTCTCCAATCCGGAATCACCTTAACAAATAGTTCCAAAAACACCTTCTGATCGATAAATTCCTCGATGTCCTGGCGTGCATAGGTGCCTACTTTTTTGATCATACTGCCGCTTTTACCGATCAATATATTCTTTTGCGAATCTCGTTCCACGATAATTTCGGCACTAATCCGGGTAATGGTTGGCTCCTCTTTAAACGAAGTAACGATGACTTCCGTACTGTAGGGGATTTCTTTTTCGTAAAGTTTAAATACTTTTTCTCGAATAATTTCCGCAACAAAAAAGCGTTCCGGTCGATCTGTTAACGCATCTTTATCGTAATAGGGCGGATGTTCAGGCAGGTGGTCCAGAACAAATTGCATGACCGCCTCGACGTTGTAACCATGCAAAGCTGAAGTCGCAAAAATCGCTTTAGGTGCCAAAGTCTGTTCCCAATAATTGATTTTCGCATTGACTTCTTCTTCCGAGGATTTGTCTATTTTATTGATCAATACGGCAATGGGCGACGCTACATTTTTCAGCCTTCCGATCAATTCTTCCTCGTCATGCTGTTCATGGATATCGGTTACAAATAATATCATGTCCGCATCGACCAATGAACCTTGGACCATGCTCATCATTGCCTCTTGTAGGGCGTAGGTGGGCTTGATGACGCCAGGAGTGTCCGAAAATACAATTTGATAATCAGGTTCATTAATGATCCCAATGATGCGATGGCGGGTCGTCTGTGCTTTCGGGGTAATGATCGACATTTTTTCTCCGACCAATGCATTCATCAGGGTAGACTTTCCTGCATTGGGTTTTCCGATAATACTGACGAATCCTGCTTTGTGGCTCATAGCTCTTAAATTATATAAAATAATAGTTTTGCAAAATAACAAAATATTTGTATCTTTGCATTCCCAAACGGGAAGGAATAGCAATAAAAGAGGCCGCGAAGGCTGAAAAATATAAAAAATATTAACGCATATTGCGGGGTGGAGCAGTTGGTAGCTCGTCGGGCTCATAACCCGAAGGTCATTGGTTCGAGTCCAATCCCCGCTACTACTGAAAAAGAGGCGATTAACGAAAGTTAGTCGCCTCTTTTGTTTTCAGATTTTTTGGAATAAAAAAAAAGCAGGAACCGCAGTTCCCGCCTTTTCACCATCTATTCACACTTATTCAACACTTCCTGAGCTAATAATTTGGCCACGCGCAGGTTTACCTGGTCATCGTCACTCACTTTTATTTTGATTCTGAATTCTACCGTTCCTGAGAGCACATACAGATTCACGCCAAGGTGATTTCCCTGTGCCATTTCTCGTTCCCAATAAGCCGCTGTGCCCAATCCGCTAAGGGGTTGGAAAGTCATATTTTCTCTCGCCTCCACAAAACCCTTCATTTGCTCCCGCTCCGCCTCGGATATATCTTGACTTGCCTGCGCGATACGGGCTTCCATCTCGCTATATTCCTACTCGGTATATTGTCTGTAGGCATTATTGAATACATTCAATGCACTTTCCGCATCGCTGCCAGAGAAATCTAATCGGTCCATCGAAACCCGGTTTTCATCCTCCTGAGTAAATTCCATGACGGTACCACCGGATTGGATTTTAACCGTTTGATCGGGTCGTCCGCTGGGCCATTTTAATATATATTCATTATATTTTGGTGAAATGCGACTCTCCTCATATGTGACTTCCAATAAACTGCCATCATCTATAGGCGCGTGTTTGACCACATCGTCCGTTGTGAGCATCAGGCGATAATCATAATCAAAGGCTTCGAAGCATGATGCGATGTTTTTAGTGGCTCGGGCGGACAAAAGGTTGCCATTGGCAACATCGGGATCATTTTCGTCACTTCCGCTACCACCACCTGCGCTACCATCACCTCCTCCACAGGAAATGAAAAGTACGGCTGCTGCAGCCATGGCCAAATTGTTTAATTTTATTTTCATAATTTCTATTTAAGCTACGCGTGATCTGATCTGGCAACGTGATCGGAATAATTTATAATCGGTCCAGCACTTCATTTCTTTTTTGGCGAGAAACGGGAATTTTCACATTATTTTCCAAAAGTATATAGCCCTCATTTTTATAAAACTCCTTGACCTTCCGCAGGTTGATCAAGTAGGAATTGTGCACCCGGTAAAATTGATCAGCCGGCAAGAGCTCGGATACCTGCTTCAGTTTTTGAGTGAGAAATAAATCCCGATCATCCTCCAACATCACTTTACAATAGTTCCCATCGCTTTCACAGTATATGATTTCATTGGGATCTACAAATACGATCCTCTTATCCAGGGTCAATTTGATTTTTTTAGGACCCATCCCCATACTGTTGAGCTTGTCCAAAGCCGCTTCCAGTTTATCTGCATAAGGATCTTTCCCGATTCGTCGTTCGAGCAGATTGATCACTTTTTCCAGATCTTCCGGGTCAATGGGCTTCACCAGATAGCCGATGGCTTCTTTTTTAAAGGCTTCTACCGCATAATCACTGTGGGCGGTAGTAAAAACCACTTCAAGATTCCGTTGCGAAAAACTTTCTAAAAATTGAAAGCCATCCATACCCGGCATGCTAATGTCTAAAAACAGGACGTCAACACTATTCGTTTCCAAATAAAGTTTCGCATTGTCGGGACAAGAAAATTGACCCACAATCTGAATACGGTCTGCAAAACTCTGCAGCTCATACTTCAGGCTTGTTAGGGCTTTTGGCTCGTCGTCTATCAGTATGCAAGTCAAACTCATAGGGCAAGGGGTTTAGCTTTAAAGGTACATTAAAAACAAAGACAAATTTCTGGTATTGTATGTATGTACTCATTTATTGTATGGATCGTTCGATTCCAGACGTAATCGGACTACCGTGCCCGGATGATTTAGCCGATCTTCAATTTCATAGGATAAGTTGTACGGATTTTTGGCATTAAAAAACATGATGCGTTCACTGATGATGTCCAAACCATGGGAAGTATGATCATGCGCAGTTGCTTTGGTCGCCAAGGAATTTCGGTATCCGATGCCATTATCTAAAATTTCGATTACGATATCGTTCCCCACATTTCGCATTCTGAAAATCAATTCTTTTTCACGCTGTAACGGGGACAATCCATGCCAAATCGCATTTTCTACGAAGGGTTGGATCAATAATGGAGGGAAAAGTATGCCTTCTGGATTTTGAT
>Ga0079223_10001213_pt1 | contig 15064 bp, 16 predicted proteins | sample Stecom2011_FD_75072 | JGI IMG/M metagenome (GOLD analysis project Ga0079223, IMG submission 75072) | Agricultural soil microbial communities from Utah to study Nitrogen management - Steer compost 2011 | ecosystem: Environmental > Terrestrial > Soil > Agricultural land | place: USA: Utah... | reverse complement strand
CCAGTTAACTAGAGCCTTGAGGCAGCGATCGGTTCCGCTTGTAGTGCTGCGCGCACCGGTTCTTGAGCGCCCGGATTACCATCGGCTTGCTGAGGCAGCGTTGTTGGTTTGTAAGGATTTTGGTACCGGGTTAATTGTTCATGGTTCTCCGGCGGTATTCCAGCATAACCGGGGCTTGGCGGGCCTGCACTTGCCCTGGCGTGAGGCCGAAGGTCTTGAGGCACGGCCGATATCCCGCGACGCCTGGTTGGGCGTGTCATGCCATAACGCGGAACAAATCACTCACGCAGCCCGCCTGGAAGCTGATTACGTGACGCTTGGGCCGGTGAAGCCAACCGCAAGTCACCCCGAAGCCGATGGTATTGCTTGGCCGGCATTCTCGAAGTGTGTGGCTCTGGCACCAATGCCTGTCTACGGCCTTGGTGGGCTCGGTATTGAAGATGTGTCTGAAGCCCGGCGCAACGGTGGGCAGGGCATTGCTGGTATCCGCTACTGGTGGCCGGAAAGCTGATGATTACCCGTCTGGGTGCGCCTGATGTCTGGTATAATGGCGGGTCTGCATTACTAATTTTTGACCAAGCTGATCTGGAGATACTGTGAGTAAGCTGACCCACATTGATGACAAGGGCGAAGCCCGCATGGTGGATGTGACTGATAAAGCGGTCACTGAGCGTGAGGCCCGTGCTGAAGCCAGTATCTACATGGCAGAGAAAACCCTGGCGATGATTATTGGCGGAGAGCACCCCAAGGGAGACGTGTTGGCTGTTGCCCGTATTGCCGGGATTATGGCGGCTAAAAGAACCCACGAGCTCATCCCACTGTGCCATTCCCTGAGTTTGACATCAGTTAAGGTGGAGCTGACTCCTGGTGCTGACAATGCGTCGGTTCATATCCAGACTTTTTGTAAGCTGTCTGGCCAGACAGGTGTAGAGATGGAGGCGCTAACGGCTGCCAGTGTGGCCGCCCTCACGCTTTATGATATGTGTAAGGCGGTAGATCGCGGTATGACCATCAGCAACATTCGCCTGCTTGAAAAATCTGGTGGTCGCAGTGGTCACTGGCTGGCTGGTAGCCAGTAATTTTTTGACCGGGGCAGTATGAATTTCGCAAATCCCCAATATCTGAAAATATCCAAAGGATATACAGTGCCAGAGTTACATCAGAAACAGGGCCTCGTGGTAGAATACGCAGCCCCGATTACCGAACCACGAGGGAAGATTGTGGCTGTTCGTTACATCCAGACCTGCCGGCTGCCAACTCCATTTGGAGTTTTTGATATGCATGGCTTTGAAGAACCGGACACTGGAAAAGAGCATGTAGCGCTTACTCTGGGTGACTTAAGTACTGACGAACCTGTGCTTGCCCGTACGCACTCCGAATGCCTTACAGGTGATGCGCTTTTCAGTATGCGTTGTGATTGTGGCTATCAACTGGAAGCAGCGCTGCGCAGCATCGCCCGGGAAGGTCGTGGCATTCTGATGTATCTGCGTCAGGAAGGGCGCGGGATCGGCCTTCTGAACAAAATCCGTGCTTATAAGCTTCAGGATGAGGGTGCGGATACGGTTGAGGCAAATGAACAACTGGGCTTTGCAGCCGATCTTCGTGACTACAGCATGTGCAAGGATATGCTGGCACATTTAGGTGTTGGCAGCTTGCGCCTGATGACGAATAATCCGCGTAAGGTTAAGGCATTGACCTCTTACGGTATTACTATTGTTGAGCGTGTGCCGCTTAATGTTGGCAGGAACCCTCACAATGAGCACTATCTTGATACCAAAGAGCATAAGCTGGGTCACTGGCTGGGAACCCATCAGGACGATGATCCGGGGTTGTAAATCTGCCTTTCCGGGTTTAAGTGCAGGGTCGGAGCTTCAGCTCTGACCCGGGATTATTTAACAGCTTTCAGACTTTGCCGTTGCAGGCGTTCCATTCGCTTTTCGATAGCATCTTTAATTCCGTTTGCATCCAGCCCACAGTCGCTGAGTAATTCCTGGTGTGTCCCATGATCAATAAAGGTGTCTGGCAGACCAAGCTGAAGCACAGGCATTAACACCTCGCAGCGATTCAAAAACTCGGTAACGGCACTTCCCGCCCCACCAGCAATGGTGTTTTCTTCCAGAGTGACCAACAATTCGTGTTGTTCAGCAAGAGCCAGCACTAACTCTTCATCCAGCGGCTTCACAAAACGCATATCTGCAACCGTAGCACCCAGTGCTTTTGCTGCTTCCACAGCCGGTGCCAGCAACGTGCCAAAATTCAATATGGCAACGCCGCTGCCTTCACGAACCCGACGACCTTTGCCAATGGGCAGCGCCGTAAGTTCACGTTCTACATTTGCCCCTGGCCCGTTACCCCGTGGGTAGCGAACCGATGCCGGACCATCAAACAGCATGCCGGTATGGAGCATCTGGCGAGTTTCATTTTCATCCGATGGTGTCATAACGACCATGCCGGGAATGCAGCGCAGATAACTGATGTCGAACACGCCGGCGTGAGTTGGTCCATCTTCGCCCACCAGCCCGGCACGGTCGATGGCAAAGAGCACATCCAGGTTCTGGATGGCAACATCGTGAATCAGTTGATCGTAAGCGCGTTGCAAAAAGGTGGAGTAAATGGCAACTACCGGTTTGGCGCCCTCGCAAGCCAAACCTGCGGCCAGTGTTACTGCGTGTTGCTCGGCGATGGCAACATCAAAATAACGATCCGGAAACCGTTCTGAGAATTCCAGAAGATCCGAGCCTTCACACATGGCGGGGGTAATGCCGATTATCCGGTCATCCTGAGCTGCAGCATCACACAACCACTGGCCAAAAATATTGGCGTATCTGGGGCGGCCGGGCTTTGGTTTAACGGGCTCTGGTTTACTCGGTGGCACCGGGTCAATCTTGTTAATGGCGTGATAGCCGATCGGGTCAGCTTCAGCCGGCGCAAACCCTTTACCTTTTGTGGTGACCACATGCAGAAATTGTGGTCCTTCAAGCCCACGGATATTTTCCAGAGTTTCAATCAGCAAAGGCAAATCGTGGCCATCTACAGGCCCTATGTAGTTGAATCCCAATTCTTCAAACAGAGTGCTGGGGGCGATCAGGCCTTTAAAATGCTCTTCCGTCTTTTTGGCCAGAGCCATCAACTGCGGTGCGCCCTGAAGCACCTTTTTGCTGCCGTCGCGAACCTGGTTATAGGCGCGGCTGGACAGTAGCTTGGCAAAATAGGTGGACAACCCGCCGACATTGCGGGAGATGGACATGTCATTATCGTTCAGGATCACCAGTAAGTCGGCGTTCGCGTGACCGGCATGGTTCAGAGCTTCAAATGCCATGCCAGCAGTCATCGCACCATCGCCAATAACGGCAATGCTCTTTCGGCTGATATTCTGAAGGCGCGCCGCTATGGCCATCCCCAAAGCTGCGCTAATGGACGTGCTGGAGTGACCAACGCCAAAAGTGTCGTATGGGCTTTCTGCCCGTTTTGGAAATCCTGCAAGCCCGTTTTTCCGGCGGATGCTGCCCATTTGTTCCCGGCGCCCGGTAAGTATTTTGTGGGGGTAGGCCTGATGACCAACATCCCATATCAGGCGGTCTTCCGGGGTATTGAATACATAATGCAATGCAACGGTCAGTTCCAGCACACCCAGACCGGCACCGAAGTGGCCACCAGTCTGGCCAACAGACCAGAGCAAAAAGGCTCTGAGCTCTCGGGCCAGTTGGGTTAACCGGCTGGCGGGTAGCTCGCGCAATTGTGCTGGCGTGTCTATCTTGTCCAGCAGTGGCGTGTTTGGCCGCTGTGAAGGGATTTCCCTGAAAATATAATTATCCTGCATTAGCTTGGGTCTTTTCCGGAGTATTCAGCAATCGATCGGCATTATAAGGGGGGGGGTGCCCCTTCCAGTGGCCGGGGTTCAATGGGTTCGCGCCACCACATAGTCTGCCATGGCTCGAAGCGGGTCTGCCTCAGGGCCAAAAACCTCAAGGTTTTTCAGAGCACTTGCCTGTAATGTGGACAAATGTTCTCGGGCGCCAGCCACACCAAGCAAAGCGGGATAGGTGGGCTTGGCTTTGGCGATATCTGAGCCCTGGGGCTTGCCAATAATTTCGGTATAGCCCTCAATATCCAGCAAGTCATCCTGAACCTGAAAAGCCAGTCCCAGTGCTCTGGCATAATGGTTGAGTGAAATCAGCGCCTCTTCAGTTACCGATGGCGCGGTAAGAGCCCCCATACGTACGCTGGCTTCAATCAGTGCGCCGGTTTTATGTCTGTGCATGTTTTCCAGTTCAGCCAGCGACAGATGCTTGCCAACAGATTCCAAATCAATGGCCTGGCCACCAACCATACCCTGATGGCCACTTGCGCGAGCCAGTTCCTGAATCATCGACAGGCGGGCCAGTTCACTGACTCCAGTGTTGCCAGCCAGCCAGCCGAAGGCCAGGGCTTGCAGCGCATCGCCGGCCAGAATGGCAGTGGCCTCATCGAATGCAATGTGGGTGGTGGGTCGGCCACGACGCAGCTCATCGTTATCCATGGCGGGCAGATCGTCGTGGATCAGTGAATAGGCATGAATCAGCTCAACGGCACAGGCCGGAGCCAGTGCTTCGTTGCCGGATTGCCCGACGGCCCTGGCCGCGGCCAGGCAAAGTGCCGGACGAATACGCTTGCCACCACCCAGCACACTGTAACGCATGGCCTCTTGCAGTCGATTGGAAGCGGAGCTGCTCTGGATACACCTGTCCAGTTCTGTGTTGACACGAACACTGCAATCTTCCAGAAAGTCGGCCATCTGCGTGCCCTGATTGCTCATTCGTCAGTAACGTCCGAGGCGAAAGGGCGAGTGGTTAAGGTGCCATCATCGTTCTGAACCAGTTGTTCCACACGTTGTTCGGCTCCCTTCAGCGCTTGCTGGCACTCCCGGGTTAATTTGACGCCACGCTCGAATGCGGTCAGCGACTGCTCCAGGGAAAGCTCCCCCTGCTCAAGATCACGCACCAGCTTTTCCAGTTCATCAAGGGATTTTTCAAAACCGGCTATGGACGCGGTATTTTGTTCACTTGCCATCGGGAACCCTCCGATTGGGTGGCAGAATTTGGCGGATTATACCAGAGCCTGAACGCTATCGCTGCCAGTTAAAGTGCCGGTATTCGCCACTTTTAGCGCCTGGCAGCCAGCTTTGCTCGCTTACAGCAATATTGCCGCAGGAAGAAACGCTGACTATGGTCGTTGCCCGGGTGCCGTAATTGTCTCCAATAATAAACGGCGATGACAGAAGTCGCTCCATGTCCGGTGGCACTCCGGTGTCTGGTAAAAGGTGATCCGGGGCCGGCGTTGTGTCCTGTAGCAGAGCCATCAGTTTGGCATGCAGGATTTTGGCATCACCGCTGGTGGCAGTAACGGTTTCTCCAACCTGTTGCCTGAGGCGCAGCAGTTTAGGCCAGGGGGTTTGTAGCAGGTGATTGCTGAGCCCGTAAAGCCCCCGGTGGATGTGACGGCCGGGGTGAGTATCCCTGTTGCTGTAATACCAGCCGGCGGTGTCTGTCAGACTGACCAGATTAAAGCCGGCATAGCGTTCTGCTTCATCATGAAGCCGGATCTGCAAGTCCGGTAGTGGTTCCTGCAGGGCCCTAAGGGGCAGTTCGCCACGGCTGCGCAAGCCGGCTTTTTCGATACGCTTTCGCACGTTGGTAACCGCGGTTACTTTGCCGTCACGGGAAACAGCTAACCAGGTACCGCCAGATTGTAAATCACGGCCAGCAAGAACTTCCGTGCCCTGGTCTGTAGTCCACCACTGCATAGCAGCCGTCGGGCGGCCAAAGAACTCATCCCGGTTGGCAGCAACCACTAAAGGAAAGTGGGCATTCTGGCCAAGAGTGAATGCGATCAGGCACATGATGTAGAGTGAGCCTCCCGGTTTTAATAATGAAGTCGGCAGTGTCGGTGTGTATTATACCAGCCTTGTTTCTCCGGGTACGGACCATTAATTATGACCCTGGTTTATTTGTTTGCCTCCTATCTGGCGTTAGGCGCACTGTCGGGCACACTTGCGGGTATGTTCGGTATTGGTGGAGGGCTTGTGATCGTGCCCGTATTGATCTTCAGTTTCGGGCTTCAGGGGATTGGTTCAGAGGTTGCTGTCCATCTGGCTATCGGGACGACTCTGGCGGTTATCGTTTTTACCGCAGCCAGTTCCATTCGCACTCATCACCAACATCGGGCCGTCCGGTGGGATATATTCTGGCCCATGACCGCAGGTATAGTGGTGGGTGCGCTGCTGGGGGCCAAGTTTGCTGCCATGCTAAGTGGCAGAACGCTGCAACTGGTTATTGGTGTGTTTGTTATTCTGATGGCTATAAAAATGCTTATCGGAGCAAACCCTAAGCCCGGTCGCGATATTCCGGGTCGCGCTGGTTTGGCGGCTGTTGGTGGTTTTATCGGTTGGGCGTCGGCTATTTTCGGAATTGGTGGTGGTTCACTGACCGTGCCCTACCTGAGTTGGTGTAACGTCCGTATGCAGCACACAGTTGGTACATCAGCAGCTTGTGGTTTACCGATAGCACTGGCTGGTGCCACGGGTAATATCCTGACAGGCTGGGGTGCGGAAGGCTTGCCTCAATATAGTCTGGGCTTTATCTATATTCCCGCACTGCTGGGCATTATCGCGACTAGTGTATTTTTTGCCAGATTCGGGGCTCGTTTGGCACACCGCCTGGATGACAAGGTCTTAAAACGCATATTTGCCATGATGCTGATCGTGGTCGGAATCCGCTTACTATTATCCTGAGAGGTTGTTGATGCTGCAGCATCCCGATATTGATCCGGTAGCTATCGCGCTTGGTCCAATCCAGATTCATTGGTATGGCCTTACCTATCTGGTGGGCTTTGTTGCGGGCTGGTGGCTGGGACGAATACGCACCCGTAAACCCTGGTCACCAATCAATGAAGAGCAAATGGGCGATTTGCTGTTTTACCTAGCGCTTGGGGTCATTCTTGGCGGCCGGTTTGGTTACGTCATTTTCTATAACTTTGATGCATTTCTGGAAGATCCCTTATGGCTGTTTCGCGTGTGGGAGGGCGGAATGTCGTTTCATGGTGGCTTGCTTGGCGTCATGTTTGCCATGTGGTGGTATGGCAGAAAGGTGGGGGCAGGATTCTGGAAAATAGCAGATTTTGTCGCGCCACTGGTGCCAGTCGGCCTTGGCGCTGGCCGGATTGGTAACTTTATTAATGGTGAGCTTTGGGGCAAACCTACGGATGTTGCCTGGGGAATGGTATTTCCAACTGCCCCGGATGCTCTGGCCAGGCATCCGTCGCAGCTCTATCAGTTTGCTCTGGAAGGTGTGGTACTGTTTATTATTCTCTGGTGGTTTTCGGCTAAGCAGAGGCCCCGCATGGCGGTGTCTGGAATGTTTCTGACGTTTTATGGAATATTCCGGTTTCTGGTAGAGTTTGTTCGTGAGCCCGATCCCCAGTTGGGCTATCTGGCTTTCGATTGGCTGACCATGGGGCAGGTGCTCTCCACGCCAATGATTCTGGCTGGCACAGGCCTGCTGCTGATTGCTTACCAGAGGCATACCAAATGAGACCGAGCCTTGAATGCATGAGGGATAAGCGCGTATGTGACTTGTTAAATCCGGTGGGAGATTTATGAGGCAGTATCTGGACCTGTGCCAACGAATTATCGATGAAGGCGTTTGGATTGAAAATGAGCGCACCGGGAAGCGCTGCTTAACCGTTATCAACGCTGACCTGGAGTACGATGTAAGTGGCAACCAGTTTCCGTTGGTAACAACCCGAAAGAGCTTTTGGAAGGCTGCAATTGCCGAACTGCTCGGGTATTTGCGCGGCTATGACAATGCTGCGCAATTCCGTGCTATCGGGTGTAATACCTGGAGTGCCAATGCCAATGAGAACGAAGCGTGGCTCAAGAATCCAGCCCGGCGGGGCGAGGACGATATGGGGCGTGTTTACGGGGTGCAGGGGCGCAGATGGCAACGGCCAGACGGAACAACAATTGATCAGCTGCGGAAGGTCGTCGATAACCTTTCCAGGGGCATTGATGATCGTGGCGAGATTGTCACATTCTACAACCCGGGCGAGTTTCACCTTGGATGCTTGCGGCCCTGTATGCACACACATAATTTTTCTTTGCTTGGCGATACCCTCTACCTGACATCGAGCCAGCGATCCTGTGACGTTCCGCTGGGCCTTAATTTCAATCAGGTTCAGGTTTTCACTCTCCTTGCACTAATGGCGCAGATTACCGCCAAGAAGGCGGGCAAAGCATTCCATAAAATTGTGAATGCTCATATTTATGAGGATCAGGTTCAGTTGATGCGAGATGTTCAACTCAAGCGTGAACCATTCTCCGCGCCGCAGTTGCGCCTGAATCCAGACATTAAAACACTGAACGATATTGAAACATGGGTAACGCTGGATGACTTTGAGGTTACCGGCTATCAATATCACGAGCCAATCAAGTATCCGTTTTCTGTCTGAGCTTCGGCGGCCTGGGCTGAAGTGGGGGGCATTGGCGATACAAGTGTCAACATTTGGGCAATCCGTTCTCGTGAAACTCTGCCTTTTTTCCTTGTGTCTGCTTATAAGCCTTTCATCTGTCAGTGCACAAGGCAGCTTATCTTACGTTGGTTCCGATAAATGCACGGATTGTCATAAGCAACAAGCTGACTCCTGGAAGACATCTGATCACCATCTTGCGTGGACTCTGCCATCTGCCAGCACCGTTGTTGCAGATTTTAACGATACCAGCTTTCAGGGGGCGGGCCTCTCGATTGAGTTCTCGAGGAGCGATAGCGGCTATTACGCCCATGTAACAGAACCCGACGGCAAGACGATCGTACGAACTGTGCACTCAGTTGCCGGCATCAAACCTCTGCAACAATATCTGTTCGAAACTGAGCCAGGGCGTTTGCAGAGCTTTGATGTCGCCTGGGACACTAATCGTCAGCAATGGTATCACCTGTATCCAGGTCAAAAGCTGCCGCCAGGTGACGGGTTGCACTGGACAGGCCCCTACAAAAACTGGAATGCGCGCTGCGCTGAATGCCATGCGACTGGCTTTGAGAAGAACTATGATCAGGCTTCACGAAGCTACCAATCGACACAAGCCGAGCTTGGCGTGGGTTGCGAGGCCTGTCACGGTCCCGGATCGGCTCACCTTGAGTGGGCCCGGGCACGCAAAGCAGTCGATCAACCGGGCGTAGACAGCCACGGCTTCACCATGGCAACCAAAGCAAGCCCCGGACAATGGATTCAGCAGTGCGCCGGATGCCACTCACTCCGCGAAGCCTTTAACGATGGCAACCCAACACCTGGAACCCCATACCCTGATGCTTATCGGTTGGCGCTGCTGACGCCGGATCTCTATTTTCCGGACGGGCAAATCAGAGAAGAGGTCTATGTTTATGGTTCCTTTCTGCAATCCAGGATGTACGCCAAGGGTGTAACCTGCATGAATTGCCACGACCCACATGCGGCGCAACTGATCGCCAAAGGCAATGCCGTCTGTACGCAGTGCCATTCACCGGCTGGTAACGCGGATTTCCCCAGTTTGCCGCTGACGGATTTTGACAGCCCCGCTCACCATTTTCACAAACAGGGCACGGACGGCGCGCAGTGCAGCAGTTGCCATATGACGTCACAGACCTATATGGGAATTGATGAACGAGCAGATCACAGCTTTCGTATTCCGCGCCCGGATCTGACTGCGCAAACCGGAGCGCCGGACGCTTGCACCACGTGCCACAAAGATAAAACACCGAGCTGGGCAGCAGCGAAAGTTGCCAGTTGGTATCCCCGTTCAAGCAAGCGTGGCGTCCACTTTGCCACCAGTTTCATGCAGGCCAGATCCGATCCGGCTGGTGCAATGCCCGCATTACTGGCCATAGCACAGAACGAGAAAATGGCCGATATCGTACGCGCTACGGCGATGAGTTTGATGCAGCCCGTGGCGGACGCTAAAACTGCCGTGGCGGTTGCTTCTCTGCTGGATGACGACAGCCCACTGGTGCGCTCGGTTGCTGTGCAGTTGCAACGGGCAGGTGGTCCGAAGTATCTGATTAAGGTGTTGGGTGGAATGCTGTCAGACCCGACACAACTTGTGCGCTTCGATGTCGCGCAAGCACTATTACCGGTGCCCATCAGTCAGATGTCAGATGCGATGGCGGCCAACCAGCAGAGCACGATCTCAGACTGGCAACGCTCCATGCTAAACCGGGCGGATTTTCCAGAAACTCATCTGGCTCTGGGTGGAGTTGCATTGACGATGAGGGATTTTAAAAGCGCAGATGATGCCTTTAGCGAGGCGGTCAGCCTGGATCCGCAACTTGTCGATGCCTGGGTGATGATCGTTCGCATCCGGGCCGCGTTGAGTGGTGCTGAAGCCGGGCTTGCTGCTGTGCGTCTCGCTCTTAATGCCAACCCTGGAAACCCGGACTTGCTGGCATTGCAGCGTCAGTTGAGCCGTCATTAGTTACACCATTCAGAAGGAAAGCACATGCGTAAAGCCTTGATCGTAGCCATGTCAAAGAACCGGGTTATTGGTCGCAATAACCATTTGCCATGGCATCTGCCCGGCGACCTTAAATACTTTAAACAGGCCACTATGGGTAAACCCATTATCATGGGTCGCAAAACCTGGGATTCGATTGGCCGGCCACTGCCGGGGCGAATGAACGTGGTTATTTCCCGTAACCCGGAATGGAGTGCGCCAGTTGGAACGGTTGGTGCAACCTCATTAAAGGAAGCGTTGAAAAAAGCTGAAGCTCAGGCCGAGTTGGAAGATCGCGAAGAAGTGATGATTATTGGGGGCGGGCAGATCTATGTCGAAGCATTACCAGTGGTTGACCGGATGTATATTACAAAGGTGCATGCAGAAGTGAGCGGGGATGCATTTTTTCCGGAAGTGAACTGGAACGAGTGGGAAGAAATCGGACGCGAAGATTTCTCCGCGTCCGATAACAATCCGTACGACTACAGCTTTATCGTTTATCAGCGCCTGAATCAGTCCTGACGGGACGGGCGCTTGCGAACTGGCTTGCTGCCGTCCTTGCCACGCGCCGCGTTACCCGGAGCACCACTGCGCGCTTTCGCAGGACCTTTACGGAAGCTCCCTTTTCCACCTTTGCGGTGCTCAGCACCAGAGCCGCCTCTGCCACCTTTGTGATCACGGCGGGGCGGGGGAGCAGCAGAAACTTTGGGAAAGGCTTCTGGTTGTTCCAGGGGCAGCGATCCCGGTTGAGTGGCTTCCATCCAGCACGCCAGAGCGCCGGCTATCATGGCCATATCCATGTTGTTGCGTTCGGCAATCTCATCCAGAAGGGCCATAGTTTTGGCGAGCTTCTTGTCTTCAGAAAAACTTAGCAGATGAGCTTCAAACTGCTCTTCCCGCATTTTTTTAAGTTCATCAGGAGACGGTAGCTCATAAGCTTCCATCGGTGAGTTGGTGGCACGCTCCAGCGTGCGCAACCAGCTGCGCTCACGAGGAGTTACCAGCAAAATTGCCTTGCCTTCACGGCCCGCACGGCCAGTACGGCCAACGCGGTGAATATAAGCTTCGGTATCGTAGGGTACGTCGTAATTAATGACGTGGGTAATTCTGGGTACATCCAGACCGCGTGCGACAACGTCAGTGGCAACAATAATGTCTTTTCTGCCGCGCTTCAGATCTTCAACGGTTTGCTCACGCTGGCGCTGGTTCAAGTCTCCGTTCAGGGGTGCAACGGCGTGCCCCCGTGCGGACAGTTTTTCAGCCAGCGCTACAGTTTCTACTTTAGTGCGCACAAAAACGATGGCGGCATCAATAGGCTCAACTTCCAGAATGCGGGTAAGAGCGTCCAGTTTACGCTCAGCGTACACAGGCAGAACAAACTGGGAAATCCGCTCAACCGTGCGGGTTTCGCTCTCAATTTTTACTTCTACGGCATCATGAAGATAAGTTTTGGCAACCTTTCTGATCTGAGGGGGCATGGTGGCTGAGAAAAGGGTGCGCTGACAGTCATCCGGTGTTTTGGCGAGAATAGACTCTACATCGTCAATAAAGCCCATACGCAGCATTTCGTCGGCTTCATCCAGTACCAGTGCCTTCAGAGTGCCTAGTTGCAGAGTGCCTTTGCGCAAGTGGTCCAACAGACGGCCCGGTGTGCCAACAACAACTTGTGCGCCACGGCGAAGCCCTTTGATCTGAGGATAGAAATCCTGGCCGCCATAAATCGGCAGTACGTAAAAATTGCGAAATTTGGTGGCATAAGAAGTAAATGCTTCTGCTACCTGAAGCGCCAACTCTCGCGTTGGGGTAAGAACCAGAATCTGGGGGGCGTTGACGGTGGCGTCAATCCGACTCAGTAAAGGCAGGGCAAAGGCAGCGGTTTTTCCGGTACCTGTCTGGGCAACGCCCAACAGGTGCTTGCCGGCCAATAACGCCGGGATAGACTGAGCCTGGATAGGCGTGGGTGTTTCGTAGCCAATAGCAGTCACGGCTTCAAGTACGGCCGGATCCAGCCCCAGTTCGGCAAAGGACAATTCAGACATTGATTCACTCGGAATTCGGGAGGTAAAGCGTAAAGCATTGCGATAGCAATGCATGATGTGGCGGTATTATAGAGGTTTTGTCCCCGTTTTGATACGTAAAATACCGAACGAACTGTAGGTAGTTGCCAAGGGACTGTGATTGCTTTGCTGGAGCAACTCCGGCAGTCTTCTTTTTCACTAATAGGTTGCTAACAGGAACGCAGGATGACCTTCGATCAACTATTGTCGGCTGCACAGTCTGGCCATGAATTGATAATCCCTCCCGGCTGGAAGCAAGGGCCGGTAACCTTTGGTGGCCTGACAACAAGTCTCATATTCGCTCGTATGCAGGCTCTGGTGGCAGAAGGCCGTTCAGTACGCTCATTGCAAACTTCGTTTGTCGGGCCTGTGAAGGCTGAGGTTCCGGTTGTATTTGAAGCAGAAATTCTGCGTGAAGGTAAAGCGGTCAGTCAGGTAATGGGGCGTATCGTCCAAAGTGACGAGGTGAGGCTTGTCTGCCTGGCCAGTTTCAGTGGTGACCGGGAATCTGTAATCAGAGTAGATCCGCTTCCTGCGCCAGAGGTGGCGGACGTAGAACAGTGTCGTGAGTTACCGTATATCAAAGGGGTAACGCCAGAGTTTCTGCGGCATGTTTCGATGCGGTGGGCGCTTGGCGCGTTCCCCTTCACTGGACAAGGCGGGCGGGAGATGGGCGGCTGGATACGATTCAGCGAACCACCGGCAACCTTTACAGACGCACATCTCATCGCTCTGGTGGATGCATGGCCTCCAGCCGTTCTGTCCCTCGCGAAAGGGTTATTACCCGCCAGTTCCCTAAACTGGACTCTGGACATTGTGCACCCACGCCCTGAAATAATGCCTGACGATTGGTTGCTGTACCGGGTTGTTATTGATCAGGCGGCGCTTGGGTACAGTCATACCCGGGCCGGAATATGGACGGCCCGGGGCGAGCTTGTGGCATTGAGCAATCAGACAGTGGCCGTATTCGGTTAGTCGGTGGCAGAAGCGGCCAGCTCAGGCTGCCACTTCTGCCGCTCTCAGGGCATCGTTGATAATCTGGGCAAAATCCTCTGGACAGTCTTCTTGCAGGAAGTGACCGCCACGCAGTGTGATGTGAGGCTGGCCATAGGCACCCGGAATCCGGCGCTGCATGTAGCGGTCGCCACCACGGGTAATGGGATCGCCACTACTGAAACAGGTGATGAATGGTTTTCTCCATTTCTCGAGTGCTCGCCAGGCAGCTTTGTTCGCCTCTCCGGATGGGTCATCACCGGATATCGGAACCAATTTGGGAAATGCCCGGGCTCCTGACTTGTATGCTGCCGACGGGAAGGGAGCTTCATAGGCCGCCAGTTCGGCTTTTGAAAGAGTGCGCTCTGTACCCAGTTGAACAATCCGGCCTATGGGAAACCAGGGGCTGTGTGTTGCAAAGGCCTTCCAAAGTGCAAATGTGGCAGGCGCACGATTTTCCCCGGTAGGTAACATGCCATTACCAACAAATATGCGGCTAAAACGCTGCGGGTTTTCTGCAGCCAGCCGCAACCCCAGTAATGAACCCCAGTTTTGACATACCAGAGTGATATTTTTGAGATCCAGGGTTTCCAGCCAGTTGGTCAGCCAGGCCATATGCAGGTCATAACTGTAATCTTCTACCTCAGCGGGCTTGTCAGACTTTCCGAAGCCAATCAGATCCGGAGCCAGAACCCGGTGCCCTGCCCCGCTTATCAGTGGGATCATGTGCCGATACAAATAAGACCATGACGGCTCACCATGCAGCATAAGTACAGGTGCTGCATTGCTGGGGCCTTCATCAACGTAGTGCATCCGCAAATTGGGCGCTACGTCCAGATAGTGCGGTGCAAAAGGATAATCCGGGAGGCCGTTAAAGCGGGCTTCATCGGTTCTTAAAATACGCATGCCATCGACTGTCCTGACTGATAGGGTGCGTGATTGTCCGCTGTGGCCATTTACGGACACCGTTTCAGACAACCGTCAGGTATCAGGATAAAGCAGATGAGAATTTTGTGTGTTTGAGTTGCGTAACAGAGCGTGACATTTCAAAGCAAGATTGCGTGTTTGACAGAATTTGACGGTATCAATCGCTCGGGTCGGCCAGTGGGCGGCGATTGGATCGCTTGTCTTCCCAGTGCAGCTCACTGGGATCATACCAGCCAATCGCATTAAGCACTTTTTCGCGGGTGGTTACAGAGAGCGTTGGCCATAGCTCCTGAAGCTCATTCAGGCCCAGATCTCTTTGTTTTTTCTGCTTGCTCTGAAGCCGGTGAATAATACGTGGCACGTGCAACGCCTCACCCAACTGTCCAGGCACCAGAACTTCTTGCCCCAGAAATTTGCGGCGATGAGTGCGCGAGGCCAGCACCCGGCGTAGTTCTTTAGCAGCATCCAGTGCCGTTTCTTCCGTAAAGTTTTCCAATTCTACTGACACATCCTGTTTCGTGATTGTTTACTCAACCAATTACTATACCCCGAACCAGATGACTGTGGCCACGGCACCCTATCAGGCATACTG
>Ga0079223_10001212_pt1 | contig 15067 bp, 10 predicted proteins | sample Stecom2011_FD_75072 | JGI IMG/M metagenome (GOLD analysis project Ga0079223, IMG submission 75072) | Agricultural soil microbial communities from Utah to study Nitrogen management - Steer compost 2011 | ecosystem: Environmental > Terrestrial > Soil > Agricultural land | place: USA: Utah... | reverse complement strand
TGGTGGGAAAGGCCGAGCCCGTCTTGGCCATTTGCTTGAACAGAATGTCGATGGTGCCGTAGCCGAACCACACACCCAGCAGCAGGGCAATCGCGAGTGCACCGCCGTGGCCGCCTGGCGCCTGTGCATTGGCATTGCCCGGCCGCCACAGCAGGGCCGCCAGCGCAACCAGTGCGACTGCGATGCCGGTGAGCTTGCCGTGGGTTGCCGTTTCACCAAAAATCGTGAATGCCGCGATGAGTGGCAGCAGTAGCGACAGGCGCTGCGCTACGTCGCTCAGTACGATGCCGGCCTGTTGCACTGCCTTAGCCATGACCAGAAAGATGCTGGGCAGCAGCAATCCGAGCGCGATCAGCAAAGGCCAGGGCGCGGTGGTATGCATGAGGGTCTCGGGGCGGGGGCCCAAAAGCAGCCAGCAGAGCGAGCCGGCCATGACATAGTTGAAGGCGATGGCCTGGTCAATCTGAATGTGGCGACTGCGCGCCATTTTCAGAAGGACCGATACGGCCACACTGCAGGAGATACTGAGAATCAGCGTGTACATAACAGGGTCCGTGAAGAAACGGCGCTGATCTTAGAAAGTAGCCCATGCGGGGGCAAATCGTCAGGCCAAGAGAAGAGGTGTGCCGCCGCCCCTAAAGACTCTAACTTCGGCTAAAAATCATCAACTTCGCCTAAACGTTGTATGTTATGGACTGGCACGACAGGAGTGAGGTGTGTGTGCAAATGTAACCTGGAGTGTCGTGACGGAAAACCGGATCGGGGAAGCGAGCTTCCGTGGCTCCCCGTGGTTGCCATACATGATCTGCACCTTCGTTAGCAAAGCACATCAAGCCTAAACACATGGATTCTTCCACGCATACATCCTGAATGCTGACGAAGCGTTCGATGCTTGGCCTGGAATGAAGAAAGCCCTGCAAGTGACCGACTTGCAGGGCTTTGGAATTTTTTGGCGGAGCGGACGGGGCTCGAACCCGCGACCCCCGGCGTGACAGGCCGGTATTCTAACCAACTGAACTACCGCTCCGCAGCGGTGTGCCAAGTAAGCTTGGCGTCCCCTAGGGGATTCGAACCCCTGTACCCACCGTGAAAGGGTGGTGTCCTAGGCCTCTAGACGAAGGGGACCTGGAACAACAAGCTGTAAATTCTAGCATGAATTTTTAGCCTGTACAAACGGCACTGGTTGGGTGCCCCTTCGTTAGTGGTGGAGGTAAGCGGGATCGAACCGCTGACCTCTTGCATGCCATGCAAGCGCTCTCCCAGCTGAGCTATACCCCCGTTCCGCGCACACTTGCCAACTGCTTTACCGTTGCCGGTGTTCGCTGTTCTTTGGTGTGCCTAGCGAAGAAACAGAATTATGCACCGAATTTTTTTTGTGTGCAAGCCCATGTGTGGGGTGAACTGTGGCATTCGTGTCCTATTTGATTTAGATCAAATTCAGTTGGTGTGCATGTGCAGCATTATTTCACCTCAATGAATAATTCAGAGACAAAATTTCTAACGCTGCCTGGCAGGCTGGCGCGGCGCCCTCGTGTAGGCATCGCGCAGAAGATCGGAGTGGTCTTCATGGCCCTGCTGGTGATCGCTTCGGTCAACGTTCTGTTGGTCGACAGAATGGTCAGCAAATCGGATCGCGTGGCCGACACCGTCAACGTGGCGGGCAAGCTTCGCATGCTGGGGCAGCGCATCGCCCTTCAAGCCGTGTCTTCCGTTCAGGGAGTGGGCGCCGGCGAACTCGAAGTGCGCCATCTCATCAATGATTTCGAAACGGTGCTCTCCGTACTGTCGAATGGTGGCTATGCTTTCGGCATGTACGTGGAGGGCCTGTCGTCATTGCACAGGCCGCGCATCGATGCCGTGCACGATCAGTGGCTGGTGTATCGGAAGGCCGTGCTCGATCTGCTCGAGGCGCTGCACCCCCGGCAGACCGAAAACGAATCCACGCGAGTGGCGGCGCAAGACGCCGAAGTCGAGCTCATGGTCGAAGGGATCGTGGGGCATTCGGCACGCATACTCGAGCGTACCGAGGCGCTCATGAGCGGTATCCTCACCGACGTGCTGGCGGTGCAGCATCACGCCATGCGCGGCATGTACATGCTGCTGGCCATCGATGCGCTGCTGCTTTTGCTGGCTTTCGTGGCCGTGCGGCGCCAGATCGTGGTGCCACTGCGCGAACTCTCCACCCATTGCGCAGAGCTCGCGCGGGGCAATTACAGCACCCGATTTCAGGTCTCCACGAACGATGAGATCGGCGTGCTCGCCCATGCGTTCAATGATTCCGCGGGGCGTATCGGCGCACTGATCGAACGTATCGAGAAAGACCGTTACGATCTGGAGCAGGCTGAGGCGATGTTCCGGGGCATTGCCGAGAACTCGATGGTGGGCGTGTATATCGCGCACAAGGGGCGCTTCCGATACGTGGACGGCAAAATGGCCGAGATGTTCGGCTATTCGCGCGACGAGATGATCGAGAACGTGCCGGCCACCCGCGTGTTTCCCGACCCGCCCCCCGATCAGCCGGTTACGGATGACCACGCGCGTCAACGGCTGATTGGCGACGTGCCGGGCCTGTGGCTCGAACGCAAGGGGCAGCGCAAGGACGGCTCGCCGATAGAAGTCGAGGTCTTCGGTTCGCTCATGCACCTGGGTCAGGATCTGGTCACGATCGGCATCGCACTGGATATCACGCGGCGCAAGGAGGTCGAGGCGCAGGCGCAGCTTGCCGTGCTGGTGCACCGTCACAGCAGCGACGCCATAGTCGTCACCGACCCCGGCGGTCGCGTCATCAGCGTGAACCCCGCATTCACCAAGATCACCGGTTACCCGGCCGATGAAGTGATCGGCCAGCGGCTCAGCATTCTGAGCTCGGGGCGGCACGATGCGAGTTTCTACCGAGACATGTGGAGTGCGCTCGAGGTGAGCGGCAGCTGGGAAGGCGATATCTGGAACCGACGCAAGAACGGCGAAATCTACGCCGAGCGCCTGACCATCAATACGATCTTCGATGACGACGGCACGCCGCGCTATCGCATCGGCCTGTTCGCCGACATTACGCAGAAGAAGCAGGCCGACGACTACATCTGGCGCCAGGCCAATTACGATGCGCTCACCGGGTTGCCGAACCGCCAGCTGTTCCATGCACGGCTGGAGCAGGCCATGCAGCACGCCGACAGCAGGGGTTTGCCGGTGGCGCTGGTGTATCTCGATCTGGACGACTTCAAGGATCTGAACGACACGCTGGGCCACGCCACGGGCGACAAGGTGCTTGCGCAGGTGGCGCAGCGCCTGCAGTCATGCGTAGGTGAGCACGATACGGTCGCCCGCCTGGGGGGCGACGAGTTCGTACTGATTCTGGGTGACGTGGCCGATCCGGCCCACGTCGATCGCATCTGCGAACTCGTCATGGGCCGCCTGGCCGAGCCCTATGTGCTCGGGTGCGAGCGCGCTGCGATTTCGGCAAGCATGGGCATTACTTTCTACCCGGACGATGGGGATTCCATCAAGACACTGCTGCAGAACGCCGATATGGCCATGTATGCCGCCAAGGGGCGCGGCAAGCATCAGAGCGCGCGTTTTCAGCCGTCGATGCAGGCACACATGGCGGCGCGCCGCGAACTCGCGCGTGACCTGCAGCAGGCGTTGCAGCACGAGCAGTTCCATCTGGTGTTCCAGCCGATCGTCGAGGTGGCCACGGGTCGCATTTCGAAGGTGGAATGCCTGCTGCGCTGGCAGCACCCGCGCAGGGGTCCGCTGGGCCCCGGTGCCTTCATACCGTTTGCAGAGGATTCCGGCGCCATCAACGAGATCGGTGAGTGGGTGTTTCATGAAGCGGCAAAGCATATCGGGCACTGGCGCGGGCTCGATCCCTCGCTGCAGGCCAGCATCAACGTCTCACCCGTGCAGTTTGCCGGCAGGGTGATGTCTCCCGAAGGCTGGATCGATCATCTTGAAAGCCTGGGGCTGTCGGGCTCCAGCGTGGTGGTCGAAATTACCGAACGCCTGCTGATGGAGGCCGACGCCCACGTGTTCCACAAACTGATTGCGTTCCGCGACGCAGGGGTGCAGGTGGCGCTCGACGATTTCGGCACGGGCTATTCGGCCATGTCGTATCTCAAGCGCTTCGATATCGATTACATCAAAATCGACCAGACCTTCATTCGCAACCTGGCTCCGGGGTCGGAAGACATGGTGCTGTGCGAGGCGATGATCGTGATGGCGCACCGCCTGGGCCTGCAGGTGGTGGCAGAGGGTGTCGAAACACACGCACAGTGGGAACTGCTGCGTACCGCAGGCTGCGATTACGCGCAGGGTTATTTGTTCTCGCCGCCGGTCGAGGCCGGCGCGTTCGAAGCGCTGCTGCGGGAAGGCCATATCGCGCCACCCACCAGCACCAGGCCGCAAAGCAGCAGTACGGGCATGTTGCCCCAGCGTACATAAGGGGTCAGGCCCTGAGCGCCTTGTACCTCGACGTCAAGCACTCCCTTCACATGCGGTTGCAGCACCGCACGCACCCTGCCGTCGGCGGCGATGGCTGCAGTCATGCCGGTGTTCGTGGCACGCAGCATGGGTCGCGCCGTTTCGAGCGAGCGCATGCGGGCGATCTGCAGGTGCTGGCGTAGCGACCACGAATCGCCGAACCAGGCGAGATTGCTGACGTTCACCAGTATGCTTGCACCGCCGCCCGTAACGTCACCTTTGACGCTTTGAATGATTTCTTCACCGAAGACGTCTTCGTAGCAGATGTTGGGCGCCACCTGCTGGCCCGCGATGGCCAGCGGCCGCTGCCCGACGGGGCCACGATCAAAGTCGCCCAGTGGAATCTGCATCATGTCGACGAACCAGCGAAAGCCCGCAGGAATGAATTCGCCGAAAGGCACCAGGTGGATCTTGTCGTAGCGCAGCGGCAGGGTGGCAGCGGCAATGGATTCCGGCGTGGCGTCGCCGGCAAAGGCAACGACGCTGTTGGTGTAGCGGTCGTGACCGCCGGCGCGCTCATGCAGGGGCACGCCCATCAGCAGCGTGGTGCTGCGTTCGCGTGCCACGGCCAGCCAGTCTTCCCACACCCGGGGTGAGACGCGGTTCTGCAGCAGGGGCACCACGGTCTCCGGCAGCACCGTAATGTCGGGCTCCCGGCCGGCTTCTTTCGGTGCCAGCCGGGCGAGCATCATGTAGTCGGCAATGCCGCGGTCGATCAGGGCCGGATCGAACTTCTGGGATTGCGGGATATTGCCCTGCACCAGGCGCACCAGCACCGGTTCGCCATGTGCGCGCGCCCAGGCGACGTGCGACAGCACGATGCCTGCGACGCCGGCAAGCAGGCTCAGCGCCAGGGCGGTGGCCGCCTGCACTTCCTTGCCCGAGTTGCGGCCGAGCACGGTCAGCGCGACGCCGGCCGAGGCGAACGCCGCGAGCCAGGCCACGCCGTACACGCCCGCGACGGCCGCCCAGGGGGCATACACGCCTTCGACGTGTGCATAGCCGATGTTCAGCCATGGGAAACCGGTGAACAGGGTACCGCGCAGCCATTCGCCAAGTGTCCAGCACGAGGCCCATAGTGCCGCGGTGCCGATCACGACACGGGGCTCCAGACTCACCCGGCCACGCAGCAGCCAGCGCGCGAGCAGGCACGCCGCCATGCCGTACAGCGACAGGGCCAGGGCCAGCACCAGCACCGCGAAAATCGCCATGGCGAGCGGCATGCCGCCGTACTCGTGCATGCTGATGTAGAGCCAGTACAGGCCCAGTGCGAACTGCCCGAAACCGAACAGAACGGCATTCAGCGCTACCGTGCGTGCCGCCGGTGCCTGCAGCGTATGTCGCGCCAGGTAGGCCAGGCAGCCGATCTGCACGTAGGGCAGGGCCCATTCGGGCAGGGGGTAGGGGGCGAATGCCAGCGCGTGCAAGGCACCCACCAGCAGCATCAGGCCGTGCTGCATGGCGGCAGGGCTACGAAGATAGGCGAGCACGCTCACTCTTGCGGTTCGCCCGCGGTTTCAGGGGAGGCAGGCGGGCTTTCTTTTTGAATGTGCAGCCACAGCGCGCGCCGGGCGTCGGCGCCCACCACCGTGATGTTCAGGCCTGCGTGGGTAAGGTTGTCGCCGCGGCGTGGAATGCGGCCCAGCTCGGCGGCCAGCCAGCCGCCGACCGTGTCGTAGTCGTCGTCGGGCAGGTTCGTGCCGAAGGTCTTGTTGAAGACGTCGATCTCGGTGATGCCCATGGCACGCCAGCTGTTCTCGCCCGTTTGAAAGATGGTCTGTTCGGCATCCTCGTCGTATTCGTCTTCGATTTCGCCGACGATCTGTTCGAGAACGTCTTCCATGGTGACGAGGCCTGCAGTACCGCCGTGTTCGTCGATGACGATGGCCAGGTGGTTGCGGCTGCTGCGGAAGTCGCGCAGCAGCACATTAAGGCGTTTGGTTTCAGGCACGAAGACTGCGGGGCGTACCAGGGGCCGCAGGTCGAGCTGGGGGTTGTTGATGGAAAGCAGCAGATCCTTGGCGAGCAGAATTCCCACGATATTGTCGCGGTCGTCTTCGTAGACGGGAAAGCGCGAGTGGCCCGTTTCGATGATGATGGGCAGCACTTCGGACAGGGGGCGCCCGATGTCGAGCATATCCATTTTGGAGCGCGGCACCATGATGTCGGCCACGGTCTGATTGGCGACTTCGAGCGCACCGGAAAGCATGGTGTAGGCTTCGCTGTCGAGCACCTTTTTGTCGTGGGCGACATCGAGGAATTCCTTGATGTCTTCGCGGTCTTCGGGCTCGACGGGCCGCATGAAGGCGGTAAGACGGGCAAACAGTGATCGGGAACCCGATCTGGGTTGTCGTGGCTCTGAATCGGAAGGGTTAGGGTCTGACATTGTCCAGGGGACGTGTTGATGGAGGGTTTAGGATAACTCAAATGTAGGGATCGGGAACACGCAGAGTTGCCAGGATCCGGGTCTCGAGCGCTTCCATGTGCCGGGCCTCGTCGTCGTCGAGGTGGTCGTAGCCCAGCGCGTGCAGCACCCCATGAACGACCAGGTGGGCGGCATGTGCGCGTAGCGGTTTTCCCTGTTCTTCGGCTTCGCGTTGCAGCACCGGCACGCACAACACCAGGTCGGCGCTGGCACAGCCTTCCGGGTCGATGCCGTACTCGAACGTGAGGACGTTCGTGGCATAGTCGCGGCCCCGAAAGTCGCGGTTCAGGCTACGGCCCTCGTCGGCATCGACGAGCCGCAGGGTGATATCCGCACGCACGAAGCGGGGTGTCTGCAACGATTGCGCCTCGTAGGCAGCAATGAACTTCACGGCACGCTGCGCCCAGCGACGCAGCCGCCAGCGGGGCAGCTCCGGTACGTTGGTGGCATATTGCACCGAAAAGCCGAAACCGGGTGTCGCCGGCCGGTTGGCGGGGGTGTTGCCCGCAGCCTGCACCGGCGCACCGGCACGGCCCCGGCGTGCAGGGTTACGAGACATGATCGCCGGCCGCTTCGTAGGCCTCGACGATGCGGGCCACGAGCGGGTGGCGCACCACGTCGCGACTGGTGAAGCGCGTGACGGCAATGCCCTGCACCGAGGCAAGTACATCCACCGCGTGCGCGAGGCCGCTGCGCTGCCCCTTGGGCAGGTCGATCTGCGAGGGGTCGCCGTTGATCACCGCCTTGCTGCCGAAACCGATGCGGGTCAGGAACATCTTCATCTGTTCCGGCGTGGTGTTCTGGGCTTCGTCGAGTATCACGAAGGAATGGTTCAGCGTGCGCCCGCGCATGTAGGCAAGCGGTGCGATCTCGATCGTCTGCTTCTCGAACAGGCGCTGTACCTTGTCGAAGCCCATGAGGTCGTACAGGGCGTCGTAGAGCGGGCGAAGGTACGGGTCGACCTTCTGCACCAGGTCGCCGGGCAGGAAGCCAAGCCGCTCACCCGCTTCGACGGCCGGGCGGGTGAGAATCAGCCGCTGCACGCTTTCGCGTTCCAGGGCGTCGATCGCACAGGCCACGGCCAGCCACGTCTTGCCCGTTCCGGCAGGCCCGACACCAAAGGTGATGTCGTGCTTGAGAATGTTGTTGAGGTAGTCGCGCTGGCGCGGCGTGCGAGGGCGCAGGTCGCTGCGCCGCGTGCGCAGCGAAAGGCTCATGTCGCCGACCGGCGGCAGATCGGGCAGGCCGGCGTCGGCCACTGCGAGTTCGTCGTTTTGCTCGGCAGCGATGCGCCCCGCGCCGAGTTCCACCAGCCCCAGCTGCACGTCGTCGATCGACAGCGGCCCCTTGGCCGCCCGCTCATGAAACCATTCCAGCGCCTTGCCGGCCGTTCCGGCGTTTTCGCCCGTGATCGTGACGTGGCTGCCACGCCGGCTCAGCCCCACGTTCCAGCCGTCGGCGATCTGGCGCAGATTCTCGTCGAGCGGGCCGCACAAATTGGCCAGCTGGGTGTTGCCGCCGTCCAGGTGTATGACGACGGGCCGGGCAGTGCGCGGCCGTGGACTCATGCGGTCTCCTTGGATGCGAGGGGGCGTTCGCCGGCTTCGACGAGCCGCCCGCGGAGTGTGTGGGTCATGCAGCGGGTGATCACCACGTCGACCATCTGCCCCACCAGGCGGGGGTGACCAACGAAATTCACGACGCGGTTGTTTTCGGTGCGCCCGGCGAATTCGTTCGGGTCTTTGCGTGACGGGCGTTCCACCAGAATGCGCTGAACCGTGCCGACCATCGCCTCGCTGATGGCCGCCGCCTGGGCGTTCACCAGTTCCTGCAGGCGATACAGGCGTTCGAGCTTTTGTTCCTGCGGGGTGTCATCGTGCAGGTCGGCCGCCGGCGTGCCGGGGCGGCGTGAATAGACGAACGAGAACGACTGGTCGAAGCCGATATCGCGGATCAGGTCGAGCGTTTTCTGGAAGTCGTCTTCGGTTTCGCCGGGGAAACCCACGATGAAGTCGGACGATAGCGTGATGTCGGGCCGTGCCTGGCGCAGACGCCGCACGATCGATTTGAATTCCAGGGTGGTGTAGCCCCGCTTCATGGCCGCCAGCACCCGGTCGCTGCCCGCCTGTACGGGCAGGTGCAGGAAGGGCACGAGCTTGGGCAGCTTGCCGTGCGCTTCGATCAGCCGCGACGTCATTTCCTTGGGGTGCGAGGTGGTGTAACGGATGCGCTCGATGCCGGGGATCTCGTGTACGTACTCGAGCAGCATGGCGAAGTCGGCGATGGCGCCGCTGTCATCGATCGCGCCGCGGTAGGCATTGACGTTCTGGCCCAGCAGGGTCACTTCCTTCACACCCTGGTCGGCCAGGTCGGCCACTTCAACCAGCACGTCTTCGAAGGGGCGCGAGACCTCGGGCCCACGGGTGTAGGGCACTACGCAGAAGCTGCAGTACTTGCTGCAGCCTTCCATGATCGAGACGAATGCGGTCGGGCCTTCGACCCGTGCAGGCGGCAGGGCATCGAACTTCTCGATTTCGGGGAAGCTGATATCGACTTGCGCATGACCCGAGCGGCGACGCCGGGCGATAAGCTCAGGCAGACGGTGCAGGGTTTGCGGCCCGAACACGACGTCGACGAACGGGGCGCGCGAGACGATGGCTTCGCCTTCCTGGCTGGCGACGCAGCCGCCCACCCCGATCACGACTTCGGGATTCTGTTCCTTGAGGTGGCGTACCCGCCCCAGGTCGGAAAACACCTTCTCCTGAGCCTTCTCGCGCACGGAACAGGTGTTGAAGAGAATGATGTCGGCTTCCTCGGGAGTATTCACCCGTTCTGCGGCACCGTGCGACTTGCGCAGCACGTCGATCATCTTGTCGGAGTCGTACTCGTTCATCTGGCAGCCGAAGGTGCGTACGAACACCTTGCGCGGGCGCTGCGTGGCGTCGGGCTGGAGTTCGGAAACAGGCGTGTCGGCTTGCGGTGCTGCGGCAATGACGGTGGGGCGGGGCTCGGCAGCCGCCGGGGCGCCCGCAGTGGGGCGCTTGAGGGAGGTTTCTTGCATGATGGTGGCCGTGACGGGTGTTTATCCCGCGGGCATCGACAAATTCAGGAAGCGGCTATTGTAGCGCGCCATGCCTGCCCGGGAACGATTCCCGGGCGGCGGGGCGGTCAGGCGATCTCGGCCGCGGGGTCGTCTTTTTTCGGCGTTTTGACCAGGTCTTCGCGCTTCACGCCCAGCCACATGGCGATGGAGGCGGCCACGAACACCGAGGAATAGATGCCGAACCAGATGCCGATGGTCAGTGCCAGCGAGAAGTTGTGCAGCGTGGGGCCGCCGAAGAAGAACATCGACAGCACCATCATCTGGGTCGACCCGTGGGTGATGATGGTGCGCGACATGGTCTGCGTGATGGCGCTGTCGATCACCTCGCGCACGCTGGTCTTGCGCTGCTTGCGGAAGTTCTCGCGGATGCGGTCCATGATCACCACGGATTCGTTCACCGAATAGCCGAGCACGGCCAGAACGCCAGCCAGCACCGACAGCGAAAACTCCCACTGGAAGAAGGCAAAGAAGCCCAGAATGATGATGACGTCGTGCAGGTTGGCCACCACGCCGGCAATGGCGAACTTCCATTCGAAACGGAAGCCCAGGTAGACCATGATGCCGATGACCACCACCAGCAGGGCCATGAGCCCGTTTTCCACGAGCTCGCGGCCCACCTGCGGGCCGACGAACTCGACGCGGCGCAGTTCGACGTCGGGTGTGATGGCCTGCAGCGCACCCATGACGGCTTCGCTCTGCATGGCGGATGTCTCGCCTTCGCGCACGGGCAGACGGATCATGACGTCGCGCGAGGTGCCGAAGTTCTGCACCTGGAAGTCGCTGTAGCCCAGGGCGCCCACGGCACTGCGTACTTCGTCGAGCTGAGCGGCTTGCGGATAGTTGACCTCGATTACCGTGCCGCCGGTGAACTCGATGGACAGATGGAAGCCGCGCGTGACGATGAAAAAGACCGCCAGTGCGAAGACCACGATACTGATCAGGTTCAGCACCAGGGCATGGCGCATGAACGGAATGGTGCGGCGTATACGGAAAAATTCCATGATTCGTACTTACCTTTAAGCGGGCGCGGCCCGGTTGATCAGTCCTTGGGCTTCCAGATCTGCCCGATGGAAATGCGCTGCAGCTTGCGCCGCGAGCCGTACCACAGGTTGACGAGCGCGCGCACGCCGACGATGGAGGAAAACATCGACGTGAGAATGCCGATGCAGTGCACCACGGCGAAGCCGCGCACGGGGCCCGTGCCAAATGCCAGCAGGGCAATGCCCACGATCAGCGTGGTGAGGTTCGAGTCGAGAATCGTGCCCCAGGCGCGCTCGAAACCCAGGTTGATGGCCTGTTGCGGCGGGTGGCCGGCGCGCAGTTCTTCGCGTATGCGTTCATTGATGAGCACGTTGGCGTCGATCGCCATGCCCAGCGTGAGGGCGATGGCGGCAATGCCGGGCAGGGTGAGCGTGGCCTGCAGCATCGACAGTGTGGCGAGCAGCAGCAGCACGTTGAAGAGCAGCCCCAGCGTGGAAAACACGCCGAACAGCTGGTAGTACACGATCATGAAAACGGCGATGGCGATGAACCCGTACAGGGTGGAATCGAAGCCCATCTTGATGTTCTCGGCACCCAGGCTCGGGCCGATGGTGCGTTCCTCGATGATCTCCATGGGCGCGGCCAGCGAGCCGGCGCGCAGCAGCAGGGCGATGTCGGCCGCCTCCTGTGCGTTCATGCTGCCGGAAATCTGCACCTGACCGCCGGGAATTTCGCTGCGGATGACGGGGGCCGTGACCACCTGCCCCTTACCCTGTTCGAACAGCACGATCGCCATGCGCCGGCCGATGTTGTCGCGGGTGACGTCGCGGAAGATGCGCGCGCCCTTGGAGTCGAGCGTGAGGTTGACCGTGGGTTGCTGAGTCTGCTGATCGCGGCCGGGCTGGGCGTCCTGCAGGTTCTCGCCGGTGAGGATGACCTGGCGACGCAGCAGCAGCGGCCGGCCGTCGGTGTCGTTGAAGCGTTCGAGCCCGAAGGGCACGGTGCCCGAGGCCAGTGCCGCGGTGGCGCTGGGCGAGTCTTCGACCATGCGGATTTCGAGCGTGGCGGTGCGGCCCAGGATTTCCTTGGCCTTGGCCACGTCTTGCACACCCGGCAGCTGCACGATGATGCGGTCGGAACCCTGTTGCTGAATGACCGGCTCGGCCACGCCCAGTTCGTTGATGCGGTTGTGCAGGGTGGTGATGTTCTGGCGCAGTGCGTTGGTCTGCACCGCCGTGATCGCCATGTCGCTCAGCGTGCCGCGCAGGGTGTACTGACCGCCCGCTTCGCCGCTGGCGGTGAAGTTCATGTCGGGCATGGCACGGCGCAGCTCGGAAATGGCCGCGTCACGATCGGCTTCGGTGCTGAATGTGGCATTGATCGCAAGATCGCTGCGCTCGACGCCGGCCAGCGGCACCCGCGCTTCGCGCAGTACGGTGCGCACTTCGTTGGCGAGCGTGTCGTAGCGGCCGGTGAGGGCCCCGCGCATGTCGACCTGCAGCAGGAAGTGCACGCCGCCGCGCAGATCGAGCCCCAGATACATGGGGTTCGCGCCAATGGACGTAAGCCAGGCAGGCGATGCCGACAGCAGGTTCAGCGCCACCGTGTAGCCGGGATCATCGGGGTCGGGATTGAGGGTGCGCTCGATGAGGTCTTTTGCACGCAGCTGGACATCGGTGGTTTCGAAGCGCACGCGCACGGTGCCCGTGGGGCCCGACTGCTCGAAGAAGGCGCCGGTGGTGGCGATGCCGTTTTCGCGCAGCAGCCCCTCGACCCGATCAAGCATCGAAATATCGACCTTTACCGTGGATTTGGCCGGGGCGATCTGCACCGCCGGCGACTCGCCGAAGAAGTTGGGAAGGGTGTAGAGCAACCCGATGATCAGCGCTACGGCGACGGTCAGGTATTTCCAGAGGGGATAACGGTTCATGCTCGATCGGGCGAAAAGGCGGGAAAAATCCCCGAGGCGCAGGCCTCAGGGGCAGGCGTGCGCTCAGAGCGTCTTCATCGTGCCCTTGGGCAGCACCGAAATCACGGCATTGCGCTGCACGATGGTTTCGACCGGCTTGTCGGCCAGCGTGGCCACTTCCATGGTGACGTAGTTGTCGCTGACTTTGGTGATGCGGCCCAGGAGCCCACCCTGCGTGATGACTTCGTCGCCCTTGGCCAGGTTTTCGACCAGTTTGCGGTGTTCCTTCTGACGCTTCATCTGCGGCCTGATCATCAGGAAGTACAGAATCACGAACATCAGGATGATGGGCAGCATGCCCACCAGCGCGTTTTCACCGCCTGCAGCCTGGGCAAGCGTATATGGCAGGGTATCGATGAGAGACATCTCGGGTGCTCCTGTGATTTTTTGGGAATAACTCTTTATTGTAGCGACAAGGCGCCCGCGTGAGGCGCCCGGTCGTCATTCGATGCCGCGGGCCCTGTCGCGCGCAAAGTCGGCACGCCAGCTCTCGAAACGCCCCGCGGCGATCGCCTCGCGCATTTCCGCCATGATCTGCAGGTAGAAGTGCAGGTTGTGCAACGTGTTCAGGCGCGCGCCGGTGATCTCGTTGGCGCGCTGCAAATGGTGCAGGTACGCACGCGAGAAGTGGCTGCAGGTGTGACACGTGCAGCTGGGGTCGAGCGGGCGCGTGTCGTCGCGATAGCGCGCGTTGCGGATCTTGACGTCGCCGTAGCGGGTGAAGAGCCAGCCGTTGCGGGCATTGCGGGTGGGCATGACGCAGTCGAACATGTCGACGCCGCGGCTCACGCCTTCGACCAGGTCTTCGGGCGTGCCCACGCCCATCAGGTAGCGCGGCGCCTCAGCCGGCAGACGGGGGGTCACGTGCGCCAGAATGCGCAGCATGTCTTCCTTGGGTTCCCCCACCGACAGACCGCCGATGGCGTAGCCTTCGAAGCCGATATCGGTCAGCCCCGCCAGCGACTCGTCGCGCAGGTGTTCATACATGCCGCCCTGCACGATGCCGAAAAGGGCATTCGGGTTCTCGAGTCGCAGGAACTCGTCGCGTGAGCGACGCGCCCAGCGCAGCGACATGCGCATCGAGACTGCGGCTTCCTCGGCCGTGGCGGGGCTGCCGTCGATCTCGTAGGGCGTGCATTCGTCGAACACCATCGAGATATCGGAATTCAGGGCACGCTGGATGCGCATGGATTCTTCGGGGGTGAGAAACAGGCGCGAACCGTCGATGGGCGACGCGAAGCGCACGCCTTCTTCGGTGATCTTGCGCAGCCCGTTCAGGCTGAACACCTGGAAGCCCCCCGAATCCGTGAGGATCGGCTTGTGCCATTGCATGAAGCCGTGCAGGCCACCGTGCTTGCGCATGATGTCGGTGCCGGGGCGCAGCCACAGGTGAAAGGTGTTGCCCAGCACGATCTGCGCGCCGATCTGGTCGAGCTCGTGCGGCAGCATGGCCTTCACGCTGCCATAGGTGCCCACCGGCATGAAGATCGGCGTCTGCACGACACCGTGATTGAGCGTGATCTGGCCACGGCGCGCCGCGCCGTCAGTGGCCAGCAACTGGAATTGAAGACGGGTCATGTGGGGTTCGGAGATTCGATGAACATGGCATCGCCATAGCTGAAGAAGCGATACCGGGATTGCACCGCATGTGCGTAGGCACGGCGGATGGGCTCCATGCCGGCCAGGGCAGACACCAGCATGAGCAGGGTCGACTGCGGCAGGTGAAAGTTCGTGAGGAGCGCGTCGACGAGCTGGAAGCGGTAGCCCGGCGTGATGAACAGCCGCGTGTCGCCCTGCACGCCGTGGCCGGGTTGCGCGTGCTGCACCTGGGCGGCGGCCGACTCGAGCGCCCGCACGCTGGTCGTGCCGACGGCCACGACGCGACCGCCGCCTGCACGCGTCGCGCGTATGCGTTCGAGCGCCGCGGCGCTGACGTGAAACCGTTCGGCGTGCATGACGTGATCGCTGAGGCGTTCGACGCGCACGGGCTGAAAGGTGCCCGCGCCCACGTGCAGGGTCACGAATACCGAGTCGACGCCCTGTGCCGCCAGGTGCTGCAGCATGGCTTCGTCGAAATGCAGGCCGGCGGTCGGCGCGGCCACGGCGCCGGGTT
>Ga0079223_10001210_pt1 | contig 15071 bp, 14 predicted proteins | sample Stecom2011_FD_75072 | JGI IMG/M metagenome (GOLD analysis project Ga0079223, IMG submission 75072) | Agricultural soil microbial communities from Utah to study Nitrogen management - Steer compost 2011 | ecosystem: Environmental > Terrestrial > Soil > Agricultural land | place: USA: Utah... | reverse complement strand
TTTGCTCTCCCCCTACGCAGCAATCTCAACCCTGATCGGGCCATGGATTGCTGCAGTCACCTATCTGTCGAGCTGGCAAGCAACGCTTGTATTTTTGAGCTGGTGGGGAGCCGTTATCTATCGTGGGCTAGCCGGATAACTCCCCCTTCTCTGTCAGCCCCTCAAACAACGCTCGCAGCAGAAACTCAGCCTGGCAGCGTGCATCTTGACCGAGCCAGCAGCCCTCCACCGTCGGGGGGCTTCTGAGTACTCCTCCCCGGCGCGTTCCGCCACTCGCGGGTACGAGCGAGAAACCCCCCGGGCACAGACACCTCTCATCGCCACGCTACCGCTTATTGTGAATACGTCCTACGCGAGTTGGGCTACAGGACATTTCGATCAATAAAGTGATTTGCCACTCAAAAATACAAGAAACAACTCGTCATGAAAGAATTGTGAATAAATTTTCCCTAAATGGTCTTTTAATTTCCATTTAATTGTACACCTATAACCTTAAGTCGAGTACGGCACGCCGATTACCAGTTCACCGCAAAAAAGAGGAGAGCTATCCATCATGTTGACCATTAAGTCCCTGCACAACGATGAGAGCGGTCAAACGGCACTCGAAACCGCCATCATCCTGATCGCCTTCGTCGTCGTGGCTTCCGTGTTTGCCTTCGTTATCCTGTCCGCCGGGTCGTCCTCGACCGAAAAGAGCGAGGCCGCCATTTACTCCGGCCTCGAAAACGTCCAGTCCTCGATGGCCGTTAAGGGCGCCGTTATCGCTCAGGGCGCGTCTGACGCGGTCACAGAGGTCTCGTTCACCGTCGCGCTGGCGGGCGGCGGCGAGCCGGTCGACCTGGATCCTACTCACGAAAAAGTTGTGATCGCCTATCGTGACGCAGATGAGGCCGTGAACGACGTGGAATGGTCGGTGGAATTCGTTGGAGATCATGACACCGACAATATGCTTGAAGCCGGTGAGCTGGCTGAGATCACGGTCCCGATGACCGGCGTGACCAGCGCGCCCGGCCCCAACTCGGAGTTCACGCTCGAAGTCAAACCGCCGACGGGTGCCGTGCTTAACATTACCCGCACAACCCCCGCCGCAATCAATACAGTGATGGAATTGCGCTAAGACCGAGCGCGCCCGTGGAATGGCCGGTGACACACCTGCCGGCCATTTCGCCGACGCGTACCGAAAACCGAAACACGCTCAAATCCGTTCCGACAACACAAAAGCTGCATAACAATCAACATTCGTTCAATCGAAACCAAACACAACCAACTCACCAGTTCACCGAACGCTTTAGGAGATTAACGGCAATGTTCAACATCAAGTTCCTGCACAACGATGAGAGCGGTCAAACGGCACTCGAAACCGCCATCATCCTGATCGCCTTCGTCGTCGTGGCTTCCGTGTTCGCCTTCGTCATCCTGTCCGCCGGGTCGTCCTCGACCGAAAAGAGTGAGGCCGCCATTTACTCCGGTCTCGAAAACGTCCAGTCCTCGATGGCCGTCAAGGGCGCCGTCATTGCCACGGGCGACACTGATGCCAAGACACTCCAAACAGTCTCGTTCACCGTCGCGCTGGCGAGCGGCGGCGAGCCGGTCGACCTGGATCCTGATCACGGCAAGGTCGTGATCGCTTACCGCGACGCATCAGCCATCGTGAACGACGTTACCTACACCACGACATTCATTGGGGACGCCGACGAAGACAAGATGCTCGAAGCAGGCGAGCTGGCCGAAATTTCCGTCAACATCGCTGGCCTGGGCATCACTGATCCGGCTGACTGGGCTGCCCCTGGCCCTAACTCGGAGTTCACGCTCGAAGTCAAGCCGCCGACGGGTGCCGTGCTCAATATCACCCGCACCACCCCCGCCGCCATCGACGCGGTAATGGAGCTGCGCTAAGACCAGGCGGTCCAGCGGAATGGCCGGTGGCATGTTTCCGGCCATTCCCTCGGGATATCTTTTGAACAGCGCGCGAAACTCGCCAAACTCAAGCAATCGAGCACACAGAGCTACTTAACAACCTGCACGACCAAATCTAAACAGGCACGGCCAAGCCTAGTACAAGCAAATTCACCCGGTCTTAAGGCTTGAATTCAAGCCCAAGACATCGCCCCACCCAACTTGGCCGTGCCGGTGGGGCGATTCTTTTACCGCGATTTACGCGCACCGGAGAGGTAACACGATGGACCTGGAACAGCGCGTCACAATGCTGGAGCAGGAAGTCCAAATCTTAAAAAACCAGATACAGGCGACGTTGCTGGACGTCCAGGAGCATCTCCTGAGCAACGCTTATCCTTCGCTTCGAGCGGAAGCGGAAGAGGATGCATCGCAGCCGCCGTCTGACCCTGCTCCGGTCAAAACAATCAGCATCACGCCTGACGCGCTTGAAGCGCTAGAGGAACCTGCACCCCGTGTCGCGCCAGAAGCGTCGGAAGCTTTCGTGCCTGACCCGGCGCCGCGCAAGCCCTCACCCCCCGAACCCGAACCTGATCGGCGCGATCTCCCTGCCCGGCATATGGCGCCGGTGCCTGCGCCCAGCGCGATGCCTCGCCGCTCCAACGGCGCCGCGCACATGCCGAAGGTGACGCCGTTCGTGCTGGACGAGGATTTCCCAACCGGCCCCTCGACGGACACGCCAATTACCAGCGCGGACTGGGCGTTGATGGAGCAGCTCGTCGAATGGACGAACCGCCGCGTCAATCTGTTCGGCGCCCGGCACACCCGCGCGTTGATCCGTCGCTACACGGCAGAGGGACGCATCTCGCCTGATGTGCGGGATGCCCTGCTCCAGATCGTCGCGATTGGCGCGGCGCGCCCGGACGGACCAGATAGCGAGCCAATGACCATCACTCTGGCGTCTAACTCGACGCAAAACGATCGCCCTGGCAAGGGGCCCGACGAGCACGTGTCGTCCAACCTGATCATGCGGCTGATCGCAGGCATTACGGCAGTCGGAAACGGTCGCTCACGGAGCGCAAAGAATCATGGATAAGGTCATTGCAACCGCGCTCCTTATTGTCGCCAGCATGGTGATGGCGGTGGCGCTGTTCAACATCGCGTATCCGGCGATTGTACGGGGCGGCGAATCAATTGCCAGCATGGTCGACCGGGCCGGCGAGCGCATCCGCAGCCAGATTGTGATCGTGCACGCTGCTGCCGAGTGGGACGATGGCGCACCACATGACCTCAACGGGAATGGCGACCTCGAAGCGGTGATTTGGGTCAAGAATGTAGGCGACACGCGGATCGCGGCGATCGAGCGTCTTGACCTGTTCTTCGGGACGGAAGGGGATTTCGCACGCATCCCTCACGCCAGCGAAAGCGCCTCGGGCACTTACTGGCAGGCGACCATCGAGAACGCGTCCGAATGGACGCCGACCGCCACGCTGCGGATTACGCTCCACAATGCGCCCCTGCGCGCCGGGCGGCAGTTTGTCAAGGTGGTCGCGCCCAGCGGCGTCGCGCACGAATATTTCTGGAGTCTGTAACCGGTGGAAACCGTCCTCGCCGCGTTTATCGTGATCTTCGTGATTGTGTTCGCCGCGCTGAGCCTGTCGGCGGCGGTCATCTCGTCCCAGGAAGCGCTCAGCGTGGCGCAGAGCCAGGCGGATGCACGCCTCGCCGAACAGGGACGCGCAGCTTTGCAGGTGGTTGAGACGCGCACGGTCGCCAACCGCACGCTCGTTGAGCTAACGCTGCGCAACACCGGCAGCACGCGCCTGGCGGATTTCGCCCATTGGGACGTGATCATCAAGTCCAGGGGCGAGCACAGCAGCGCGCCGCAGATCGCGTATTTCCGCCCGCACCCTGCCCTGGCGCCCGGTGCGCGCTATGAAGACGCTCGCAATATGTTGGCTGGCTCGACCTGGGGCGCTGGCTTGTTCGAGGACGCGCTGGCAGGCGTCCCGGAGCTGGCCCAGCCGGGGATTCTCAACAGCGGAGAAGAAGTCACCCTCTGGGCGCGGACTGCGCACGTTATCGACCCCGGCAGCGCGATTGAGGTCGGCGTGGCGACAGAGCACGGCACGGGGCTGTTCACCAGCTTTCGGGCGAATATCCCGCCCGTGCTGGTCGAGCACAGCGTGATCGTTGGGCGCGCGCAGACGCAGGTCACGCTCGGCCCAGCGCATTGGCAAGCGACCGACGAGGACGATCCGGCGGATGCGCTGGTGTACGAGATCACCGGCGAGGATGTGCGCCCCGGCGCGCTCAGCGCGAACAGCTTCACGCAGGCGGATATTGGCGCGGGTGAGGTCATTTATACGCGCGCGATTGAGACGGACAGCGAAACGATCTTCTTCAGCCTGACCGATGATAAAGACACGCTCGAAGGGCTGGCGTTTACCGTTACCGTCAACGAGCCGCCGGTCTTCGCGCCGGAGACGGACACCGCCTTGCTGGACGATGGCGAGCCGATCCCGCTGGCTTGCTTCACTGTGACAGATCTCGATGACGGGCCGGAAGCGATCACCTTCACATTGACCGCGCCACCCGACGCTGGCGCGCTGTATCTGGCGAGCACACCGCTTAACACCGGGTCTACCTTCACGCTGATGGATGTCATGGCCGGAGCGTTGATCTTCTCCGGCGACGCGCCAGATACGTTCAGCTTCACCGTGAGCGACGCCTATAACCCCGGCAGCGAGGCCCACACCGTCCGCGTCCTGACGCCAGAAGGATAGAGCCGCGCGGCCAGCCGAGGAGCGAACACGATGACATCACACGACATAGCCGAAACGCCCCGACGGATTATCTCGTCCGGCAATGACGAGCTGGACAGCAAGATCGGCGGCGGCCTGCCGGGGGGCTCGGTCACGCTGATCGAGGGCGGGTCAGGGTCTGGCAAATCGGTCCTTGCAGAGCAAATGACCTGGGGCGCGCTGCGCGACGGCCTGCGCGCGGCAGTATTCACCAGCGAGAACACGGTCAAGAGCCTGATCTGGCAGATGCAGAGCATCGAGCTGGATGTGCTGGATTATCTGCTGTTGGGCCGCCTGCGCATCTACCCGATGGAACTGTCGCGGCGCGGCGCAGGGGCATCCGGCGCGCTCCTATCCGCGATGCGCCGCGAGCAAGGCCGCGACCTGCTGGTGATCGACTCACTCACCGCAGCGGTCATTCACGCGATTGATGAGAAGCGCGTGATCGAATTCTTTGAGGGCTGCAAGCGGATCTCCGCCGAAGGAACGTCCATTCTGGTTGTACTGCACTCGGACGTCATCGAGGCGGATTTCATCAACCCGATCCGCGCGATGTGCGACGCGGACCTGCAGCTCTGCCTGGAACAAAGCGGGCAGCGGCTGGTCAAGACGCTGCAAGTCGCGAAAATTCGTGGCGCGACGAACGTGACCGGGGGGATCGTAGGCTTCGAGGTGGAGCCGGGCTTTGGGATGCGCGTGATCCCGATCAGCAAGGCGCGAGGGTAGCGTTTTATGGCATCCACCGTGTTGCCGTTCGCATTTGACAGCGCTTCCGTCGCTGATTTCGACCGGTTCCGCGCGCGCCTGCCCAAAGGACTGGCCGAGGCGTGCGAGCGCTCACCGCACCTGGCCGAATATCTGCGCCGCCTGCCGCTCGATGAGGTGGGCATCCCGGCTTACTACACCAAGCTCACGCGCAGCATGTCCGAAATTGCAATCCGCAACCTGATCTATCCGCTGGAACAGGGGTTATACGTCCACATTTACCCGGACAAATCCGGCGCGCGCGACCATTACATCTGCATCGAGCCGACGACCGTCATCGACATCGAAACGCCGCTGGTGCAGGTCGAGGAGCGGCTGATCGCCTGGGCCGAAGACATCGGACGGATCGAGAATGATGACGACAAGCGTGCCTTTTTGCTCAAGCTGGTTGACGCGATCTGCACTACGCAGCGGCGCAACGGCAACCGCCGCGCCGACAAGATCTACGTGACGCCGGACGTGCTGGAAGGCATCCGCTATCGCATCCTGCGGGACAAAATCGGCCTGGGCATGCTCCAGCCGCTGCTGATGGACCCGTACATCGAAGACATCAGTTGCAGCGGCGTGGGGCATGTGTTCGTCGAACACAAAATCTTCAAGAGCGTGCAGTCGTCGATTGTGTTCACCACGCATGACGAGGTTGATGATTTCGTCGTCTGGCTCGGGGAGTGGATTAAAAGCCCGGTCACAGTCCGCAATCCACTGGTGGACTCAGTGCTGCCGGATGGCTCGCGCATCAACATCGTGTATGGGCGCGAGATTTCCAAGCGCGGCAGCAATTTCACGATCCGTAAGTTCAGCGACGTGCCGACCAGCGTCATCGAGTTGATCGAGTTCGGCACGCTAAACTACACGATGGCATCGTATCTGTCCTTCATACTCGAAGAGGGGCTCAATATGTTCGTGGTCGGGGCGACCGCGTCCGGCAAGACGACCACGCTCAACGCGCTGAGCACCTTCCTCAAGCCAGACGCCAAAATCGTCACCATCGAAGACACGCCCGAAGTACACGTCCCGCACAAGAACTGGGTGCAGGAAGTCTCGCGCCCGACCACCGCCGGCGCGAAAGGCGGCGAAGTGGGAATGTTCGAGTTGCTGCGCGCGGCGCTGCGCCAGCGCCCCGACCGGATTATCGTCGGTGAGATCCGCAGCATGGAAGCGGTGGTCGCATTCCAGGCGATGCAGACCGGGCATGGCGTGATGTCCACTTTTCATGCTAACTCGGTTGAAAAGCTGATCCAGCGCCTGACCGGAGACCCGATCAATATCCCAAAGACCTACATTGACAACCTACACCTGGCCGTCATTCAGGGAGCCGTCCGCCTGCAGGATGGCAAAATGGCGCGCCGCGTGCTGAGCGTGAACGAGATACTCGGCTACGACCCCGTCTCCGAAACCTTCTCGTTTCTCGAGGCCTTTCGCTGGAACCCCGCCACCGACACCTTTGAATTTTCGGGGCACATGAACAGCCAGTTGCTGGAGCAACACATCGCCATACGGCGCGGCATCCCGCCCCACCGTCGCAAAGCGATCTACAACGAAGTCAAGCGGCGCGCGCGGATTTTCGAGAAATTGCATCGCGAAAAGGGAGTGACAGACTTCTATGAGTTCTTCCAAATCCTCTCCGAAGCGCAGCGACAAAATCTCCTTTAAGCCAGTGCCGCCGTTCGAGCTGTTCTACCAGCTTACTTATATGTCGGCAATGGCCGCGGCGGGGTTGTCGCGCAGCAAGACGTTCGAGATCGCGGCGCGTTCTGGCTCGCCTGCGGCGCGCTACTTTGCCGCGATCAACACCCTGGTGGACGAGTTCCGGTACGACTACCCGGATGCTTGCCGCCGGATCGGCACGCAGGCGCGCTCGGAGAATATGCGGAGCTTCCTGCTGCGGCTGTCTGACGCGCTGCGTTCTGGCGAGCCACTGGCCGATTTTCTGGCGCGCGAGGCCGAGGTGCAGGCTGCGGACTACGAGAATAAGTACGAGCGCAATCTCGAAGCGCTCAAGCAGTGGTCGAACGCGTTTTCGTCGATCGTGATCTCCGTCGCGTTGATTGTCATCATCCAGGTCATTTCATCCATGATTTACTCGATGAACACCTCGGTGATGGCCGGGTTGATCAGCACCGGCGTGATCATGGCGGGGTTTGGCGCGTGGATTATCTGGCGCTCTGCCCCGCGCGAGGTGATGAACGTCCCTCCGACGCAGGGCGCGCGCGAGCAACGCCGCGCGCTCAGCCTGGCCCGGATGCTCTTGCCGGTGGCACTGGCGGCTGCTTCGGCGCTGTATGTGGCCGGCCTGCCGCTGGGATGGATTCTGCTGATGATGGCTGCGCTTATGCTGCCCGGCGGGGTAATGAGCCTGATCAGCGACCGGCGAACGACCAAAAAGGATGAGGAGTTCAGCACGTTTCTGCGCTCTTCTGGCGGAATGGCAACCTCAACCGGTACCACGCTGCGCGAGGCGCTGACCAAGATCGATTTGTGCTCGTTCCCGACGCTGGAGCCGGAGATCACACGCCTCAGCACGCGGCTTCAGGCGCTTGTCCCGCCGGAAATGTGCTGGCAGAAGTTCGGCCTGGAATCAAACAGCCGCTTGATTTCGGATGTCTCCAGCATTTTCTATGGCGCCGTGAAAACCGGCGGCGATCCAGAGCGTGTGGGCTATCTCTGCTCCTTGTTCGCGGCCAAGACCACCCAACTGCGCGCCAAGCGGCGTCTGGTAGCGGGCACATTCGCCGGGCTGACAACCGTCATGCAGGCGGTGGTCGCCGGGCTGATGGTGTTCGTGCTGTCGATCGTCGAGAACTTCACGGAAATGATCGGTACGCTCATGCCGACCGGCGAGGCGGCGGATGCGGGGCAGGCGCAAATGAATATGGCGATGGCGTCGCTGTCACCAGGCGACCTGCAATTTCTGTCTACCATCACGATCAGCATGATCATCCTGCTGGCGGTGATCGGCGCGGCAGCCATCATCGCCGCCGACGGGGGGTTGAAGATCAAGATGACGTTCTACCTGGCGCTGACCACGCTGATTTCCGGCGTGTGTTTTCTGATCGTCCCGCCGCTGGTTGACCAGATTTTGACCGTCTGAGGCTGCGCCGCACACCGGGGAGAGAATGAATAATGACCTTATTAGAGATGATGCTCAACGACCAGCGGATTGTGCTCGCGCTGGCGGCGGCGCTGATGCCACTGGCGCTGGCGGCGCTGCTCGGTGTGGCGTTTCAGGTGCGGCGGCTGGTCCGCAGGCGCGCCGAGCAGCGGGCAGCAGAGGAAGCCCGCGCGCTGGCGGCGTACGCGCTGGCGGATGACCTGGATGGGCAGGACGGCAAGCCGCTTGACGACGAGATTGTGTCGCCCGATGCCGCTGGTGCGGTTGACGAGCTGCTCGACATCGCCGAAGGCGATACGGCGTCCGAAGAAGTGGGGGATGGTGCGGCCTCGTCCATGCAGTCAGTGCTAGACAGCGTATTCACCGATGAAGAAGCCCCTAACCCGCTGGCGCACCTGTTGGACGAGCTAGACGACATCCAGGCCGATGACTTGGCCGCGCTCTGCGAGAGTGTCGCGGAACGTCTGGCGTAGGGAGATGGGGAGCCTGTGACCATGCTGATTCTGTGCGCTCTGGGGGGACTCCTCATCGGCTGGCTGGCAGACGCGCTGTCAGGCCGGCTCCCGCGATGGACTGGCCATGTGGCGCCGTCCCAGGAACCGGCCCCGCGCAGGCTGCCTGCCGTGGTCCGTTGGACGATGCGGGGACAAGCGCCGGGCGACCGGCTGGCGCGGGGGATAGAACTCGGCAGCGCGGCGTTTCTGGCGGGGCTGTGGGTGGTTTGCGGCCCTTCGCAGGCGTTTTGGGTGCTCAGCGCCAGTTATGTTTACTTGCTGCTGATCGCGTTGATTGACCTCAAGCACCGGCTGGTGCTCAACGCGATGACGTACCCGGCGCTGGTCGTCGCGCTGGCGGCGCACCTGCTGGCCGCGGACCAACCTATCGCGCAGGTGCTGGTCGGCGGCGGCATGGCGTTCGCGATCTTCTTTCTGGCGGGCTGGCTGCGGCCGGGCCAGCTTGGGTTTGGCGATGTCAAGCTCGCCACCCTCATCGGGGTGGGATTAGGTTTTCCGACGATCTTATGGGCGCTCCTGGCAGGAACCGGCGCGGCAGGTGTCGTTGCGATCTGGCTGCTGCACCGGGGCGCGAGCGCGCAGAACCGCATCGCATACGCGCCGTTCCTGTGCCTGGGCGCTCTGGCGGCGCTCCTTGGAACGCAGCTTCCCGTGTCTTGAGGTGACTTGTGACTTATTCTCCGCATCCTGACGAACTTGCCGAAGACGACGTGCCACGCCGGTCACGCATGGGGCGCGTGATTTTGTGGCTCGTAGCGCTCAGCCTGGGCGTGCTGTTCCTGCCCATACACCTGCTTGGGAGCGCCATCGACGAGCAGAATGCCCGCTTGCAAGGCGATATCGGCACGCAGGAGGCCCGGCTGGCCCTGGGGCCGCCCGCCTCGCTTGACGAAAAGGAACTGCAAACCACGCTAAGCGCCGCGCTGGAGCAATTGAGCGTATTGCAGCCCGCCCGCACGCACCTGGAAAGCAACCGCATCGATTGGCCAGGGGTTGCCGCCAGCCTGAGCAATTACCACGACGACTATATGGTTGTGCTCGGCCTGACCCAGACTGACCAACTGCTGACGGTGCAAGGCCGCGCCTGGAGCGAGCAGGTCGTCCTGGACTATGCCCGGCGGTTGGAAGAATCCGGCCATTTCGCCACGGTGACGGTGCAATCGCTATCGGGCAACATTGTTCCGACTGAGACGCCTGGGCGCGGCACGCCTACCCCCGCGCCAGAAGCGCCAAGCCGTATCCGCTACGTCGAGTTCACGCTCACCGCTGAGTTGAAAGCAGCCACACCATGAATGACATTTTTGACGAAGGACCGGGACTGCGCGAGCGGCTGGGCGCGCTCGTGCCGGTGGTGTTGATCGCGCTGGTCGCGTTGGGGAATGTGTTGTTTGGGCTGCTGACCGTCTGGCCTGCCTGGCAAGACAATGAGCACTTGCGCGCGGTCGCCAGCGGCCAGGAACTGGCCCTAACGGCGACGGCCCAGGCGGTTGAGGGAGCGGCTGATGTCTTGCAGCATCAACTCGACAGCGCGCAGGGGCGGCTCGGCGAAACAGCGGGCCTCTTCCTGACCTCGGCCCAGGCCGACGATATGCTTGACTTGCTCTATCGCTACGCGCAGGATACAGATGTCGAGATCGCGCGGCTTCAGCTTGATCCGGCTCAGGATGGCGCAGTGTCAGATGCGTTCAAGGCCCGGGCGTTTCAGATCGAGGTAGAAGGAGAGCCGCGCGACCTGCTCGATTTCATCGTGCACGTCAAAGAATCTGGCGCGCCCAGTGTTCAGCTTGCGGATGTGGAGACCCTCCACGAGAACGACCACACCAGTCTCCACGCCCGGCTGATTCTCCACAGCTCCCCTTATGCGTCGGGCGTGGCGTTGGAAGGCGTGGCGCAGCCGCAGATCGTCACGCCGGTCGCGCCCTCTCCGACGCCCTTCCGCCTGCCGCCAACCGCAACACCGACCGCGACGCTCACGCCGACCATCACGCCAACCGCCACCCCAACGACGGCGACCCGCGCAACAGCGACGCCGACCATCGTTGCGCCACCATCACCAACACCGACAACCCCGCCTCCGACGCCCACCGCCGCGCCAGAAATCATGCGGCCTGGCAGCTATAACGACGACAGCCCCCTGCTCGGCTATTCGCGCGGCCAGTGGATTCTGATCGCCTCGTTACAGGGAACCGATGCGAGCTATCGCTACAGCGAGGAAGCCGGTGCGACTGTCGGCTTCCGGTTTGAAGGGACGAGCGCGCGCGTGCAGTATGTCAGCTTCCGCAATTTCGGCGTCTTCGAGGTGGATGTGGATGGCGCGCTGTGGACGGTGGTCGATAGCTATGCGCCATCGGGTGTGTTTGGGCGTGAGGTCGTGATCGACGGCCTGTCCTATGGCGTACACACTGTCACGATACGGAACACGGGCCGCCGCAACCCGGCCAGCGAGGGCGCGGTGATTGCCCTGGATGCGGTTCACATCCCGGAAGCGGTCGCACCCTCGCCAACGCCAGCCCTGCAAACACTCGGCGCTGGCTGAGCGCGCAACGCACTCATAAGCTGGGCCTGCTGCCCCCACGCAAGAAACTGGTGCAGGCCCATCCCCCCGCCCCATACCCCAGCTCGGAAGACAGTGACATGACGCGGCGGATTGTCATCATCCTGTGTGAAAGGTCGCAGAGGATCACACCGCGCTGAAATCGCGGGAGCTATCTCGCCCGGAACGACTCGCGCTCGACCAGCTCGACCGGCAGGACCACGTGCTCGGCGGCGAGCGTCCGCTCTTCGATGCGCTGGAGCAACAGGTGTGCGGCGACGCGGCCCTTTTCGACGGTGGGCTGGCGGATGGTCGTCAGCGCCGGGCATGTCAGGCTGCTGGCCTCGATATCGTCGTAGCCGATCAGCGAGAGATCATCGGGGATGTGCAGCCCCAGCTCGCGCGCGGCCTGCATCACACCGATCGCGATCACGTCCGCCATCGCAAGGATTGCGGTCGGGCGCCAGCGCGACTGCCACAACGCGTGCAGCCCATCATAGCCGCCCGCCGCGTCGCACTCGCATTCCAGCAAGTGGATGCGCGGGTCTTCCAGCGACAGACCGTGCGCCGCCAGCGCGCGCGAATAGCCCTCGACCCGGCGCTGGAGCGTCCCGGCGTATTTGTGATAGTCCCCGTGATGGCCGGAGCGGATGCCGAAAATCGCGATGTCCCGGTGGCCGCGTTCCAGCGCGTACGACATGGCCGCGTAGGCGCCCGCCTCGTCGTCGATGTTGACGCACGGGATGTCGGGCGTGGGGTCGCTGTCCACCATCACGAACGGCACGCCGCGCTGCTGCAACACGATCATCGTTCCGCGAAACGTCTCCAGACCCAGCGTCAAAAAGCCATCGACCGCCGCCCGCACGATCGCCCGGCGCAGGTTCCCTTTCAGCGGAGGAACCAGCATCATCGACATACCGCTCTCGTGGCAGACCTCACCCACGCCTTCGATAAACGTTAGCAGGTATGGGTTGCGCGTCGTGATCGGGATCGGCTGCGGGACCAGAATCCCGATGCAGCCGGTGCGGCGCGTCTTGAGGTTGCTGGCGACCGGATCGGGCGCATAGCCGACTTCGTCTGCCACCGCCAGGATGCGCCGCAGCGTATCCTCTGACAGGCGCTCGGGATAGTTGAAGGCAAACGAGACCGCCGTCTTCGATACCCCGGCGCGGCGGGCGATCTCGGAGATGGTGATTTTAGTCATCGGTACCCTTCAGCGGCAGCAAAACATACCCGGCTTTGGACGGGAGCGTCTCCAGCGCCAACACGCCATCCCGGGCAGAAAAACGCGCCCCGCTCAGCGCATCTTCCCACAGCGCCGCCCGGCCCGCCGCTGCGCCCAGGGGGATGCGGACGTTCTGGCGCGCCTCGCGCGGGTTGAGGACCACGATCACACTGTCGCTGCCGTGCCAGCGATGATAGGCATACACCGCGTTGAATGCGACGAGCGGCTCGAACGCGCCCCGTGTCAGCGCGGCGTGCGCGCGACGCAGCGCGACGAGCGTGCAGTAGACATCGTGCAGGCGCGTATCCCACTGCTGCGCGTCCCAGATCATCCCGGCGCGGCACAGCGGGTCGTTCTCGCCCGCCATCCCGATCTCGTCCCCATAGTAGATCATTGGGATACCAATATACGTGAACTGAACAATCGCCGCGAGCCGCGCGCGCGCCACGTCGCCCTCGCACACCGTCAGGATGCGCGGCGTGTCGTGGCTGCCGAGCAGCGTCAGATGATACGGGGCAGATGCGCCGTGTTCCGCGCGGAGCTGCGCCAGTTCGTAGTCGAAATCCTCAGCATCCATGTGATCCCAGGCGCAGAAGTCGAGGATCGCGTCGCGCAGGCGATAGTTCATCACGCCGTGGACCGTGTCACCCTGCAGCCAGGGCGCCGCGCCGCGCCACACTTCCGCGACGATGTACGCATCTGGCTTGACGCGCAGCGCTTCCTCGCGAAAAGCGCGCCAGAAGTCCAAAGGAACCTTCCACGGCACGTCGAGCCGCCAACCGTCCGCGCCCTGCTCCAGCCAGTAGCGGGCCACGTGCAGCAAATGCTCGCGCACCGCCGGGTTTGCGTGGTTGAGCTTGGGCAGAAAGGCCGCGCCGCCGCAGGTCTGGTAGTTGGGAGGCGACATGGTGACCGGGTACGAGTCGATCAGGAACCAGTCCGCATAGGGCGACGCCGCGCCGCGCGCGAGCACGTCCTCGAACGCCCAGAACCCGTCGCCGCAGTGGTTGAACACCGCGTCCAGCACCAGGCGGATACCGCGCCGGTGCGCGTCATCGACCAGCGCGTGAAAGTCGTCGAGCGTCCCGGCGGCAGGATCGATCGCAAGGTAGTCGGATGCGTCATAGCGGTGGTTGGTCCGCGCCTGGAAGAAAGGCGTCAGGTACAGCGCGCTGATGCCGAGCCGCTCCAGGTAATCGAGCTTGGCGCGGATGCCCGCCAGGTCCCCCCCGTGGAAGTGCTCGCGCGTGGGCGTCGCGTCCCAGGGAACCGCACCCGGCGGGTCGTTGGCTGGATCGCCGTTGAAGAACCGCTCGGGGAAAATCTGGTAAAACACCGCGTCGCGCGCCCACTCTGGCGCGGCCCACCGAGTCATCATGCCCTACTACCCCTTCACGCCCGACTGGGCGACGCTTTGAATAAACCACCGCTGCCCGAACAGGAACACAAGGAGCGTGGGCAGGGTCGCGGTGACCGTCCCGGCCATCAGCAGCGTCCACTGCGTGCCATAGCGCCCCTGGAACATCGCCAGCCCAAGCTGCACGGTCCGCATATTGGGGTCGTTGATCACGACCAGCGGCCACAGAAAGTCGTTCCACGCGAACATAAACGCGAAGATGCCGAGCGTCGCCAGCCCGGGCCCAGACAGCGGCAGGATGATCCGCCACCAGATGCCCAGACGGCTCGCGCCGTCGATCATCGCCGCTTCGTCCAGCTCGCGCGGGATGCCCTGGTAATACTGCCGCAGCAGGAAGATGCCAAACGCGCTCACCATGCGCGGCACGATCAGCGCCGCGTACGAGTCAATCCAGCCGAGCCGGTCGATGATCAGGTACGACGGAATGAGGATGACGTGGAACGGGACCATCATCGTCGCCAGGAACACGAGGAACAGCACCTCGCGCCCCGGAAAGCGCAGCCGGGCGAACGCGTACGCCGCCAGCGACGAGAGCAAGACCTGCCCCAGCACGATCCCGGCGGTCATCACAATCGAGTTGAAGTAGTAGCGCGCAAACGGCGCTGCCTGCCACGCTGCCTCGTAGTTGGCAAGCTCGAAGCGCGTCGGGATCAGATACGGCGCCTGGTGTGTCAGCGCGGCAGGTTTGAGCGAGAGCGTCAGCATCCACAAGAACGGGACAATCATCACCAGCGCGCCCGCGATCAGCGCCGCGTGGATGAGCATATTGCTCCACTTCACCCGCGCCAGACGGGCCTGCACGCCAGC
>Ga0079223_10001204_pt1 | contig 15089 bp, 17 predicted proteins | sample Stecom2011_FD_75072 | JGI IMG/M metagenome (GOLD analysis project Ga0079223, IMG submission 75072) | Agricultural soil microbial communities from Utah to study Nitrogen management - Steer compost 2011 | ecosystem: Environmental > Terrestrial > Soil > Agricultural land | place: USA: Utah... | reverse complement strand
GCAATTTGGCTTGCTTTTCGAATTGCTTGTTCTTTATGAGGTTCTACTTTTAGTTTATATCCTCGCCCGGCTATCCAAATAGTGATTGTGATTTTTTCTGACATTTTAGTATAAGGCTTTAATGCCAAAGCTAATAAAAAAGAAAAACTTCCTTTCCATTAAATAAATAAGTATTTTTGCTATCATATCATGATTAATCATTAATTTACATGAGTTTATTTAACCGTCTCTTTAATAGAAAAAGACAAAGTGAAGAAGAAAAGGCAGCCTTAGATGAGGGCTTAAAGAAAACTAAAACAAGTTTTTTTGATAAGTTATCCAAAGCAGTTGCAGGTAAAAGCGTTGTTGATGAAGAGGTTTTGGATAATTTAGAAGAAGCTTTAATTACGGCCGATGTAGGAGTAGATACTACTATTTCTATTATTGAAAATATTGAAAAGCGCGTTGCCACAGATAAATATTTAGGTATTAAAGACCTGAATGTGATGCTGAGGGAAGAGATTGCGAAAATTATTGTTGAGGCCCCAGATCCTGAGTTTGCTACTTTTGATGTTCCTTCGGGGAAAAAGCCGTATGTTATATTGGTCGTTGGTGTCAATGGCGTAGGAAAAACTACAACCATTGGTAAGCTTGCGCATCATTATAAGAAAAACGGTAAGAAAGTACTTTTAGGTGCTGCAGATACTTTCCGAGCAGCAGCCGTGGATCAATTGGATATTTGGAGTCAACGAGTTGGCGTTCCTATTGTGAAAAAACCAATGGGTAGTGACCCGTCTTCTGTAGCTTTTGAAACCATGGAAGTTGGCCTCAGGGATGATGTAGATGTAATTCTAATTGATACAGCAGGACGACTGCATAATAAAATCCATTTAATGGATGAATTATCAAAAATTAAACGTGTCATTGGTAGAAAGATGCCCGATGCACCACATGAAGTTCTCTTGGTTTTGGATGGTAGTACCGGACAAAATGCTTTAGAACAGGCAAAACAATTTACGACGGCTACACAAATCAGTTCTATGGCTATTACAAAGTTGGATGGAACTGCAAAAGGTGGAGTAGTGTTAGCCATTGCTAACCATTTTAAAATCCCTGTTAAATATATTGGCGTGGGAGAACAAGTGGAACATTTACAGATTTTTAATAAATTTGAATTTGTAGATAGTATTTTCTCTTTAGAAGGGGAAAATGCATAGCATTTGAAAAGAAAAGAGAATACCATGAATGAAATACTATTATTGACGATAGCCTACTTGTTAGGGTCCATACCAACTTCGGTTTGGGTGAGTCAAAGAATATTCAAATTTGACATCAGAGATCACGGAAGTGGAAATGCTGGTGCTACCAACGCTTTTAGGACTTTAGGTACAAAAGCAGGCATATTTGTTATGCTTGTAGATTTGCTTAAAGGCTTCTTTGCAGTACAGTTAGCTGCTTTATCCTTATATCATTGGGATAGTGTGGCGATGGTTAATTTACAGGTAGCTTTAGGATTATGTGCTGTATTAGGTCATATATTTCCAATATGGGCAGGTTTTAGAGGCGGAAAGGGTATCGCCACTTTATTAGGAATGATAATTGCGATTAATGGAATGGTGGCATTGAGTATGGTGGGTATTTTTATTGGTATGCTTCTGATTACGAAATATGTGTCTTTGAGCTCTATAGTGGCATCGTTGTCCTTTCCAATATTTATTCTGTTTATTTTTAGGGAACAAACGCCTGAGATTGCCTATAAATTGTTTGCAATTGGTGCAGCCTTAATGGTTGTAATTACACATCATAAGAATATTAGTAGATTACTCCGAGGAGATGAAAGTAAAGTGAGTTTTAGGAAAAAAGAAAGATAGTTTCTGTATATGAAAATATAGAAATTGTCATAAAAGATAAACCCCAATATTTCCATCAAATATTGGGGTTTAATTTTTGTAAAGTAAATGTTGAACCATTTGTATGTTTTCGTAAACTAATTATATTATCCTAGGTAGTACTTTAATAAGTCACTTCTATTGGTTGATCTCAACTTAGAAATAGCTTTGTCTTTAATCTGTCTTACTCTTTCTCTAGTAAGTCCAAAGCGATTGCCAATGTCTTCTAAAGACACAGGGTGCTCTATACCTATACCAAAATAAAGTATGATGACTTCTTTTTGTCTTTCAGTAAGCGTGTTTAAAGTTCTTTCTATTTCAAATTGAAGTGAATCATTGTGTGCCATTTGGCGATCTGCTACAATTGAAGCCGGGTTTTCTAAAACGTCTAAAAGTGTATTGCTTTCTCCATCTTGAAAAGGCGCATCCATACTGATGTGTCTGGAAGCAACGCTAATAGTTGTTTCAATTTCATCCAAATCAATTTCTAACAAATTAGCCAACTCTTCAGAAGAAGGAGAGCGCTCATATTCTTGTTCTAATTGATTGTATGCTTTGCTGATTTTGTTCGTTAAACCAACTTTGTTAAGAGGTAGTCTAACAATTCTGCTTTGTTCAGCTAGTGCTTGTAATATGGATTGACGAATCCACCATACTGCATAAGAAATGAATTTAAAACCGCGCGTTTCATCAAAACGTTTTGCTGCTTTAATTAATCCAAGGTTCCCCTCGTTAATTAAGTCGCTTAAGGATAGTCCTTGGTTTTGATATTGTTTCGCAACGGAAACAACAAATCGTAAGTTGGCATTAGTTAATTTTTCTAAGGCCTTCTCGTCTCCTTGTTTGATAAGGATCGCAAGCTCCACTTCTTCTTCAGCGGTAATGAGGCTTACTTTTCCGATTTCTTGTAAATACTTTTCTAATGATTGACTTTCTCGATTAGTAATCGATTTAGTGATTTTAAGTTGACGCATGTAAAAAGTTTGTAAAGATTAAAACGATAAAAAATAATTTAAGGGGTTTAAAAATCAAATGTTAACCGTTAGCTAAGATAAGGATACTTTTTAGGACTAAAAAAATAAAATCCGTAAAAAAGATGAAATTTTGAATTTTTCTAAAAGTCTACATGCATAAATTCGTTAAATTAAATGTGAAAAGCATCGAAATATTTTGAATATCCAAAAAAAATACTATAATTGTGTGGTATTACTCTAAAGAGTTTTAATGATGAAGTAATTTTTGTTAGAACTATCATAGTATTTAGAGGTATTGAAATGAAAAATAGTCATTTTGAAATTTAACTTATTATAACGCAATATGAAAAAGAAACAGTTTTCTATCGAAATACCTATTCGATGCTCTCCTAATATATTATATGGATTTTTATCAACAGCAAGTGGGCTCCAAGAGTGGTTTGCAGATCAGGTAGAGCAGCATGGAGATTCTTTCTTCTTTACATGGGAGGGCTCAACGGATGAAGCGATTAGAATTGAAACTGTAGAGAATGAATCAATTAAATATAAATGGGATTATATGGACGAGGGGGAGTTTTTTGAATTGAAAATTTCACAAAGTCCTATAACTAACGAAACGATATTAATTATTACCGATTTCGCTGCAGACTACGAGCGCAAGGATCAAGAACAGCTATGGCAGTCACAAATTGACGATTTGAAAACAAGAATTGGGAGTTAATACTCAGTTTTGTTAGAAAGAATAAAATATATAAAGCGTTTTCAAGCAATTGAACAACGCTTTATTTATTTTTGTGAATGACTCATAATATATGTTTGGAATAAAAAAATTAGACTGGCTCATTATTAAAAGCTTTATAGGTCCATTTTTGATTACGTTTTTTGTAGTCTTAGTGACTTTTGTATTGCAGTTTTACTGGCTATACATGGATGAGCTGATGGGAAAAGGTTTTGGCCCATGGTTGACAACACAATTGTTAGTGTATACAGCTATGACCTTAGTGCCTATGGTTTTGCCTTTAGGGATTTTACTCGCTTCCATCATGACATTTGGTACCTTAGGAGAGAACTTTGAGTTAGTGGCGATTAAATCTTCAGGAATTTCTTTGTTCCGTTTTATGCGACCTCTATTTGTTTTTGTGGTCATTTTATCTACCGGTGCTTTTTATTTTAATAACTACGTCATTCCAGTGGTTAATTTAAAAACTTATTCCTTGATGTATGACATGAGGAATCAAAAGCCCGCAATGAATATCGTAGAAGGGAGATTTAATAATGATATAGAGGGGTTTTCAATAAGAGTAGGACATAAATATGATGATGAAGTATCTTTGAGAGATGTTATTATATATGATCATACAAGCTCTAAAGGTAATGTAGCTGTGGTGTTAGCAGATTCAGGTAGAATGTACACAGTGAATGGAGGAAGGGAATTGATATTTGAGCTGTTTAATGGATGGAGGTATGAGTCAGATCCAAAGGATTCTTTAAAAGAACAAGTGAGAATGCATTTTGGTCGATGGAATCAAAACTTTGATATGTCTTCTTTTATGTTTGAAAGAACTAAAGAAGAGTATTTTGCTGGAAATGAAGAGATGTTGAATGTCCGTCAATTAAATCAGCAGATAGATAGTACTATTATTTTGAAAGAAAGCTCAATTCAGGATATAGAACGTTATATAAATCCTTATTTTTATGCGTTACATCCTTATAGTACAGATACTGTTTGGATTGAAGATATCGGGAAATTTGAAATTAAAGAAGCCGCATTAAGAAATGGTGAAGATTACTGGGCGAATATTGAAGAGGAGAAAAAGGTCATTATGGATGATAAAATTTTATCAAACCTAGAAGGAATGATCAGGCTGGTTTCTATGGTGCAAGTAGATCAGCAGATTTATGCTGAGAAAATTAAGAAATATAAGATTCAGTGGCATGATAAATATACTTTGTCATTTGCTTGTATTCTGTTATTCTTAATTGGGGCTCCTTTTGGTGCAATTATTCAAAAAGGTGGAATCGGGATGCCGTTATTAGCTTCATTAGGCTTCTTTGTGATTTATTTTATCATGACATCTACAGGTAAGAAATTAGCAGAACAAAATGCTGTTGAGCCTTGGTATGGCTTATGGTTAGCTACTATGTTATTGTTGCCTATAGCAATTTTTATTTTGTTCAAAGCAAAAAACGATTCAAGAATATTAAGTAAAGAAGGATTTACGCATTTAATTAAAAATATTAAAAATGGATACCAAAGAGTTTTTAAAAGAAAACGTAAAATATCCTAGAAGTTGGTGGTTTTTTATGGTTTTATGGTTGTTGCTAGGTGGAATGGCATGGTATCTAGAAGTGGATCATAGTATTTTTAAAAAAGTTAATTCTTGGGTGGACAATATTCCATATGAATGGGTGATTGTCATTACACATATGGGGTCTTTTTATTTTATTGCAGCTTTGATTTTAGTCTTTTTGTGGTTTTATAGACCTTTTCCAAAGTTTGTAATTACACTCCTTGCTGCTACTCAGATCTTGCCTTTGATTTTAGTACAGATTGGTAAGCAGTTATATAATGCACCACGTCCTTTCACGGTTTACGGGGAAGAGTTATGGTTTAAAAAAGTGCCTGAAGTTTGGGGGCATGCGCAAAGTCATTGGTTGGGATTTCCTTCTGGACATACGGAAGGAATTGCTGCTCTTTTTAGTTTTATTGTGTTGTTGGCGCCCTCGAGAGACAAACAGCTTTGGGTAACAATTGGTATTGTAAATATTGCTTTAGTGGCTTTTAGTAGGCTGTATTTGAGTCAACATTTTTTTGTAGATATATGGGTTGGTGGGGTGATAGGATTATGGTCTGGCGCTTTAGTATATATTATTTATAATGCTTGGGCGAAAAAAAGGATTTATTAATAAAAAGCATCTTCAAAGTGCATGATTTCTGGTTTTTGTTGTCGCTTTAGTGTAATACTGATGATGTCAAATCTAATTTTTTCGTACTCTGGATGCTCATCTAAGTATTGCATAGCTACTTCTTTTATGTTTTCTTGTTTAGCAGGGGTAACCGCTTCTTCTGGGAAACCAAAGTAATGACTACTCCTAGTTTTAACCTCAATAAAGATGAGAAGATTGTTTTTTGTGGCAATGATGTCTATTTCTTTTCTTTCAGCTCTATAATTACACGCTAAAATAGAATAATTCCTTACCTTCAAATATTCACAGGCAATAATTTCGCCTTTTTTACCTATTTTCTTATATTTGTCCAAAATTAATTTGATTTACTATGGAAAAGCTTATTGCACAATTTCCAGCACAATTGACCGATGCTTTAAATATACAATATGAAATTGAATTTTCAGAGGAGGATTTTAATCCTCATAATATTGTAATTAGTGGATTGGGGGGAAGTGCAATAGGAGGAGGAATCGTTAAAGATTATGCCTACCCTATAGTAAATGTACCTATTTATGTAAATAGACATTACTTCTTACCTGGCTACGTTGATGAAAATAGCTTAGTGATTATTTGCTCTTATTCTGGGAATACGGAGGAAACTGTAAGTGCTTTAGAGGATGCATTAATGAAGAATGCCAAAATTATTTGTATTTCTTCAGGTGGTCAAATCACTGCTATGGCAGAGAAGAAAGGAATCAACTTATTAAAACTACCTGAAGGTTTTCAACCACGTGCAGCAATCGCATATATTATATGTAATGTGTTACATGCTCTTGCTTCTGTAAATGTAATAGGTAAAAGCTATATAACTGAAGTGCAAGAGGCTGTAGAGCTAATAGAAGCTGAACAAGAATATATTAAAGAGCATTCACAACAACTTGCTCAGGATTTATTGGGTAAAACACCTGTATTATATTCTTCAAATAGTGTTCAGGATGTAACTACTCGTTGGCGTCAACAAATCAACGAAAATGCCAAAACGCTTGCTTGGGAAAATGTGCTTTCAGAAATGAATCATAATGAAATTGTGGGATGGGGTGAACCTCATGAAGAGTTGGCAGTTGTGTTTTTAAGAAATGATAATGATTTTGTACGAATGCAAAAGCGTATGGAATTAAGCATTGAACTGATTAAAAAGAGTACGGATGCGGTTTTTGAAGTTCATTCAAAAGGGAATAACTTCTTTGAACGTGCATTATATCTCATTCATTATGGAGATTGGTTGTCTTTTCATTTAGCAAAACTTAAAGGTGTTGATCCTAATGTAGTAGGGCCTATTGATTTTATCAAAGAAAATTTGTAGTCATAAAAGACAGAAGAATTTTATAACTTTGCATTTTCAATTTTGATAAATAATCATGCCTCAAGAAAGAATTTACTTTGATAATGCCGCAACGACACCTTTAGATCCGATTGTAGTAGAAGAAATGATAGATGTTTTCAATAATTATTTTGGAAACCCATCTTCATTGTATTCTTATGGTCGTGAGGCTAAAATGAGAATAGAATTAGCTCGGAAAAAAGTGGCGCAATTACTGAATGTGCAGGCTGGTGAAATTTTTTTTACATCTGGAGGAACTGAAAGTATTAACTCTGCAGTTCATATGGCCTTATGCGATTTGAATTGCAAAGCAATTATCACTTCTGAAATCGAACATTCTGCTACTTTGAATGCTATTCAAGATTTAGGTAACAGAATGGACGTTCCTATTCACTATTTAAATATTAAGGAAAACGGTCATGTTGATTTAGATCATTTAGATGCTTTATTAGCAGACTTGAAAGTGAAAACTTATGTGAGTTTAATGCACGCTAATAATGAGATAGGCAACATTATGGATGTTGAAAAAGCGGGAGCGATTTGTCATCAGCATGGTGCTATTTTTCATTGTGATACAGTACAAACAATTTCACACTATCCTATTAATCTTAAAGATAATCACGTTCATTTTGCAAGTGGCGCAGCTCATAAGTTTCATGGTCCTAAAGGGGTAGGCTTACTATTTATCAATTCAGATATTCATGTTAAGTCGATGTTGAAAGGTGGAGGACAAGAAAGAAATATGCGTGCAGGAACTGAGAATATTTCTGGTATTGTAGCATTAGCAAAAGCATTAGAGATATCATTAACAGGGATAGGTTCTGTAGAAAAAAAAATAGAGGAACTGAAGCAATACTTTATTAGTCAAATACAAAAAGAAATTCCGGAAATTACATTTAATGGTGATTGGGATGGAGCTTGCTTGTATAATGTCATAAATCTTCGATTACCTTATGCAGCCTCTCATAATATGCTGTTTATGAATCTTGATATAAAAGGAGTTTGTGTATCAGGGGGGAGTGCTTGTAGTAGTGGGTCACAAACTGTAAGTCATGTAATCAAGAAAGTATATCCAGATATAAAGCAAACGCCTATGAGGATTTCTTTTTCAAAATATAATACTAAAGAAGAAGTGGATCGATTTATAAAAATCTTAAAAGAAACACTATAATAACCTTTAGGCTCTGACATTTTGTATCGGGGCCTATTTTTTTCTGACAAAATGGGTCAGTATATAAAGTGGTTTTAAATTTGATATATATCTATTGTAACTAAAAATAAAAGATTATGGGTTTAATGGGGTTATATGTAATATCAATTGTGATGTTTCTTGTGGGTTCTTATGTTAGCAACAAGCTAAAAAGAAAGTTTCAAGAATATAGTGCAGTTGGTTTGGCGTCAGGAATGTCAGGAAAGGAGATTGCTGAACGCATGCTTCAGGATAACGGGATTTATGATGTAGAAGTGATTTCTACTCCAGGTTTTTTGTCTGATCATTATAATCCTTTAAATAAGACTGTGAATTTAAGTGATGAAGTGTATCATGGGCGCAGTGTTTCTGCATCAGCTGTTGCTGCTCACGAATGTGGCCATGCTATACAGCATGCTACTTCATATAGTATGTTGATGTTGAGAAGTCGTATTGTACCATTGGTAAATATCAGCTCGAGGTTATCTCAGATCATTATTCTAATAGGTTTAGGTTTAGCTTTTGGAGCTCAGAATCCGACTGTATTATTAGTGGGGATAGTATTATTTAGCATAACGACTTTATTTACTATTATTACTTTACCTGTAGAATATGATGCTAGTAATCGTGCTTTGAAGTGGTTGGAGCAATCGAGAATTGCTGTAGGTCAAGAACATGCTATGGCGAGTGATGCATTGAAGTGGGCAGCGAGAACTTATGTGGTTGCGGCTGTGGGTTCAGTAGCGAACTTATTATATTATATCAGCCTTTTCTTAGGATCTAGAGATTAAAGATTGCAAATTATATCAAAGGATGTTTTTTAAACAAAGCATCCTTAAAATAAAAAAGAGTCATTCTAATTTAGAGTGACTCTTTTTTTGTGGTGTGGGCCGGGATCGAACCGGCGACACAAGGATTTTCAGTCCTTTGCTCTACCGACTGAGCTACCGCACCGTATCCATCGGACTGCAAATGTAATATTCCTTTTTTGATTCGCCAAGCTTTTTAGGTAAAAGTTTTTTGTTTTTTAAAAAAATAAAATAGTTATAACACATTATTGATTGAGGAGTTTATTAATTATCTTTGCCCATGTTTCATCTATAAATTAAATTTCATTTCATTATGCATTTTATAGTTTCCTCCAGCACTTTGTTGAAAAACTTGCAGATGATTGCAGGAATCATCAATACAAATTCTGTATTACCTATTTTGGAAAACTTCTTATTTGACATTTCCGGTAATCAGTTACAAATAACTGCTGCCGATATGGAAACTATGATTCAAGCCCATATGGATATCCAAGTTTCTGATCCTTCAAATGAAGGCGTTAAGATTTGTATTCCAGCATCTTTAATTATCAATTACTTAAAGAATTTACCAGAACAGCCTATTAACTTTATCGTTAATAAGGATGATTTTACTTTTGAAATGAGTAGCAGTACTGGTAAATACAAAATTGGTGGTGAAAATGGGAATGAATATCCTAAATGGCCTATCATGTCAGAACAGGTGCAGCAATTTGAAATGCCTTCAATAACGTTAATTGAAGCTATAAATAGAACATTGTTTGCAACAAGTACAGATAACTTACGCCCTGCTATGACAGGTGTTTATTTTGAGTTTGAAGCCAATGGATTGACATTTGTATCTACGGATGCACATAGAATGGTAAAATTAACACGTTCAGATATATCCTGTCCAGAAGAAGGAGGAATCATCATTCCCAAACGTCCTTTGGCACAATTAAGAACAATGTTGCCTGCAGATGAAACACCATTAAAAGTATCATTTAATGAATCTCATTTATATATTGAGAGCACCACGATTAATTTAAATTGTCGTTTGATTGACGGGAAATTCCCTCCATATAAAGCAGTAATTCCACAAGACAATCCATATCATTTAATTGTGGATAGATCAGAACTAATCAGCTGCTTAAAGAGAGTAAGTGTTTTTGCTAATAAGAGTACCAACCAAGTGTTGTTTGATATTATCGGAAATTCATTAAGTATTACAGCACAAGATGTGGACTTTTCTTACGAAGGGAAGGAAACAATCAATGTACAATACAGTGGAGAGGACATGAAGATTGCATTCAATGCTAAATTATTGATTGAAATGATGAGTAATTTAGAAGGTGAAGAAGTGAAGTTAGAATTGTCTCTTCCATCGAAAGCAGGTATTTTCAGGTCTAATGATGTTGTAGAAAATGAAGATTTATTAATGTTGCTCATGCCATTAATGGTAGGAGTTTAAAATGCGTTTTTTTTAAATTAAATATAAGATTTCAATTCATGATTCAAAACGAATCCCCCAAATCTGAAAAGAAGAAAATTATAGTATTAGGTAGTGGACCTAACAGGATCGGACAAGGTATAGAGTTTGATTATTGTTGTGTGCACGGTATCATGGCTATTCAAGAAAGTGGTTATGAAGCTATCATGATCAACTGTAATCCAGAAACCGTTTCGACGGATTTTGATATCGCAGACAAGCTTTATTTTGAACCTGTATATTGGGAACACATTTGGGAAATTATCGAATACGAAAACCCTGAAGGTGTAATTGTTCAGTTAGGTGGTCAGACCGCATTAAAGTTGGCTGAACGTCTTGAAGAAAGAGGTGTGAAGATTATTGGTACTTCTTTTAATGACATGGATATTGCAGAGGATAGAGGTAGATTCAGTGATATGCTAAAGGAATTAGACATTCCTTATCCGCGTTATGGGGTAGCTTATTCTACAGATGAAGCTATTGAAGTAGCGAATGAAGTAGGGTATCCTGTTTTAGTGAGACCTTCTTATGTTCTTGGTGGACAAAGAATGAGAATTGTTATTAATGATGAGGAGTTAGAGAAGAGTGTATTATCTCTTTTAAGACATTTGCCAGGAAATAAGATTCTAATCGATGAGTTTTTAGATCGTTGTCAAGAAGCTGAAATTGATGCCATTTGTGATGGAGAAGATGTGCATATCATGGGTATTATGGAACATATCGAACCTGCTGGAATTCATAGTGGAGATAGTCATTCTGTTTTACCTGTATTCAATCTCACGCCGATTGAAGTGGAAGAGATGATTGATATATCTAAGAAACTTGCATTGAAATTAAATATTAAAAGCTTAATTAATATACAATTTGCTATTAAGGATGGTAGGGTATATGTTATTGAAGCCAATCCAAGAGCAAGTCGTACCACGCCTTTTATCGCAAAAGCTTATGGTATTCCATACTTAAACATCGCTACGCAAATTATGTTAGGGCATAAAAAGCTTTCTGATTTTAAAATGGAAAATAAGTTAGATGGATTTGCTGTCAAAGAGCCAATATTTAGCTTTGATAAATTTGAAAATGTAAATAAAGAATTAGGACCTGAAATGAAAAGTACGGGTGAAGCGATTCACTTTATTAAGTCTTTAAAAGATCCTTGGTTTAGAAAACTTTATAAAGAAAGAAGTATGCACTTAAGCCGTTAAGCGGTTTTCAGTAACAGCTAATTATATCAATAATAAAGGTCGTTTCAATCATGAAACGACCTTTTTGTTATGCTTTTGATTTGCTAGATTAAATTTTATAACCTTGTGCAGCAAATGCTTTTAATTTTTCTTGTAAAGTAGGATTGCTTAAGGCGAACATACGTGCACATAGTACAGCAGCGTTTCTTGCTCCTGCTTTACCCACAGCCATAGTTCCAACTGGAACGCCTGCTGGCATTTGAACAATAGAGTATAAAGCATCAATACCACCTGGTAATCCACCTTCTAAAGGAACGCCAATAACAGGTAAGTCAGTTAATGCTGCACAAACACCCGGTAATGCTGCGGCCATTCCAGCTGCTGCGATTACGGCACCAAATCCTTGATCAGCTGCACCTTTGATCAGTTTGCTCACTAAATCAGCATTTCTGTGAGCACTTGCTACAACAGTTTCTGATTCAATATCAAACCAAGATAACCACTTAGTGCTTGCTTCCATAACGGCTGCATCTGAAGTGGAGCCCATAATAATCATTACTTTCATTATAATATTCTTTTTGCATGCAAATTTAATGTGCTTATTTTAATAACATTAGTATTTTTGCAATTATTATGGAAAATAACTTATCAGGACAAACCGTTGTGGTAACCGGAGCCTCATCAGGAATAGGATTTGCCTTAGCTAACCAAGCTTATAATCAAGGTGCTAATATTGCAGTTTGTGCAAGAAATCTGCAGAAATTAGAAGAAGCCTATCAAGATTTAGACCCTAAACGGGTTTATCTTCAATCTGTAGATGTAAGTATCGAAAAGGAATGCGAGGATTTTATCAAAGGGGCCATTGCGACTTTTGGGACAATTCATGTTTTAATCAATAATGCCGGTATCAGCATGAGGGCGTTATTTGAAGAATTGGAATTAGATGTCATCCGAAATTTAATGGATATTAATTTTTGGGGAACTGTTTATTGTACGCATTTTGCTTTAAAAGAAATTATTAAAAATAAAGGGACTATTGTCGGTATTTCATCCGTTGCAGGATTTAGAGGATTGCCAGGTAGAACAGGTTATTCGGCTTCTAAATTTGCTATGCAAGGATTTTTAGAAACATTGAGAACTGAATTATTGTATAAAAAGGTAAATGTAATGTGGGTTGCGCCTGGATTTACCAGTTCTAATATTCGAAATACAGCTTTAGCAGCAGATGGAAGTTCTCAAAAAGAGACGCCATTGAAAGAAAGTGAATTGATGTCCGCAGATGAATGCGCATCCATTATTTGGAAAGGAGTTCGCAAACGCAAACGTACGATCGTCATGACCTTGATAGGGAAGTCAACGGTACTTTTAAATAAGTTTTTTCCTAAGTTTATGGATAAAATGGTGTTTAATCATTTCGCCAAGGAAGCGAATAGTCCATTGAAGAAATAAATATGAAAGATTTAAAGGAATATCAAGCTGCAGTAGAGGCAAATGGAGATCGATTGAAAGTATTTTTAGATACTTTTGACCATACTATACCTGCGGATTTACATGGCATTGTAGAGCGTTTAGATGAAGAGGTGTGGAAAGAAGTGGATTGTACGGAATGCGCGAGATGTTGCCACACGATGACGCCTACTTATACAGAAGAAGACATCATTAGGCTCTCATCGCATTTGAAAATGTCTAAAGACGAATTTATTGAAACTTATTTAGAGGAAGAAGAAGATAATCCAGAGGTGTTGATGCACAAGGATTTGCCTTGTCAGTTTTTAAAGGATAATAAATGTAGTGTTTATGAAGCGCGACCTGATAATTGTCGATCGTTTCCTTATCATGATATCAAGCCATTCGACGAGTATAATTTGACTTTTATTCAAAATTTACAATATTGTCCTGCCACATATTTATTAATCAGTAAATTAGAGGATGAGTTGAAGAGAGATTATGAATGGTCGTAATAAGTAAAAATGCTATCTATTGATCTGTTTTCATAAATTGTTTATTCACTTGGTTTGAGCTGTTGTTTGCGGTGACTTTTGGTATAGCTGAACTATATTGTTCAGTATTTTAGACAATGAAATATTTGCATTAAATGATTGTGTTCCCGATTTTCTAACTTTCTTCATTTGTAAGTTTAATTAATTTTCATTATCTTGTTGTTAGATTGTTAACATTTGCAAGTTATTCCTGGATATATTAAATTTTGTTGCAGACTAAATTTGCGTATTTAGTTGTACAATATTGTTTAGTGATTTATAGAAATTTACGATCAAAATTCAAACTTTAACATTCTGCATAGTTAACTTTAACTAATTTTGTTTGTTTGTTTGTTTGTTTGTTTGTTTGTCTTATTGTTGAGTTGTTAACGATTGTGAAACATTTCAGTTAAACCTTTAATGCTACAAAGGCATAAGTGCTCATTTGATAGTCATTAGATGAATATAATTGATGGTGTTTTTATAAATATTTACAGTTTAATTTCTTGTACAACGGAGATAATCCTGAAAATCCATAAGAGTAAGGGTGATTGATTTCAAATTATAAAATGAATAATTATGAGCCAAACAAAGAGTTCTGTAAGTAAAATTCATAACAAACCAATGTTTTATTTATTCTTGGTTTTGTATTTTGTATCTATGTTTTTGAAAATGTCGAATATTGTTTCTCCAGAAGTAGCATCAACTTTTTCTAAAATGTTTATTGGTTTTTGTATTGGCGGAATAGCCGCATATGCCATAAGGGAACCTGAAATGGTCAAGAGCAGATTTAAACAAATTTGGCCAATTTTAGCAATTTTCATGATGTTTGGTATCGCTTGGTATTTTTATTCGAAAAGTATATACGGTATTTAATTTAATGGACTTTGTAAATATAGTTTGTAGACTTTATTCTTAAATCCAAAATAATAATTATCACAAATAATAAACGATCCCAAAGCTTAGAAAAAACATTTCTTTATATAGTTTTATTTTTTACTTTAATAAAATTAATTTTAACTTTTAGTTCAATAGAAACATCAAGAGCGTGGAATGGATTTCTTAACGGTATATTCACAGGCATATTTGTCATGTCAGTAATTCTATTGCCCAATTCTTATATAAATTTGTTCAAAAAATACTGGTTATTTATTCTTATAGCTCTAGTATTAGTTGCAGTTCGAGCATACTATGTATATGTCAATATGGGTCTGTAAGAGTGTTGGAAAAAAATAGAATAAAGGTGATTTGATTGATTCCGCCTATGCTTTTATGGAAGTATAGGCGGAATTTAATCTTCGAAAAAAGATTGTATTTGTTTAAAGAATTAAATTTATTAATATGAAGCACTTAG
>Ga0079223_10001198_pt1 | contig 15111 bp, 17 predicted proteins | sample Stecom2011_FD_75072 | JGI IMG/M metagenome (GOLD analysis project Ga0079223, IMG submission 75072) | Agricultural soil microbial communities from Utah to study Nitrogen management - Steer compost 2011 | ecosystem: Environmental > Terrestrial > Soil > Agricultural land | place: USA: Utah... | reverse complement strand
GAGACTCGCGGTTACGTACAAAACGTTTTATCTTACTCGGTAATTTACGGGTATCGACTGGGCCAAGAAAAACCCTTTATAACCGCCAACGAAGCCAGCAGCTCGCTGTAATGGCTGCCAGCCTCAACTGCGCTTACAAGCGGCTGAGACTGGCGGGCAATAAAAGGTATACTTATCTGCCAGCGGAGGGTGATTTGTCTTATAATAGGCGCCACTAAGATTTTCTGCTGCACACCCTTTTAAATAATAAGTCAGCGCTTGAGCTGTGCTTATACGGTATTTTTCATGCCTCAAGAACTGCCGCTACTGGCGCGACAACCTATATTTAATCGTGCCATGGAAGTGGTTGCCTACGAGCTTCTGTACCGCGCCGATCACAGTAATACAGCGCAGTTTACCGATGGTAACTCAGCCAGCACACAAGTATTGCTGAACACGTTTGCCGAGCTATCGATCGACAAAGTGGTCGGCAATAAGCGCGCTTTTATAAATTTTACCGCGGCCTTAATAGAAACACGTTTGCCTTTTGACACCTCGCAGTTGGTTGTTGAGCTGCTTGAAAACGAAGTGATTAATGCTCATTTGCTGCACAATTTAAAAAGCTTGTATGAAGAAGGCTTTACCATCGCCCTAGACGACTTTGTGTTATCCGAAGCCAGTGTGGCGCTTATCCCCTACGCCGATATTATCAAGCTCGACGTGCTAGCTTTAACTGACAGCCAGCTGATGGCACACGTCAATTACTTAAAGCCGTTAGGGGTACAACTGGTTGCCGAAAAAATAGAAACCTTTGAGATGCTAGATCATTGTTTAGCGCTAGGGTTTGATATGTTTCAGGGGTATTTTTTAGAAAAGCCAAAACTCATTAAGGGTCAGCGTTTAAGCGAAAACAAACAAGCGGTTTTGCAGCTGCTGGCGCAACTTAACGACCCTGAAGCCGCTTTTGAGGATATCGAAGAGATTATCGCCCGCGACCCAGTGTTGAGCTATAAATTACTGCGTTTAGTGAACTCAGCCGCTTTTGCTTTACCACGCACCATCGAATCGTTGCGCCAAGCGTTAACCTTGCTTGGGCTTACCATCATCCGCAATTGGATCGGCTTACTGGCCATGGCCAAGCTGGACGACAAGCCCGCTGAGCTTTCAGCTAAAACACTGATTCGAGCTAAAATGTGCGAGCTTATTGCCAGCCAAACTCGAGCCCGCACTGACTGCGACACCTTTTTTACAGCGGGTTTGTTATCCACCCTAGGCGCCTTTATGGACACCCCACTTATAGAGGTCATTGACACGATTAAACTTAGCACCGCTTTACGCGACGCGCTGCTAGAGCGCAAAGGCGCCGAGGGTAAAGTGCTCCAGTGCGTCATTCATTACGAGCATGGTGAGTGGGGCCAAATAGATTGGCACTATTTGGCCGGCCAGCAATTAAACCCACATTCTTTATCGGCCCTGTACATGCAAACCTTGCAATGGGTTGACGCGACCATGGCAAGCTTACAACCCGATTTGGAAAGCGCTTAGCTTATTTTCAAGCCTGCCAACCACGTTTGTAACGCCGCGGCGTTAAACGGCCAATCCAGCTCGCCACCGTTACCGGCACGCAACACCGGAATACGCGACCCGTAACGCTCGATCAGAGCGTCGTCCATGGCGATATCAACTTTAGTTAAACGTACGTGCGGGTGCCGCTCGAGCAGTAACGCTTGCGCGACATCGCATAAATGACAACCGCTGGTGGTTAACATAACAAGTGATTGCGTCATAACAAGTTAGACTTTTGCCGTAAAACAATAATCACGCCGGGTTAAGTTTAGCCGCGCGTGAAGTACAATGCGGCCACTACCACTGCGGCTAATATGGCCAACACGACTAGCCCTGCAGCGCCATAACGCGGCTTGGCCTCGGTGGGCAACACACTTTTTTGTGGCTCTGGTGAAGGCGAATTAACACTTTGCCCGACAACTGGCTGGGCTTTGGGTTTACCGCCGTTTAATGCCGGCCTGCCCGGTTGGCGTACTGTGGTTTGCGACATATCGTCGGCCGGGCCAATCACGCCAAAACTTAAGGTATCAAAACGCAGCTCGTCACCACGCTTTATTCGCGCCTCGGTAACTTGCCGCCCATTTAAAAAAGTGCCGTTAGCCGAGCCTAAATCTTTAACATACAACACACCGTCCACAATATTCAGCTCCGCATGACGGCGCGAGAGATGTGCTGCCGCCAAGGCGATATCGCACTCGCTGGAGCGGCCCACAAGGTTGGTAGGACGCAGCGCAAACACTCTGTTCTGCAAGGTGGGGTGATTGGCTTTAAGTGCCCAGCCGGTTGATTTTGGCACCCGCAGGTTGGTGGCGCGAGTAGCGGCAGCCGCTTTAGGTGCTGGCGGAGTTCGCACCTCGTCTTTTGGGTCGATCACCTCAAGCTCAACCCCAGCTAAAGTAACTACATCGCCCGGGAATAAGGCACGGGGTGAGACCAGCGCCTCGCCATTGAGCAGTACCTCAGTGTCGGGCACAAGATTAACCAGCTCGAGCTGTTCGTGATTGACATTAATTTTAAGATGGTGGTCGGCCACCTCGGGGGCTGTAACAACCAATTGGTTGGTTTTCTCGCGACCTATCCCTATGCTGGGCTCAACAAGCCAAACCGCACTGTATTTCTTATTTTTAAAGCGGATTTTTAGCATGCTCAGATCCTTTTGTCTGCAATATACGAAGCTTTTGATCATGCTACACAGGCGCAAAGTTTTCAAGTGAGCGATAACGTAACGGCGCCGCTTAAGCCTACCGCCTATAGGTTATTGCACAAAATAAAGCGTACACACAGCTACCTCTTTAAGCAGTAATTGAGCCTTAGCCTCTGGCGCGCTAGAATGCTACCGCTTACCCGCCAACGGCCACCACCTGAGATGTTAGCCCCCATGACTGAGCAGCAAGACACTCTGTACGCCAATCCATTAGATCAGGTGGACAGCTTCAGCTTTGACCCCCGTGTGGTCGAGGTGTTTCCCGACATGATCAAGCGCTCGGTACCAGGCTACCCAACCATCATCAATATGATCGGCTCGCTGGCCGAGCGCTACGTAACAGACCACAGCAACTGCTACGACTTAGGCTGCTCGCTGGCCGCTGCAACACTGGCCATGCGCCGCCGTATCCAAGCGTTAGGCTGTCGCATTATTGCCGTAGACAACTCACCGGCGATGATCGAGCGGGCACGACAGGTAATTGCCGCCGACACTCAAAAAGGCGTTGCGGCGGATTGTATCGAGGCACGTATTCAGGACGTAAAAATCACTAACGCCTCGATGGCCGTACTGAATTTTACTTTGCAGTTTATTGACATCAGTGAGCGGGCCGCATTACTGGAGGCGACTTGTCGCGGGCTTAACCCCGCAGGCATATTGATTTTATCAGAGAAGGTGGCCTTTACTGATCAGCCTCACCAAGAGCTGATGACTCAGTTGCACCATGACTTTAAACGCGCCAACGGTTATAGCGATCTTGAGATTGCTCAAAAACGCGCCGCCATCGAAAACGTGTTAATCCCCGAGTCTCTGGCCACTCACCGCGAGCGTTTGCGCGCAGCGGGTTTTTCCAGTGTCGACGTGTGGTTTCAATGTCTTAATTTTGCCTCAATAATCGCCATTAAATGATCAACTTCGATTCGCTTTTAAATTTTATTAAAACCCACGACTCCCTCAACCGATGGTCCGAGACTTTGGCCAGCGATATTGCCAGCGGACTCGATACCCAGCGTTTTGGCGATCTCGGCCATTGGCTCGAGGCGATCCAACAGCTGCCCGCCATCGAGCCACAAAAAGTCGTCCTCGATGAGTGCGTGAGCGTGTCCGGCAACGCCGAGCAAGATGCACTGGCGGCAGCTCGGCGCGGCTTACAAGCGCTTATCCCCTGGCGCAAGGGCCCCTACTCTATCCATGGCATCAAGATCGATACCGAGTGGCGCTCGGATTGGAAATGGCAACGCATCCGGCAACAGATCGCCCCTTTGCAGCGTCGCTTGGTTTTGGATGTGGGCTGCGGTAACGGCTATCACGCTTGGCGCATGTTGGGCGATAGTGCCCGCCGAGTTATCGGCATCGATCCTTCGCCGCGCTTTGTGGTGCAGTTTCAAGCCATTAAACATTTTCTAGGGCGACATCATCCCATCGATGTATTGCCACTGGGGATAGAGCAAATGCCGGACGAGCTGGAGGCGTTTGACAGCACCTTTTCAATGGGCGTGTTTTATCATCGCCGCTCGCCCATGGATCATTTGCGCGAGCTAAAAGCAACCTTGCGCCCCGGCGGGCAACTGGTGTTAGAGACATTAATTATCGACGGCAAAGAGGGGGATGTATTAGTGCCCGAGGGTCGTTACGCGATGATGCGCAATGTGTGGTTTTTACCCAGCGTGCCCACCATGCTGAGCTGGATGCGCAAATGCGGCTGGCAAAACCCACGGGTGGTTGATATTTGCCCCACCACCTTTGCCGAGCAGCGCAGTACGCCTTGGATGCAATTTCACTCGCTGGATAAGTTTCTCGACCCCGACAACCCTCAACGTACCATCGAGGGTCACCCGGCACCTGTACGCGCCGTGTTTTTAGCCGAGGCACCTTAACCGCAATGGCTTTATTAATCCCCCAACGATAGCGGCGTATCCAAGCCAAACTCGCGGTGAATCTGAGTGCACCAGCGGTCCAATCGCTCGGCGGTTAAATCCTCTTGCTGATCTTCATCGATGGCTAAACCGACAAACTGACCGTCGAGCTCGGCCTTAGAGGCGTCGTACTCATAGCCGTCAGTGGGCCAGTAACCAATGCGTTTAGGGTTATGCTGGGCAATCACATCGTGCATCATCCCCATGGCATCAAGAAAATAATCGCCGTAACCGAACTGATCCCCCAAGCCAAACAAAGCGATGGTTTTATCGCTAAAATCAATATCGTTTAAATCCCCCCAAAACTCTTCCCAGTCGGATTGTATTTGACCAAAGTCCCAAGTGGGAATACCCAGTATAATGCGCTGGTACTGAGTAAACTCCAACTGGGTTACGTCGGCGATATCGTACACATCCACCACCGCAGCACCCAAACGCTTTTGAATACGCTCGGCAACCGTTTCGGTGTTACCTTCATCACTGCCGAAAAAAAGCCCTATAATGGCCACAGACGCACCTTTTAAGTTACAAGCTGTCTTAAGTAAAATGTAACTGAATTTTCCCAGCTATTGGAAAGCGACGCAAGCGCCAAGCAAACTTGCAACCGCGGTTAAGAAGGGTTAATAAGTAGTAGTTAACCATGACAGCGCTCGCGTACTGTTGCACACTGCTGCAGCGCTAGTGGCGCCAGATTAAACAGCATGAGGTCACAATGACAGACATCCTACTGATTGACGACGACAAGGAACTCTCCGAGTTGCTGCAAGAGTATCTCAGCTCGGAAGGCTTTAACGTCACCGCCGCCTATGATGGCGAGCAAGCACTGGAAATGGCCCGGGACAATCAGTACGCCGCCATGATCCTAGACGTTATGCTGCCCCGTCATAATGGTTTTGATGTGTTAAAAAAGCTGCGCCAGCAGCCTAGCTTAGGCCAGCAAAACACCCCTGTGATTATGTTGACCGCCAAGGGCGACACCATCGATCGGGTAATTGGTTTAGAGATAGGTGCCGACGATTATTTACCCAAACCGTGCGATCCGCGAGAGCTGGTTGCCCGAGTCCGGGCGGTGTTACGCCGCACCGCCAACAACGCGCAAGCACTGCCCGAGACCAGCGACTTTGAAGTGGACAAACTGCTGCTGCAAACCGGCAGCCGTTCGGCATTTTGGCAAGATACCCAGTTATCACTAACCGGAACCGAGTTTAGTGTGCTCGAGTTATTGGTGCGCCAAGCGGGACAGGTGATCAGCAAAGATGAACTGACCGAGCAAGCTCTGGGGCGCAAATTAACCCCCTACGATCGCAGCATTGACGTACACGTGAGCAATATCCGTAAAAAACTGGCGGCCGCCGGCGCCGGTAAGGATCAAATTATTAACGTCCGCGGCGCAGGCTATATGCTAACCCGCGCCAGTGAACCGCAGCAGCGCGGATGACTCGGCTTTACCTTCGGGTTTTTCTAACCTTTTGGTGTATCACCGCGGTGATTATTGTCACCACCAATGTGATCGTTCAGTGGCGCGGTGACAACCCAGATAACACCCTGCAACAACTGCGCGGCGGTCAGGAGTACGAACCGGCGCAGCGGTTTTTGTTCCAGATGGCGGGCTCCATCGTCAACCGCAACTCGGCCCAAGTACTGGCCGATATGCGCGCCATGCCGGAGTGGAGCCGGCAATATTTTTATATTGTCGATTCGCACAACGAAGACCTACTGGGGCGCCCTTTGCCCGAGAGCGTGCGGCATTTAATCCCTAAAATTAACCCCAGCCACCCGTTTAATAAAATCGTCGGAGACGATCACAAAACCTGGGGCCGACAGGTCACCCTCAACGATGGCAAAAGCCTTAAAGTGTTTACCATCTCCTCGGGGCAAGGGGCTAAATCCTCCGGCGATATCGTCTGGCAGTTGTTTATCAATAATATTTGGCCACTGTTGCTGGCCTCTATTTTAGTCAGTGGCACCGCTTGCTTTTTTCTTGCCCGCCACTTTGCCCACGCCCTTTCAACACTGCAAAAAGCCACCCACAGCATTGCCAAAGGCGATTTAAGTGTGCGCATCAGCCAGCGATTTAACAACCGTCGCGATGAGATCGCCTCGCTGGCGCACGACTTTGACCATATGACCGAGCGCTTACAAAAGGCCATGGCCGAGCAGAAGCGTTTAATTAAAGATGTCTCTCACGAGCTGCGCACCCCACTGGCGCGTTTGCAAGTAGCGCTGGCTTTAGCACAACAGCGCAGCAACGGCGAGGTGGATCGCGAGCTGGCCCGAATCAAACAAGCGGCCGACTACCTGAACGATGTCATCACCGATATTTTAGCTTTACCGGTGCTGGATGACGGCGGCTGGACCCTTGATGACACCACCGATGTGGTGGCTTTGCTCAATGCACTGCACGATGGCTTGCAACAAGAGGCGTGCCGCAACGGCGTTACCTTAACCCTGCAGATTCCTGTGCAAGAGGCACTGCTAGCCACCCACGGCAATATGTTGTACGGGGTATTTGATAACGTGACCCGCAATGCCCTGCGCCATACCCCCAGCGGTAGCACTATTACCACCGAGCTTGAGGTGGGCGAGAGCGAGTATCTGATCCATATACAAGACACCGGACCCGGCGTGCCCGAGCAACAACTAAGCGATATTTTCGAGCCTTTTTACCGTACCGACCAAGCCCGCGATCGCAAAAGTGGCGGCTACGGCTTAGGCCTTGCCATCGCCCAGCGTACTGTGGCACTGCACGGCGGTCAGATCGAAGCCAGCAATCGCCCCGAAGGTGGCCTGTGTGTCACCATCCGACTGCCGTACAGCCCAGACGTTAGCGCCGGCGATTACGTTTAGCCCAAAATACGCTACGACAAAGCTTTGACTGGCGGCAAACTATGGCCGCCAACCTGCTCAATAAGCGTCATAATTCTGACGGAGAATGTAAAAACCAACCCCGAAGCCAGCCGTAAGTCTCTGTTTTGTAAGCGTTTAATTTAAAACTGTGACGTGTGGCACAAAAATCGCTTAATGACACTTAGAAACGGTAAGCCGGGCGCCTTGTCCGCGCCGCAACTGAGCCTCTGTTATGCGAGATATGTCTCTTATAGGCGGTGCAGAAGCACTGGCCAATACGCCATCGGGCGGCGCCGCTGCCAGCGATCTGCTGCCGCTGCGCGCTAAACTGGCCCACGCGCTGCAAACCTCGCTCGACACTGACACCCTGATTGGTTTATTTTTTAAACACACGCAAGAGCTGATCAACTACAACGGCTTGCGCTTTGTCGCCACCGACGAGCACGGCGAGACCATCAACCTAGGGCGCCACACCACCCACCGCTGCCACTACAATATGCGCTTACCCGAGCACGATTTAGGTGGCATCACGTTTTATCGCACCAAGCGTTTTAGCGATGCAGAACAACAAATTTTAGAAACTTTATTGGCATCGCTCGCTTTCCCACTGCGCAACGCCCAACTGTACGAGCAAGCCTTGCGGCTGGCACTGATTGACCCCTTAACCCGGGTGGGCAACCGCACTGCATTAAACACAGCACTCGAGCGCGAACGCCAACGGCTGCTGCGCAAGGGCGAGCCTTTTGCGTTAATTTTATTGGATATTGACCACTTTAAAGACATTAACGATCAGTACGGGCATCGTCGTGGCGACAAGGTTATTTGCGCTGTAGCCAACACCATCGAGCAAGTCAGTCGCCATACGGATATGACCTTTCGCTACGGCGGTGAGGAGTTTGCGTTGCTGCTCAGCGGTACCAGCAGCGCCGGTGCATTAATCACCGCAGAGCGGTTGCGACGGGCCATCGAGGCGCTGTGCATCAGCCATGAAGAAGCGTTTATTAGACCGACTGTGAGCCTTGGAGTAAGCGCTTGTATCGATGCACAAGAGGCAGCCGGAGGTTTAATTGATCGTGCGGATCTTGCCCTGTATCGAGCCAAGGCAGCGGGACGCAACACCAGCTGTTGCGAACCGCCAGCGCCAGCGCAAACCCGTTTCGGCGCGGCGCCAATACAACACTAATGCATCAGCGTTATTGACCGGTTTGGTTAACGCCGCGGGCCTTTTTTTAAGCGAGGCGGTTTACGCCCTTTGCCTGCACGCAGCTTGCGCTCGTGGCGCTCGCGCTGGGTTGTTTCTTCGCGGCTGGATTTGTTTTTAACACGCTTAACCTCGAGCCCCGCCGTTAAACATAAATCGGCGATCTCGCGTTGATCCAACTCCAACCATTGTCCCACTCGCACATGCGAGGGGATAAAGATATTGCCGTAGCGAACCCTTTTAAGGCGGCTGACCCGCACCCCTTGGCTTTCCCACAAACGCCTTACCTCGCGGTTACGCCCCTCCATAACCACACAGTAAAACCAGCGGTTACGCGACTCGCCTGCACCGTCAACGATATCGGTAAAGCGTGCCATGCCATCCTCAAGCAGCACCCCCTCCAATAAACGCTTGCGCATACCCTCATCCACATCGCCCTGGATTCGCACAAGGTACTCGCGATCGATCACCGAGGATGGGTGCATAAGCTTATTGGCCAAGTCGCCATCATTGGTAAACAGCAATAAGCCGCTGGTATTAAAGTCCAACCGCCCTACCGATATCCAGCGCTCACCGGATACTTTCGGCAGCGTTTGGTAAACCGTGCGTCGCCCCTCGGGGTCTTGTCGCGAGCAGATCTCGCCCTCGGGTTTGTTGTACAAAATAACACGACGTTTAAGGCTGTTTTTGGGGGCCGACACAGGTTTGCCGCGAAAGGTGACTTTATCTTTTTCGCTCACCCGATCGCCTAACGTGGCAACACGGTCGTTGACACTCGCCTCGCCGGCGGCAATGGCGCGCTCCATTTCACGGCGTGAGCCACAGCCGGCGCGCGCCAATACTTTTTGCAGCTTCTCACCCCGCGGTGCAGGGGCTGTAATTTCAGCCTCGGTTTCGGTATCGATTAGATCTTGAGGTGGTGTTGGTTTTGCCATATATAATTCGCTGGGTAGGCGTCGCAGAGTTATATCTCGCGATCGCGCTCTTGATGATCAATGATGTCAGACTCGGGACTGGCCTCAGTCTCGTCGTCGCTGGCCGGCAAGCTCTGTGTCGCAGGGCTGTCAGCATGGTTTGTTGCGTGTTCTACGGTTGTGTGCGGCGCTATTGGCGTGTCGCTTTGATCGCCGTTTAAGGGCTCGTCTTGCCCTGCATCGGTGCCTAAACTGGCAGCAGCCATAGCATCGCCGACTTGAGCATCGCCGATTTGAGCATCACCGGCTTGCGTGTCTGCGGCCAGATCAAGGGGCCACGCATCATTGCCGCTCAACTCTTGGCTGTCATCCGAGCGGGCATCGGCGTCGAGCTCGTCTGTGGCGGCCAGCTCCAGTGCCGTACCCAGATCCAGCTCGGCGTTTAACTCGTCTAAATCGCGGATTTCACTCAGGGTGGGCAGCTGATCTAAACTTTTTAAATTAAAGTAATCAAGAAACTCTCGGGTGGTCGCGTACAGCGATGGCCGACCGGGCACATCGCGCTGGCCCACCACTTTGACCCACTCGCGCTCAACCAAGGTCCGAATAATGTGCGAGCTTACCGCCACGCCACGGATCTCTTCGATATCGCCGCGCGTTATTGGCTGGCGATAAGCGATCAGCGCCAAGGTCTCGAGTGAGGCGCGAGAGTACTTTTGTGGTTTTTCGTCCCACAAGCGGTTAACCCAAGGGGCTAACTCTTCACGCACCTGAAAGCGCCAGCCGCTGGCGACCTCTTTAAGCTCATAGCCGCGCTCTTTGCAGGCCTCGGCAATGGCGTTTAGTGCCTCGGTAAATTGCGCGCTCTCGGGCCTGTCGTCTTCATCCCACAAGCTCATTAAGCGTTTTACGGTAAGCGGCTCGCTGGCGGCCATTAAGGCTCCCTCTACGATCGCTTGCAGTTGTTGGCTCGCTATCATTATTGTGTTCTTGCCTTAACGTGAATCGGGCCGAAGCTTTCACTTTGCACTATCTCAACCAAAGATTCTTTGATCAGCTCCATTATGGCCAAAAAAGTTACCACCACACCTAAACGCCCTTCCTCTACCGTAAACAAACTGACAAAGGGTATAAAGTTTCGCCCGGCGAGTTTCTCCAGCACTTGCGCCATCCGTTCGCGGGTCGAGAGCCGCTCTTTTTCTACTTGGTGACTCTCAAACATATCCGCCCGGCGCAACACCTCCGATAGTGCCAGCAGCAACTCTTGCAGCTCGACCTCGGGATCGGGGCGGGTTAAATTTCGATCCGGCGGCTCGGCGCTGGCGACAAACACATCGCGCCCAACCCGTGGCAGCTCATCGATATCCTCTGCCGCCTTTTTAAAACGCTCGTACTCTTGCAGGCGACGAATCAAAGACGCGCGCGGATCCTCGCCCTCTTCTTCTTCGATGCTGCTGCGCGGCAGTAGCATACGCGATTTAATCTCGGCCAGCATAGCCGCCATCACCAAGTACTCGGCCGCCAACTCAAAGCTGGCTGCGTCCATTAGCTCGACATAGGACATGTACTGAGTGGTGATCTCGGATACATCGATCTCTAAGATATCCAAATTCTGCCGACGGATAAGATAAAGCAGTAAATCCAAGGGCCCTTCAAAGGCCTCGAGAAATACCTCCAGCGCATCCGGCGGAATATAAAGATCTTTGGGCAGCTCGGTGTAAGCTTTGCCCTGCACCATAGCAAACGGCATTTCAGTTTGGCTAGGGCTTGCTTGCGCCTCTGCCGGCGCCATCTCGACAACTGGCGATGGCTCTGGCGCTACGGCACCGCTCGCGCCAGTGTTGCTCGGCGCAAGGTCTAGGTTTTGGTTGGTCACACAAGCCTCCCCTGTGTGCTAAAACGGTCGAGGCACTTAAACATCGATCCCGCTGCAGCGTTTGCGGCATTATAAAGAGGAACCAGCACGGTGGACAGCAACATCAACGGGCTCAATCGGCTAACAGGGCCGAAAAGTCGCCTTTACCCTGCCGAATCAAGGTCGGAGCACCCTCGGTTAAGTCCACCACCGTGGTCGGCTCTAGGCCGCAGTTGCCACCGTCGATAATCAACTCGATCTGATGCTCGAGTAAATCGCGAATATCGTAGGGGTCGGTCAGTGGGTATTCATCCCCTGGCAGCAATAAGGTACTGCTCATCAAAGGCTCGTCCAACTCCTCTAATAGCGCTAACGCAATAGGGTTATCGGGCACCCGCAAACCTATGGTTTTACGTTTAGGATGGCGCAGCCGTCTGGGCACTTCTGAAGTACCCTCTAGGATAAAAGTGTAAGGACCGGGCGTGTGTGCTTTAAGGAGTCGAAACACCTGATTATTGACCCGAGCGTAGGTGGCGATCTCGGATAAGTCGCGACACATCAGGGTAAAGTTGTGGTGTTTATCGAGCTTGCGCATAGCACGAATACGATCGAGCGCCGTTTTATCACCCAGATGACAGCCCAGCGCATAGGCCGAGTCTGTGGGGTAAGCGATGATGCCGCCGCGGCGAATAATATCCACCGCCTGAGAGATTAAACGCGCTTGTGGCGTTTCTGGGTGTATCTGAAAGTATTGTGCCACTGAGCTTTCCTTTGTTGTCAGCCGTGGGCCAACCGGCCCAATAAATCGTCAGTATAATTTTCACTCGAGTGAGTTACAAACCTCACCTTGAGCAGCGCCGGCCAGATCGGCCAACTCAGGCCACAAAGCCCACACAGGGCGGGCGTTGTCTGGCATGGGTTCAAACCGTCCCAGCTCTTGCCAGATACCACCGGGGCGATGGAAATCGCTGCCGCAAGAGCTGGCTAAGCCCGCCTCATTGGCAAGCGTGGCTAAATCTTTTGCCAGACCGCTGGGCTGATAGCCGCTGATCACCTCGATGGCGCCGCCACCGGCGGCGGCAAAATCGGCCACTAAAGCACGTAACTTAGTGCGTGTTAAGCGGTATTTGGCCGGATGGGCCAGCACCGCTACGCCGCCGGCGGCGCGAATGATGGCAACAATATCCTCTAGCGGTGGCCACTGCTGGCGAATATCGCCCGCTTTACCGGCCCCTAAATACTTTTTAAAGGCAGCGGCTACGGATTTAACCATGCCATCGTGCACTAACACCTGTGCAAAATGTGGCCGGCCAACCTGCGTGCCGCCAGCCAACTCGGTCGCGCGCTGGTAAACGTTGCGGGCACCGAGCTTTTCGAGCCGAGTGGCAATTTTGACATTGCGCGCGACGCGCGCCTGTTGCTGCGCCGCCACAGCTTGCTGCAGTGCAGCGCTGTTGATGTCCAGCTTAAGACCCACCACATGCACACCGATGGTGCCCCAGCGGGTTGACAGCTCGATCCCATTGATCAAAATTAAACTTTCGCGCGCGGCCGCGCTTTGCGCCTGAGGCAGGCCATCGAGGGTATCGTGATCGGTCAGAGCAACAACCTCTAACCCCGCATCTTTAGCGCGCAACATCAGGGCCTCGGGGCTCAGTTCGCCGTCCGAGTAATGACTGTGCATGTGCAAATCAATTTTCAAACCAAACCTCAAACAACATTAAGACCGATGAATACCGTATAATCGCTTATTTGCACCTCTGCATGGGGATAAACCCAGCATCTGTGGCCGATTGCGGCAGTCAAAACGACTTAAAAGCCCATTAAACAGGCAACAAGGTAGATACTTTTAGCATGAACAATCCAGCCCCACCCAATGGCGAGCAGCCTCGTGCTCAAGCGCATGAGTTAGCGTCAGCCACCACCGGTGAGAGTAAACCTGTCGGCCCAAAGGGCAAAAAACGTGAAAGTCTGTTGGGCAATATATTGCTTAACATTGTTATCCCAACGTTAATTCTGACCAAACTCAGCGGCGAACAACACCTAGGCCCAGCCGGAGCGCTGATCGTCGCCCTGGCTTTTCCTTTGGTGTACGGATTAAGAGACTTTATGGTACGCCGAGAGTTTAACGTGTTTTCGGCTCTGGGGGCGATCAGTATCTTGCTCACCGGCGGCATCAGCCTATTAAAGCTCGATCCGCAGTACATCGCCATAAAAGAGGCGGCCATCCCAGGCCTTATTGGCATCGCGACGCTGGTATCGATGAAAACACGTTTCCCCTTGGTGAAAACGTTTTTGTACAACGACAAAGTCCTAAAGGTTGATTTGATCGCCGAGCGCCTCGAGCAGCGACATAATACCAAGAAATTTAACCTGGCGTTGCGCAGCGCCTCTTACTTGGTGGCAATGTCGTTCTTTTTATCGTCGTTTCTTAATTACGCCTTAGCCAAGTGGATACTGGTGAGCGAGCCAGGCACTGCGGCGTTTAACGAAGAGCTGGGAAAAATGACTGCGCTCAGTTTTCCTGTGATCGCGCTGCCGGCTACTATCGTGATGGCAATTGCGCTGATGTACCTGTTTAGACGCATCAAGCAGCTTACTCAGCTCGACTTTGAAGAAGTCATCAACTCTTAAATTATCCATAAGGACTTTACATTATGCTCTACGCCATTATCAGCGAAGATGTTAGCGACAGCTTAGCAAAACGCAAAACGGCTCGCGCCGAGCACCTCGCGCGGCTTAACGCTCTGCGCGATGCCGGCCGCTTGGTGCTCGCCGGCCCCCACCCCGCCATCGACAGCAGCGAGCCGGGCGAGGCGGGGTTTAGTGGCTCGTTGATCGTGGCCGAGTTTGACTCGTTGGCGCAGGCGCAAACTTGGGCCGATGCAGACCCTTATATCACCGCAGGCGTTTACGCCAGCGTCAAGGTCAAGCCTTTTTTACAGGTCTTACCCTAACCCGTGATCCGGTTGACAGGCGCTAAAAATCCCTTACTGTACAATAACGCGCTTTTACAATTTAGATCCAATAGGTACCCCAGTGATCAAACCAACCACCTATCTTAAGGCCCTGACGGCTGCGGCTATTATCAGTGTCGGCTTCATTGCCAGCCAAAGCTACGCCGCCAGTCACTATGTATCCGACAGTTTACAAGTGCCACTGCGCAGCGGTATGGGCAACCAATACCGCATCTTGCACAGTGGCATGCCCAGTGGCACTAAACTGGAATTAATCAAACGCGCCAGCGACGACTCCGGTGGTGAGTGGGCCCAGGTGCGCACCGGCGCCGGGCTTGAGGGGTGGATGCGAGCACAGTATTTATCCGATCAACCAACCGCGGCCATTAAGCTTGCCAACCTCGAGCGCAAAATGAGCCAGCTCGACGGTGATCAAACCGAGCTGCTCGACAACAATGAAGCACTCGAGAGCAACAACGCACAGTTACAGCAAACGCTCGCCGAGCTACAAGATAAGTACCAGCAAAGCAACAGCGAATACGCCGAGCTGCGCAAACTATCGGCCAACACTGTCGAGCTAAACGAGCAGTATAAAAAACTGAATGAAAGCTATCAGCTGCTGCAAACCCGCGCCGAGGTTTTAAAAACCGACAACGAACGCCTGAAAAACAG
>Ga0079223_10001193_pt1 | contig 15132 bp, 11 predicted proteins | sample Stecom2011_FD_75072 | JGI IMG/M metagenome (GOLD analysis project Ga0079223, IMG submission 75072) | Agricultural soil microbial communities from Utah to study Nitrogen management - Steer compost 2011 | ecosystem: Environmental > Terrestrial > Soil > Agricultural land | place: USA: Utah... | reverse complement strand
GAGATCCGCTGTCCCCATACCCAGAGGGAATCACAGAACCACGCGTCGCGACAACCTCAAGTGAGGCACCGCCAAAACTTTTGCCCGGGGTTTTGCCCCTCTTACCCTTCGAGGGGCTTTTTTCATGTCGCGCTCATGCGACATGCGCCTTAGGCAAGTCTCCAGCGAATTCATGCTTTAAAATCGGAAGATGGTTTAGAACAGGAAGAGGCGGGCTAGCCTTTTTCTGCCCGCGGTATATAACCGGTGGATGCGCGGCGCATTCTACTGGTCAAAACGCCTCCCCTGGGCAAACTACCTGATCGTCGTCTTTGGTGTTCTGGCATTTCTTGCCAATGCTTCACCCGCGGCGCCGCACAAGCTTGCCGCATTTTCCATCAATGGTGATTTTGTCTATGACGTCGATCCTGGCGGCTATACCGTAGCGCCGCGCGTCGACCGAGACCAGCGGCAGCGAAATCACTCGCTTCTTCCTCCGCCCCTTGAACCTGCGGCCGTGGCGTTTTCTGCGGCGTTTGCCGATCTCGGTACGGCCTTGCCCCATCGGGGCAAGATACCGGTAGATGAGCTCCGTCTATCTTCCCATCTCGAGCAGCGAACAGATCCCTCCAGAGCTCCCCCCTTCTCCTGTGATTCCTCACCGCTCCTTTGAGCGGAGCCTGTCCATTCCTCTTTGGGCGCGCGGTCCTGCCTTTGGGTAGGCGCGTCTTTTGATGTGCGGGAGGTGGTATGATGGAAATTCTTGGGGGGCTGGTTTTATTGATCGTCGCCGTGGTTCTTGTGCGCCTTGGTCGTTCGAGATCGGAAGGGGGGATCGCTGCAGGAATTCGCAAATGGCGGGCTCAGGGTGCAGTTGCGGTTCTAGCGACAACTTGTGTTGGGCTGGGACTGGCGCTGGTCGTAAAGGGCGCGGCCAGCATTTTCTTCTGATCTGCCTGACAGAGGGGCCTGGAGCGTGGCTCTACTCTAGATGCGAGAGCTGCTCCAGGCCGCCCTTCGTGAGGAAATGGAAAGGCAGTGTTGCCGGTCATCGAGGCCGAGCCGTACCGGAGAACAATCTGTCCTGAATAGCATCCTCAAGCTGGTGTTTCTGGCTATTACGGCTAATCTGCATCTATGTCTTTCGCGAGCGCCAGGAAAACTAGCCTTTTGTCGATGAAATTCGTTTTCATCCTGTTTGGCATCCTGGCTTTTCTTGCCAATGCACATCCGGGTAAACCGCACGCGCTAGCTACTTCGCTTGGCGATGTAGATCTCGTTTACGAGGTTACAGGAAATGCGGTTGCGGTTATTCCCGAGTTGGAACGCGACACCCGCGCTCGCCCCCATCCGGCGGATTCATCGCCGGATGGGAAGCTCCCGACAGCGCTTGTTCCAAGGGTGGGAGAGAAGCCTGCAGCCAGGGCCTTTCCGCTGCTGGCGAGCGCCCCGCCTCGCTTTTATCATCTGGATCAGCGTACCTCGCCCTCAAGAGCCCCTCCCAGCGGCGACCATTCCGGACGGCGTTCAAGCTGAACTCTTCAAGGGTTCGGTAAACGCGTTAGTCCGGTGTGTCCTCTATGGAGAAGAGCCGACCCTCCAGGCCTAGGCGTTTTGCAGGAACTGAAGAGGCTGCGCACTTCCCATGAAAGCAGAGGGAACCCTTCACGAGGGGCGATAACCGCCCAAGCGGAGAGGGACTTCCCTTCTATTCATCCACCTGAAGCAGAGGGACGCTGACGCTCGTCAGCTCGTGGCCTATGTTGTTGGAAGCTAATTCTTTGGATACCCGCGGATTGCGGGAACCGCTGCCCTCGAGCAAGGCAGCTGTTCCCTTGGACGCAAAGCTCGCTGCCGTAATGGCAGCCCTCGTGATGTTTCAATCGGTATTGGCGCTGGGCGTCGGGTTCAGCTGGTCGCTGGTCGGCTTGTTGAGCCTGCAGAACTCCCTGGCCTGGACAGGCGCAGGTCTGGCGCTTCTTCTCGCGTCCGTCTCAGGAGCCTGGCTGTTACGCCGTGCGCTGACGGCCGAGAGGGACGCGGTCGAGCCCAGGAACAGCGGGCTTGTAGCGGAAGAGCCCGAAGCTGCCGCCATCCCTGAAGAACCTCTGTCGCACCAGCGGTATGGCTTACCCGGAACCTGATAGCTGTGCGAGTGGCGCTCCGCCAGAAACCGGTCTGGCGGAGCGCAAGGGGGGATAAGGAAAAGATAGCGAGGGGGTTCTCGTCGTGCAGCAAGGCGTGGGATCGGCATCGCTTCCAGGGATGCTGATCGATTCTGTAGGTCTCGCCGCTCAGACAGCTCGACGCCTTCCCGAACTCATCCCCGTTGTCGCCGGCTGCCGTCCCTGTCGCCTTCGTGTACGACGAAGGGGATCTCTGAGCGGCTCAAGCCAATATCGGAGAGCAGGTAGTCGGGCATTTCTCTCAGCTCTCGGATCGCCCGCTCCATTTGGAGCTGCCGGTAGTATTCCTTGCCAACCTCGCACAGAAAGTCGCCCAGGCGCGACAACAACGACCTTCGTCGGTTCAGAACAAGCTCAGTTCTCATGATGTAAAGCTCTCCACTGTTTTGATTTAGGGCAGCCTTAGCGGCCGCCCGGTGAGTGGTTGTTGTGAGGCCTGGGCATGTGAACGGCCGTGGGAGAGCGCGTAGAAAGGAACAGAGGAGGGAGAAACTAGGCGCAGAAAAATTATGGTATTTGCCTAATGGTTGCAGTAAATTGACTGCCTCTCACCAACAGGCCGACATAAATGGCTATGTCAGGCGCCGGTATTACACTGCGCCTTCTTGGAGAGATGGAAGTATTGCGCGGGCAGAATCGCGTTGATCTTCCACCCTCGCGAAAGTCGCGCGCTCTTCTCGCCTATCTTGCTGCGACTGCCCGGCCGCAGCGGCGTGAGCGGCTGTGTGCCTTGCTCTGGGACGTACCAGACGATCCCAAGGGCTCCTTGCGCTGGAGTCTGAGCCGGCTTCGTGCCGTCCTGGACGATGGGGAAACCAGCTGCATCGTCGCCAATCGCGAGACCGTCGCTCTCGATACCTCCCGCTGCTCCATAGATCTTTTGTCGGTGCGCGCTTTAGGTGGAGGTAGCTCGAAGGGGCTGGAGGGCCAACCCACGGAACAGTTGCTGACGGCGGCGGGCGCCTTTCGCGGCGAGTTCATGGAAGGGTTGGATCTGCCCAACAGTCACGAATTCCAGTCGTGGTGCCTCGCGGAGCGTGAAGAGCTGCGACGTCTCAACATCGAGCTGCTGGCCGAGCTGCGGCGCCGACATGATGCGGAACCGGAAGCTGCGCTCGGTTTCGCCCGCCGGCTCGTCCACATCGATCCCTTCGACGAGGCGGCAAGGATCGATCTCCTGCGCCTTCTGCTCCTGACCAAGCGCCGGCGCGAGGCGACGGGACAGTTTGCGACAGCCGAGCGCCTCTTCCAGGAACTGGGGGAGGGGAGTGCCGAGCGGCTGACGCGGGCCTGGCGGTTGGTTCTTCGGGAAGCGGAACAGGCAGCGACGGCCGCAGCGCAAGGCGCGGACACATCGCCTCCCAGCTCTCCTTCACGTCAGGCCCCGGCCCAGCGGGCGGCCACGCGTCGCGCAGCGCAAGCTCCCGCATCCGCGCAATCGACGAAGCCGGCCATGACAGCTACCACGGCGCCCTTTGTCGGCAGAAGCTGGATGCTAAACCATCTGGCCAGCCTGATGGACATCGTGGCGACACGCAGGACGGCGCAGATCGTGCTGCTCAATGGTGAGCCTGGCTTAGGGAAGAGCCGCCTGCTGGCGGAACTGGCGGCGCGTGCCCAGGCCCAGCAGATCCGCGTTTTCGTAGGACATTGCTACGACGCGCGCTCCGGCGTGAGCTACGCGCCTTGGGAAGAGGCTTTGGGCGAACTGCCGCCGCTGGACGAAGAGGGGGAAGCGGATCTGCGTCGCCGGCGCCTCTTCCAGGCCGTAGCTCGGACTGTGACCGATGGGCAGGGCCTGACCCTCCTGGCCTTGGAAGATGTCCATTGGATGGACGAGGCCTCCTGTGACCTGCTGCGTTTCGTTGTTCGCACTGCGCGCGAGGAGCCGCTGCTGGTGCTGCTCACCGCCCGGGAAGGGGAGGTGACAGACAATCCGGCAATTGCGGAAGTGCTGCGTGATTTCAGGCTGAAGTACAGCTTCGAGGGGCTGCACCTGCTGCCTCTTGGGGAGGAGGAGGTGCGACAGCTGGCCGAAGCCAGCGGCCGCGAGGATGCTGCGGCTAGGATCGCAACCCTCAGTCGCGGCAACCCGCTCTATGCCGTAGAGTTGGCGCGCGGACTCACAGACAAGCAGGAAGCCTTGCCCGGCAGCTTGAAGGAGCTGATCCGCGATCGCCTTGCTCAGCTTGCGCCGGAAGCTGCCGAGGTCCTCCGCTGGGCAAGCCTCTTCAGTACGGGCGCCTGCTCTCAGCTGTTGCAGGATCTGAGCGAGCTTCAGGACGGCCCCTACCTGCACGCCCTGGAGTTGCTGGATCGGCACCGGCTGCTGGTCCAGGAGGCGGGCAGCGATCATTGTACCTTCGGCCACGAGCTGGTACGGCAAGCCGTCTACACCAGCCTTTCCGAGCCGCGGCGTCGTCTGATGCATCGGAAGGTGGCGCGGTTCATGTGGCAGAACGGCTACCAACCCAAGTTTGACCCCTTCGACATCGTGCATCACGCGGCCGCCGGCAGCGATGATGTCCTGGCAGCACAGGCTTGCGTACATGCTGGGCAACGCGCGCGCCGCCTGCTTGCCAATGCAGAGGCGCTGATGCTCGTGCGGCGCGGGCAGCATTACGCCCAGGCCCTGCCGGAACCGCTTCGCAGTGAGCGACTGATCGAACTAATGGAAATCGAATTGGCGGCTCGTCCAATTGAAGCCGGCGAAAAGATTGCGCAAGGCCTTGAGCAGCTCGCGGGCACGGCCCTGGATCATGACCGGCCGGATCTGGCCTGGCGCTGCTATAAAATGATGGCCGACATCCGCTGGGCACAGGGCTCTTGGTCTGATGCGCGCATGGACAGCCTTCACGCCGAACTGATCAGCCGCAGCGCCAGCGAAGAAGAAAGAGTTTCGGCCCTGGGCGAAGCTGCCCGCTGCCTGACCATGCTTGAGCGGGATCTGGAGGTTGCCCAGGCGCTGGTACTTGAAGGCCAGGCTTTGTCCCACCGTCTGGGGATGGATTCTGATGCCATCGCCGATGCCCGCGGGCTGTTGGCCGCCTATCGCGGCGACCATGAGGAGGCGCGGGAAAGCTTCGTGCAGGCACGGCTGCTAGCGCGCCGCAGCGGCCATCGCCTGGAGGAGTTCTTGGCGCTTTCTCACCTGGTTATTCTCGAGCTTGAGCAGGAGAATTGGGAAGGGGTCTCCCGCCATTGCGAGGAGATGTCGACCCTGGCTGAACGCATCCGGCCGGGAAGCGAGCAGCCCTTCGCGGCAGCCGTTCGGGAGCTTTGCCGCTATATCAGCGGGCGCAGCAACTCGCTCGAGGCGCTTGAAAGTGCCTTGCAGGCGCTACGCTTTGCAGATTCCAAGCATCACATCAGTATCGTCTGCTTGAGCGCGGCGGGCCTGTTCCTGCAGCGCGGCGATCTGGCCCGGGCCCGGCAGCTTGCAGCCGAGGCGCTGGACGTTGCTGGCCAGCTCAACCGACGCCGCACCGAGGCAGCTGCGCTCAACCTGCTGATAGAAATTGCTGATGCCGCCGGCGATGACAAAAGCCTCTGGATCACCCGTCTGACCGCACTGGCGCCGATCTGGACAAGCGGCCGACCTCAGACCGAGGCGACGGCAGGGTAGAAACGGACAGGGAGAGCTAGCCGATGGTTCCCGTCATCTTCGACAGCGACTACGAAGAGCCGCTGACATTTGCGGATATGCTGGAGGCGGAGCGGTCAGACCGTTGGTGTATGGAACTGCATGAATGCAGCGGCCTGATCCACAGCCTCTCGACAGACGCGCGCCGCGCCCTGTGCCTCTACGAAGCGCCCGATGCGGAAGCCGTGCGACGCGCTGTGGACAGCTTTGGCAATCCCTCGTCCCTCCGGGCCTGGACGGCCATCGGGACCTACTACAATGGCTTCCAACGCAACAGCTGGCCGTGGGGGAAGGGGACCTTTGCGATCACCTTTCACGATCTCACGACCGATGAGCTTCGCCAGTCGTTCGAGAGAGGGGTGCCACGGGAACCATCCGGCGACGTACGTGTCATAGGGGACTTCCTCTCGCTGGACCGGCAGCGCGCCATTCGCCTTTACGAGACGCCGGATCTTGAAGCGGTCCGGCGTCTCGCTGGGCCAATTGCGCGACGCGATCTCTTCACGGCGGTCGCCCACGAGGATTGAACAAGGTGATCTCACATCGCGGACGGCAGAGCGACCGAGCGTTGCATGAAGATCAGGCAGCGGTCGCTGCTGCTGAGCAGGCGCCGCCGATCTGCTCGATATGGCGGTGGTCCGTCCCGCAGCATCCGCCGAGCACGTTCAGGTGGGGCAGGCGTCGCCGCAAGTCGCGATACTGCAGTCCCAGTTCGACGGGGTCGCCCGCATCGAGCTCGGTCGCTTGATCGAGTTCCGCATGGCTGAGCCGGGAGGCGTTGCAGCGCAGGCCCCTCAGCCGTCTGGTCCAGCTTCCCTTCAGCATAGCGTCGAAGTGGCTGGGATGGGCGCAGTTCAGCATGTAATAGGCGGGGGGAACCTCCGTTGCGGCATCCACTGCCTCGACAGCGGCTTCCAGGGTATCGCCCGCCGGTAGCTGTCCGTCCGTCTCCACCGTGAAGGAAATGGCAACGGGCAGGCCTGCGTCAGCGGCGGCCCGTGTGACACCGATGGCCTCGGCAATGTTCGTCATGGTGATGGCGGTGATCATATCGGCGCCGGCGTCCACAAAGGTCCGCGCCTGGAAGGCGTGGTAATCCTGTGCTTCGCTTTCGCTCATGATCTCACCTGGATCGTAGCCGTCGCCCCGGGGCCCGACGCAGCCTGAGATAACCATGGGGCTGACCTCCGTCTCGAACTCCTGGCGCAACTCCTGAAGCAGCTCGATTGCCTTTCGATTTAGCACTTCCAGTTCCTGCCGCGTGTAGCCGAGGCGTTCCGCCCAGTCGGGACTGGCGCGCCAGGTGGGGCTTTCCAGTATGAAGCCCAGTCCTCTTCGGCGGGCGATCTCCGCATGCTTTCGATAGTAGGCGCGAAGGGTTTCTTGCCCGCGCTTCTCTCCTAACAGACCAAAAGCTGCGAAGTAGGGAAGCTCCACACCTTCCAGGAAGATAAGTGTCGTCTCGATGCCGCCGTCGGTGAGGAAGAGTCCCCCGTTCAGCTGCGGTAAGGCGCTTCTGTATTTTGCCATTGTGTCCACCGTTGTTGCACGAGCACAGGGCGTGCCCGAATGCGGTGGGTTTAGGAGGCCAGCATGTGAATGGCCGGGTGCATGGCCATGGAAAGGCATCGCGCCTCGTCTCGACACACCCCAGGAATGGAGAGCTCCAAGAACGGACAGCCCCTATTCCGCTGGGGCCGGCTCTGTGATGTTGGGCACCGGCGCTTCCGCTGCGGCCAGCTGTTCCGCCTTCGGCACCGAGAGCCAGACGGCCAGGAGGAAGCCACAGCTGCCGCCGAGAAGCTTGCCCAGTAGAAGAGGTAGAATGATCGTCGGCTGGAAATTCGCGGCGAAGGCCAGGTGGTCGCCGAAGGCGAAGGCGGCGCAGACGGCGAAGGCGATGGCCAGGACCTTGTCGCGCGGGTGCATGCGGCCGATAAGCCGATACATGGCGATGATGTTGGCGATGGCCGCAAGCAGGCCCGCGGCTCCTTCCGGAGAAACGCCGATACGCGAGCCGATGGCCTCCATGGGTTTGGCCAGGTAGCGGGTCAGCAAGTAAACCATCGGGAAGGCGCCAGCCAGCATGATTCCGATGTAGCCCGCTATTTCCAACGCCCGAAACTGGTCTTCGGCATCTGCAATGATCGGATCGAAGCCCCAGCTTCCGAAGAGGCTGGAAAAGAAGCCCGTGAAGTATTCCACGATGGAAAAGGCGAGGACGATGGTGATCCCGCCGTACATGACGCGGCCGAACCAGAGGAAGCCCTTGATCATGGCATCGGGAATGAAGCGCAGGCCAAGGGCAATGGCGACGCAGAAGACGATGAGGGGGAGGAGATTGCGCAGGATCTCGCCAATACTCATGGTGAACTGATGGGTTGCAGCGCCAGTCGTATCGATCTCTGGGCGTACTGCGAGGCCGGCGAAAGCCATCAGCGCGCAGGCGATGAAAACCCCGATGGGAACGCTGAGAATCCCGGACATGATCCCAAGCGCCATGTACTTGTGATCCGCCTTATCGAGCATGGCGAGGCCGACGGGGATCGAAAAAATGATGGTGGCGCCGGCCATATAGCCCACGATGGTGGCCATCAACCAGGCATCACGCGTGCCAGCGAGGGTGTCCGCCAGCTGATAGCCGCCCATGTCCACCGCGATCAGTGTGGTTGCGGCGATTGCAGGATCCGCCCCGATCCCGGCGAAAAGCGGGCTCGCGACGATGCGAATGAACTCCGACAGATAGGGGATCGAAGCCATGATACCTGCGACCGGGATGAAGATGGGGCCGATCGCGTAAAGCCCTTCCACAAACTCCTTTCCCAGGCCGCTTTCCGGGTCTCGGACAGAAGCGATGGCTCCAGCCACGGCACAGGCCATAATGATGTAGATGACGATTGTCCCGATCTGTTCCATTTCGCTCTCCCTGGAAATGAGCGGAGCCTGCGGTTGCGTCAGGTCAAGACTTCACCCTCTTCAACTCAGGATCATAGAGCACCCTTGTGTGCAGCTTGGCGGGAACTGGCTCATTGGCCACCACCAGTTCGTAGCGTCCGCTTTCAATGAATTCCTGATCGATCCCTGCGTCGTTGCGCAGATAGCCGTAGCCGATAGGGCGATTCAGCGTGTATCCGAAACCGCCGCTGGTCAGATAGCCAACTGTCTCTCCGTTGCGCAGGATGGTCTCCCGCCCGAGAAGAACAGTATCGGGCGCCTCGGCGGTGAAGCAGAGAAGGCGGCGTTTCAGAGGCTGGCGCGCCAAGCGCTCGCAAGCCTCGCGGCCAAGGAAGGGACGCTGGCTAGACAGCTTTACCGCCCAGGCGAGGCCGGCTTCGAAGGGCGTGTCATTAGGTGTGATGTCGGATCCCCACGCGCGATAACCCTTCTCCAAGCGCAGGGAATCCAGTGCGCGATAGCCGACTGGCCTGAGGTCGTGACCTTCCCCCGCTGCCATGAGCGCATCGTAAACCGCTGCGATCTTGTCGATGGGGACATGCAGCTCCCAGCCGAGTTCGCCCACATAGGTGACCCGCAGGGCCCGGAGAGGCACCCCGGCGATGCGGATCGAACGTACATGCCCAAAGGGAAAGGCGTCGTTGCTGACGTCATCCTCCGTCACCGCGGCGAGGACAGATCGTGCATTCGGTCCCATCAGGGACAGCGTTCCCCAGGCTTCCGTCACATCCATAAGCTGAACCTCGGCATCATGTGGGAGATGCTCGCGGATCCAGGCGAAATCGTGGGTTCGGAAGCCCGTGCCGGTGACGATGTAGAAGTGCTCCTCGCTCAAGCGGGCGACGGTCACATCACCCTCGATCCCACCGCGGCTGGTCAGCATCTGTGTATAGGTGAGGCGCCCTGGCGGGCGGAGCAGGTTGTTGGCACAGATCCAGTCCAAGGCTGTGGCCGCATCGCGCCCCTTCACTTCGAACTTGGCAAAGGACGACTGGTCGAAGAGGCCGACCTTTTCTCGCACGTGTCGATGCTCTTCGCCGACCGCTTCGAACCAGTTCTGCCTGCCCATGGAGGGTTCATCCCGGACGGGAATGCCAGGAGCTGCGAACCAGTTGGGGCGTTCCCATCCCAGCTTTGAGCCGAAAACCGCGCCTTTGGCCTTCAGCCGCTGATAAAGCGGCGACGTGATGTAGGGGCGCCCGCTTTCGGGCTCTTCAAAGGGGTAGGCCACCGCATAATGCTTGCCATAGGCCTCCAGGGTGCGCTCACGCACCCAGGCCCGATCCTGATGGAGGCGAGAGAAACGTCGGATGTCCACAGCCCAAAGGTCGAGCGGCGCTTCTTCGCGCATGATCCATTCGGCCAGAGCCCAGCCGGCACCTCCGCCAGCGGCAATGCCAAAGGCATTGAAGCCTGCGCCCACGTACATGTTGGAGCATTCCGGAGCCTTGCCGAGAATGAAGTCGCCATCGGGCGTGAAGCTTTCTGGCCCGTTGATCATCTGCTTCACGCCTGCGCTGTTCAGCGCTGGGATGCGCTCGAGCGCCTGAGCCATGTGCTGCTCAAAGTGATCGTAGTCGTCCTCAAAAAGCTGGAAGGCCCATTTCTCCGGAACGTCACCTCCTGGAAGGCCGCTGTCCCAAGCTTGCGGATTGGGCTCATAGCCTCCCAGGGCCAGGCCCCCTACCTCCTCCTTGAAGTAGATCCGCCGGTCGGGATCGCGCACTGTGGGCATTCCTGGCGTCACGCCCTCGATGGGCTCTGTCACGATGTATTGATGCTTCACGGATTGGAGCGGCACGAGAACGCCCGCGAGGGCGCCCACTTGCCTTGCCCATTGCCCCGCGCAGTTGACCACCAGATCACAGGTGATGGCGCCGGCGTTCGTCTCGACAGATGTGATCCTCTCGCCTTCTAGAGTGAAGCCGGTGACCGTCACCCCTTCGAAGATCTGCGCGCCTGCCTGGCGCGCGCCCTTGGCGAGGGAGTTCGTGATGTCCGACGGGCTCGCTTGGCCGTCTGAGGGGAGCCAGGAAGCACCGACAAGGTCACCCACCTCCAGCAGTGGACAGAGCTCCTGCGCCTCTCTCGGCGAAAGGAGGTGCATCTCCATGCCGAAGCTCTTGGCCGTTGTCGCGAGACGCAGATACTCGGTCCAGCGGTCCTGGTTGGTCGCAAGCCGCAGACAACCGGTCATCTTCCAGCCGGTTTCGAGCCCTGTTTCCTCGTGCAGCCGCTTGTAGAGCTCGACCGAGTACTTGAGCAAACGGGTAATCGACGCGGAGGAGCGGAGCTGTCCCACAAGACCGGCGGCATGCCACGTCGACCCCGAGGTCAGTTGACCTTGCTCCACCAGAACGACGTCGGCCTTGTGGTCCCGGGCTAGGTGGTAGGCTGTCGAACAGCCGATGATACCGCCGCCGATGACGACTATCTGCGCATGAGGGGGGAGCCGGTGCTTCATGTGCCGGATCTTTCAAAGCGGCTGCGGTAGGCTTCTAGAGCCCCCTCCAGGCGCTCGATGTTTTCCTGGGTGTAGGCGACGTAATCGGTGCCGGGCGCGTCGAGGTAGAGCTCGGAAACCATGCTCCACATGGCCTCTCGCAGCAGGGATGCGCACTGCATGGCCGCCAAGGAGCGACGAAGGGGAAGATCAGGCTCTCTTCCGAAAAAAAGACGGAGAAGCTCGTCCGATTCCTCCACGGAAAAGCCCGCGTTCGACGAGAGTCCGGCCAGGTCGAACATGGCCGTCGAGAAACCCGCATACTCGAAGTCGATCAGCCACAGTCGCGCGCCATCATCCAGAAGATTGGCGGGCAGCAAATCGTTGTGGCCGAAAACGATCGGAAGCGGGATTTGCGCGGCTTCCAGTTCTTCCGCCAGTTGCACGTAGCCGTCTAGCTGGCTGCTCATGCGGCTGTTGGCTTGGCGCAGCGTCCGCGCGTAATCGCGAATGACGTGGAAAGGCCAGAAAAGAAAGCCGGGACCATGAACATGGCGCGGCATGTCGCTATGAAAGCCCTTAAGCAAAGGAACGATTCTCGCGACGTTTGCGCGGACGTCCTCCGCCTCGTAGGTGCGCGCGCCCTCGATGTAGCGCGCGACCATGACGCCGGGCTCCCCATACTCCAGCTTGGGCGCAAAGCCGCCGAGCTCGGCCGCCTGTGCCGTCATCAGCTCGCGTTCGCGAAAGACATGGTGAAAGGGATAGTCCTCGCCCAGCCGGACCACGTGGCGGCCGCTGGCGTCGGTAATGAGCCAGCATTCATTGCTTATGCCGCCGAGCAGGGGCTCGATGGCGATCTCCCCCTGCCAAAGAGGTAGAGCGCGAATACGGCTATGGCTGTCGAAGCGCGACAAATTCCTCCCTTTCTCGCGTTGTGCCTCTTTCTCTTATGGAGAGCATTGCCCCTGTTCGAGGGCGCTGTCAAAACCTAATGTTGCGCTTACGTGGCTATCTCGCGAGTCTAGCAGAGCGAAAGCGGCATAAACGGGCACACTTCCACATCAGCGGCATCTCGATGAAGCACTCTCTCCGCCACGGGCAGCTACTCTCGCTTTTGGAGCGAGAGGGGACGATCAGTATCGGAGATCTGGCAGATCACTTCGGAGTCTCGCAGGAAACGGTCAGAAGGGATGTAAAGCTCTTGGCGGCTCGTGGGGCTTTGGTCCGCATGCACGGCGCTGTCGCGCTGCCATCGGTCGTGGGAGAAGCACCCTTCGAGAAGCGTATGAATCGCAACCGGGATGCCAAGGAGGCGATCGCCCGTCTTGCCGCATCAACGATCGCAAATGGGCAGTCGATCATGGTGGATACGGGCACCACCACCAGCTATCTCGCCAGGGCGCTGCTGGAGCACCGCAGGCTTACGGTCGTCACTAACTCATCGGACATGGCACGCACCCTGGCGACGGTAAACGGCAACAAGGTCTACATGGCCGGCGGCGAGCTTCGTAGCGACAATGGAGCTGCCTTTGGCGTTTCCGCGATAGAGTTCATTAGCCGCTTTCGGGTGGATCACGCCATCATCTCAGCAGGTGCAATCCACGCCGATATGGGCGTGATGGACTATGAGCTCGAGGAAGCGCAGTTTGCCGGGGCCGTGCTTCGGCAAGGGGCGCGGCGCCTGGTCATTACAGATGCGTCCAAGTTCGAACAGAAGGCGCTGGTTCAAGTCTGCCCGCTGGCGGGCATTGACGAGCTGATCGTCGATAGGCCGCCAGCAGAGCGGCTGGCCGAGCAGCTTCTAGCCGCAGAAGTCACAGTGCGCCTTGCGGCTTGATGTTCAGCGCAAATCTAGTCGGAATAGCTCTGAACCGCTGAGCTCTTGAAATTCAGAGCATCATCACCATCTACATCTACGTGCCCCTGCGACTGTCCGGTCGCCAGGCCTGGGAATAGGGTTTCGCGCAGGGGTGCTTCGCCAAACGTCTGAACAGGCGCTCGCCAGCAGGCAGTGTGCGCCCCTTTTGGGGTTGCGCACCTGCACTGGGCTGAGCGCCGGGCCGGCTGCCCTCAGAGCGATCTTCCTCGATCCTTGGTCGCACCGCGATCGAGATCGACCAGGAGGTCGCTCGGGGCAGCCGGTCCTCAAACTATGGGAGGAGAAGGAGGCGTGATCCGGCACCACGCGCAGCTCTTGTCTTGTCAAAAATGTCACTCGCGGCTGCCACGGGCGGCCCATCGTTGCCCCTGGTGCCATGCGCCGCTGCATGTGGCCAGGGCGGTACCTTCATCCAATACCCGAGCGCACCCAAGAAGGCCGGGTGGGATCTCGGAATCCGAAGGGTTCTATCGCTCCTCCTTTGCCCAGCGACCGCCGGCAGCGACAAGACATGGGACGGCTGGTTCTCCTCGAGAAGGAAAGGAGTACGAGCCTGCATGACGAGTTCTAGAACAGCATCACAATCAACAAGACGAAACACCGGTGTGTGGCACCGCTTCGCCTGGCCAGCCCTCGCAACCCTGGCCAGTATCATCATGTTCTTTACCTACGAGGCTGTTGCCCGGGAACTGGCGCTGGATGTGGAGACCTTGCGGCGTGCCGCGGGTGGTTTTTCCTATTTCGCCTGGGCCTGGTTGGCCGGTCGCATCGTCGGGGTCGCGCTGGAACGTTCTGCCACCTCGCGTAAACGCGTGCCGAGATTGCTGAAGGAACTGGTCAGTGCGGTTTTCTTCATCGCCGCCCTGATCGCCACCATCATGCTGTTCCTGGGCCAGTCCATGAGTGGCGCGCTCGCCAGTTCCGGTTTGGTCCTTGCGGTGATCGGTTTTGCCATCCGTAACGTGGTTGCCGACGCTATCTCGGGCATAGCGCTTGGGTTGGACGCGCCCTACCGGATCGGCGATTGGGTGGACATTGATGGCGCCACGCGCGGTCGAATCATTGAGATCGGCTGGCGGACGACCCGCCTGCAGACCCAGGATTCGACCTACATGATCCTTCCCAACAGCCAGATCGCTCGGCAGCGACTCACCAACTACAGCGCCCCGCGTCGCAGCTATCGGGCGCAACTTCAGATTCTTCTGCCGCATGACGTGCCCATAGAGCAGGCCCGCAGCTTGCTGGCGGAGGCAGCCGGCCGCTCCGAACTGGTACTCGAGGATCCCAAGCCCGACGCCCGCGCGGTCTCCTATGATCGCCACGGGATCCGCTATAGCGTGCGCTACTGGGTTCCCAGCTTTGCTGAAGAAGTAGAATGTCGAGACTGCGTCCTCGGTCATATTGATGAGGCTCTGCGAAAAGCTGAGGTGCCGCCTGCCTACAGATCCCCGGACGATCTGAAGGATCAAAAGGAAGCAGGCGATGTGGAAAGCCTGCGGGGGCTCGCCCTCGTGACTCCGCTGCAGAGTGTGGCTTGACCGGCTTCTGGCGGCTGCTTGAAGCACGGCCTCGATTTACCTTACGCTTCAGCCTTCAACCTGGATGATCAAAGCGAGCACAGGAGACGATATGGACCCGCAGGCGGCTCTGGAAGGGGTGGTCGCCGCTTCCCCGGAAGTCGCGTGGTCAATCGCTGTTCTGGATGTGGCCAGTCAGCAAACCTTGGCTGCCTCCTCCCCATTGCGGGTGCTCAAGACGGCAAGCCTCGCGAAAGTCTTCCTGCTTCTGGAGGTGGCGGCGCGCTTTGAGGCGGGGTCGCTGGATAGGCGGGAGCTTCTTGATCGCCGTGCCGTAGCGCGGGTCGAAGATTCTGGCTTGTGGCAACATCTGCACGTGGACCAACTGCCGCTGGTGGATGCCGCTATCCTGGTCGCGGCCGTCAGCGACAATTGGGCCACCAATGCGCTGTTGGAGCGGGTAGGACTGGATGCCGTTCAGGCGCGCAGCCGGGCCCTGGGCTATCTGGAAAGCCGCCTCGAAGACT
>Ga0079223_10001191_pt1 | contig 15141 bp, 11 predicted proteins | sample Stecom2011_FD_75072 | JGI IMG/M metagenome (GOLD analysis project Ga0079223, IMG submission 75072) | Agricultural soil microbial communities from Utah to study Nitrogen management - Steer compost 2011 | ecosystem: Environmental > Terrestrial > Soil > Agricultural land | place: USA: Utah... | reverse complement strand
TGGAGAAAATGAAGAACCTCTACCAATAGCACCACCTGAAATTAAAAAGATAGAGGATATGAAATTCGCAGAGTTGCTTGATAAGCTTACCAACGAACTTTTTAAGGATAAAAGCCATATTACTGTGGATGAAGATTTGTTGCATTGAGGTGATCTGCATTTTTCTTTATCAGTGACCTTTCTTTGTAATGATGTTGTTGAATAATTAAATGGGTTAGATTTTTCAACTTTATTCTTAAATGGCTATGCCATACCGTATGTTAGATAAATAGTATATGGTGCGAAAGCTTTTTTTAACTATATTTACAAAAGATCACTTTTATACATTGGTATGTATTTAATGTTTATCATTAAAATACCGTGCAGAAGAGGAGGAAGCACTTTCCTTCCTCCTTCTGCATATATTATTTAACCCAGTAGATAGATTTTGAGAAATGGAACTACACCTTTTGAAACCCAAGAAAGCGCTAAACAAAGCTTTTCTAAAAGTTAAACCCAACAGAACAGAGATTGAAGGTTTCAAGAGCCATCTTATTCAATTATTAGATCACATCAACGACGATGAATCAGAAGAGTTCCACAAGAACTTGGTCATCGACTTTTTGAAGAAAACCTACTACGATCCCAATCACTTTGTAAATACAAAAGGGAGAAACGACCTGGTTATTCATAACGGAGACAAAGCTACGACTCCTGTGGGCGTTATTATTGAAGCCAAAAAGCCTACCAACAGAGCGGAGATGGTGACCAAAGAACGACTCAATGTGAAAGCATTTCAAGAGTTGGTTTTATACTATCTGCGTGAACGAATTACCCAGAAAAATATTGAGGTGAAACATCTCATCATCACCAACATAAACGAGTGGTTTATTTTTGATGCTATCGTGTTTGACAGACTCTTTGCGCAAAACAAAGGATTTGTAAAGCAGTTTCAGGATTTTGAAGAGAAGCGATTGGCAGATATCTCCACCGACTTTTTCTACAAACAAGTTGCAGAGCCGTTTATCGCAGAGATAAAACAAAACATAGAGTTCACCTACTTCGACATTCGTGATTACGAAAAACCGCTCCGAAACGACAATCAAAAGGACGACAACCAACTCATTGCCCTATTCAAACTACTTTCTCCCGAACATCTATTAAAACTTCCCTTCGTAAACGATAGCAATTCACTTGATAAGCAGTTTTACAGTGAATTGTTGCACATCATCGGGTTGGAAGAGACCAAAGAGGGAAGCAAAAAAGTCATTGGGCGGAAGAAAAAGGGAGAACGCAACCCTGGCTCTCTTCTGGAAAATGCAATTATACAACTGGACAGCCTGGATAAAATCTCACGCATTGAAAATCCAGCTCGGTTTGGGGAAAACGAGAAAGAACGACTTTTTAATGTGGGGTTAGAGTTGAGTATTACTTGGATTAACCGTATTCTCTTTTTGAAGTTGTTAGAAGCGCAACTGATCACTTACCATAAAGGCGACGAATCCTACGAGTTTTTAAACTTTGAGAAAATACCCGATTACGATGCACTCAACAAACTGTTCTTCCAAGTATTGGCAAAACAGTATTCCGAACGGACGGAACTGGTGCAAAAGGCATTTGAGAAAGTTCCCTATCTAAACAGCTCTCTCTTTGAGCCCAATGAGATGGAGCACAAAATGCTTTTTATCAGCAATCTGGAAGATGAATACGAAATGCCCATCTATTCAGCTTCAGTATTGAAGGATAAAAACGGAAAAAGAAGAACAGGCAAGATCAATCCACTGGAATATCTCTTTGAGTTTTTAGGCTCTTATGATTTCACCAGTGAAGGAGGCGAGAACATTCAGGAAGAGAACAAAACCCTCATCAACGCTTCGGTATTGGGATTGATTTTTGAAAAGATAAATGGCTACAAAGATGGTTCGTTCTTTACACCAGGCTTTATCACCATGTATATGTGTCGTGAAACCATTCGCAAAGCGGTGGTGCAGAAATTCAACGAAGCCAAAGGGTGGAATTGTACCGACATTCCTTCACTCTACGATAAAATTGAGGATAGAAACGAAGCCAACGAAATTATCAACGACCTAAAGATTTGCGATCCAGCTGTGGGATCTGGGCACTTTTTGGTGTCGGCACTCAATGAGATGATTGCCATTAAAAATGATCTTAGAATTTTGCAGGACAGAGAAGGTCAACGCTTAAAAGAGTATCATTTTGAAGTAGTGAACGATGAGTTGATTGTGACCGATGAAGAGGGCGAACTCTTTGAATACAACCCCACCAACAGAGAGAGCCAGCGAGTGCAAGAAGCACTGTTTCACGAAAAGCAGACGCTCATTGAAAACTGCTTGTTTGGTGTGGACATCAACCCCAACTCAGTGAAGATTTGCCGTTTGCGTTTGTGGATTGAGCTGTTGAAAAATGCTTATTACAAAAACGAAACAGAACTTGAAACCCTTCCCAACATCGACATCAACATAAAATGTGGAAACTCTCTTGTGAGTCGTTTTGCTTTGGGTGCCGATCTAAAGCAAGCACTAAAAAGCAGTAAATGGACAATCGACGGTTACCGAGTTGCAGTGCAAACCTATCGCAATGCCGAGGATAAGGAGCAGAAACGAGAAATGGAACGGCTTATTGCCAATATAAAATCAGATTTTAAAAGTGAGATCTCTTTAAACGACCCCAAAGTAAAAAGACTGGCCAAACTAAAAGGGGAACTTTTTACCCTCACGCAACAAACAAGCCTTTTTGATATTAGCAAAAAGGAGAAAACAGCTTGGGATAATAAAGTAGCAAACCTAACCCAAGACGTTAAAAAGTTAGAAACTGAAATTGAAGAGATAAAAAGCAACAAGATTTACGAGAATGCTTTTGAGTGGCGGTTTGAATTCCCTGAAGTTTTGAGTGATGATGGGGAGTTTGTGGGTTTTGATGTTGTGATTGGGAATCCTCCGTATCTGCAACTTTCGAAGACAGAAGACATTACAAAAGAATACAAAAATTACCTTCTTGAAACTTACGAAACATCAGGTGGCAGATTAAATACATTCATATTTTTTATCCACTTATCAAATCGAATTTTACACCCAAATGGATTTCTTAACTTTATTATTCCTAACACAATCCTTTCGCAGGAATATTATGCATTTACAAGAGATTTTTTAGTGAATAAAGTTTCACTTACTGAAATTGTAAACTTTCCAATCCTTCCTTTTGAAGATGCTGTCGTAGAAACTGTTTTGATACAATATGCGAACACGCCAGGATTAGTGGATAAGGTTGAAATTAAGGAACTTTCAAAAGAAAGTATCCATTCAATCTCTCACTTAAAAAAAGAAACTGTAAATCGAGATTCAAAATTTTCTTTCGTTTATCAGTTAGACCCTATAATTGAAAAGATTTATGAAAAAGAACACAATAGTTTCGGTTCAATCTGTGATATCAATCAAGGAATTGCATTAAAAGGAGACAAATCTTTGTCATTAAAAAAGAGCAAAGAGAATGATGAATGTTACAAACTACTTGATGGTCGAAATATCAATAAATACGTGTTGAAATGGGATGGTGTTTGGCTTGATTACGATTTAAACAGAATTCACAGCTGTAAACGAAAGGATATTTTCGAGAGTACCGAAAAGCTAATGTTCAGAAGAGTTTCCTCTTCACTCATATTTACCTATGATAATGAACAATTCTATGCACTCAACACATTAGTAATTGTAAACAAAAAGGATTCAGATAAAGGTCCTGACTTGAAATTCATACTTGGCTTAATGAATTCTAAATTGATGAATTATGTGTACTCAAATAAATTCAAATCGACCAAAACTGTATTCTCTGAAATTCAAGCACGGTCGGTAAAAGAATTGCCTATTCCAAACTTATCCGATAGCCAGGAATCTGATATCGTAACACTTTCAGAAAAAATTATAGCACTTAAAAAAATCAACTCGGAAACGACTGACCTTGAAAACGAAATTGACCAATTGGTTTATCAGCTTTTTGATTTGACAGAAAGTGAAATTGAAATAATTGAGAACAGCGGAAAATGAGCATAGATTACATAGCCAGACAAATTGCAACCGTTGACCGTGAAATAAACACGGTTGAGAAAAGCATTCAAACTATTGATGGTAACATCAGCCGTAAATCAAAGGAAGCTCATAATTTACTGATCAAAATTTCAAGAGAAAAAGATTTAAAGCGAGTCCTCATCTATCAGAAAGACCTTAACAAAAAGAATGAAGAAATCAATAAGCTTTATAAGGACAAAAGTAATAAATCCAAAACATTAGCAGATAAACAGAAAAAGAAATTTGACCTACAAAGCAAACTAAACAAGGAGGAGCAGAAAGGACGAGACAAAACCAAGAAAGAGCAAAAAGAGATGCTGACTTTGCAACAACAAATAACACGAGAAATGGAAAAACAGAAAACTCAATCGCTTCATTCCTTTGATGTTTTCAAGCCTCAATCAATTGAACCAACCAGTTTTGACGTTTTTGTTTCTCACGCTTCGGAAGACAAAGACGATTTTGTTAGAGATTTTGTAAAATGTCTTCAGGAAAATGGGCTTAGTGTTTGGTATGATGAATTTACATTGAGAGTTGGTGATAGCTTAAGACGCTCAATTGACAATGGATTGAGAAGTTCACGATACGGAATTGTTATTTTATCGGAAGCCTTTTTCAGTAAAGAATGGCCACAAAGGGAATTAGACGCACTCTTTGCAAGAGAAATAAACGGAGAAAAAGTCATCCTTCCTATTTGGCATAAAATCAGTAAAAATGAAGTATTGAAATATAGTCCGATAATAGCTGATATGTTGGCATTGAATACAGCAAGTTTCACAATTGAAGAAATCGCAAAAGAAATCTCAGATAGAGTATTGAATTAACCTTTAAAAATAGAACCAATGGCAAAAAAGACAGTTCTGGTTATTTCGGTCTGACCATGCCACCTTTATCGGTCAAACTGTTCTTGTTGAAAAAGAGTGTTAGATAATTGGCGAGAAAGTAGTCCGCTTTCTAGAAGATATTACGTTTATAAATAAAACACTATATAACTGCAAAATACGAAGGTAATAATGAATAGACCTCACTTATATTTTAAAAATCCAATTGAAGGATCAAAACCATATAAAGGAAGACCAGGTGGAGGTGGAAAAGATGATGATGAAAAAAAACAGGATAAGAAAGATTATCGATTAATGGCTTCTACTTTTTCTGATTGTTTAGAAAAATACCAAACAGACTACATCAATAGGGTCAAGAGTAGAGTTCTTGAGGTTAAAAACAATTTCGATGCCATTGAATTAAACTTCTTCGCTGGATTTAATGAAATAAAATTTAAGGCTTATTACATTGATAACTTTGGGCTTGAAGTACTTCGTTTAACTCATTTTAATCGAAAAGGGCTATTTGCTATAGAAGATAAAACAAAATTTTCTTTTTTCTTTGAACAGCTAAATATATTCATTAGCAATCAGGAAAATGCTACCATCAGATCGTACAATCCAAAGATTAAATTTATAAAAAGCTTTAAACTCTTCTCTACAGATGATCGAATAGGAAACATTAATAATTATGAAGTAATCCACATGTCATTCATGGGGGTAGGTTCATTTCTTGAAAAAGATATTATTTCACAGCAGAAAATAGATTTAGCTGAGTTCCTCGATGAAAATAAAATAGAATATGCTTTTGAGGAACGTTTTGGAGAGGTCTATGATATTGATGAAAAAACACTCAAATTCATTTTAGATAATTTTGATTTCATTTATGCAACTTGTTCTGGTTCTGGTGCAATTGTAACTCCAAGTAAATATAATACACCTAGAAGAGATTATGGATTTGAGGTTACAAATGCGGATCAAGAACTTCCTATAATTGGGGTTATTGATTCAGGAGTGTCAAATCTAACACCACTGGCTCCTTTGTTGGTTGGAGTAGATGGAGAGTATGATTCTACTGGTACAGGCTCTTTTAACGATTATGCCGATCATGGTACTGGGGTAGCTGCACTTGCAGCATTTGGGAACAAATTAATTCCTAATTACAATGGTCGGGTTGAGGCCGATGCGAGAGTTTTACCTATTAAAATCATTGACAATAATAGAGAGGCTATTTCACAGAAAAAAGTAGTTGATCTTATTAGGGAAGCAAATTTAGCTCATGGGGTAAGGATTTTTACATTAACTATAGGTTATACAGACTTTCCTTTAAAAGAGAATCAGGAATTTTCTTCTTATGCTATTATGCTAGATAAATTAGCAGCAGAATTAGATATTTTGATTTTTATCTCTACAACTAATCATAACATCACCAATTTAACAGCTACTGATTATCCTGAAAAATTTAAAATTAGTACTGCAAATATAGCACCACCTGCTGAAAGTATGAATAACATAACAATTGGTGCAACTGCAAATAATTTTGAAAGTAATGGTGCGGATGGTCTTGCAGGGAACTCAAGTTTTCCTGCTTTATATTCTCGTAAATTTCATTATAACTTTGAGGATGAAGATGTTTTTAATCAAGCCACTGTTAATACATATTTACGTAAACCAGATCTCTTAATTGGAGGCGGTGATTATCAGGAAGTACAAAGATGGGGTATGCCGATTATGAATGATCAAGGGGAGAGTTGCATTGAAGTATTGTCTTCTGATTTAAGTGAAAGAACATTTAAAGCATTAGGAACAAGTTACTCAACGCCTCTTGCTGCAAACCGTGCTGCACAACTTCTTAAAATATATCCAGATTTAAATATGCAGAGTATTAAGGCGCTATTAATTAATGCTGCTTCTCAGATAAAATTGGGTGAGAACTTTCCTGCGGAAGATTTTTCGAATTTTATGAAGCAACGTATTACAGGGTATGGAGAATTGGGCGACCATCTCTTATTTTCAAATGAAGATAAAGTGACTATGATTATTGAGGATACTATAGCAATAGATGAAATTAAGTTGTTCCCTCTGCACCTACCAGAATATTTAAATGAAGCAGAAAGAGAAAATGCATTATTAAAATTCACGACGACTTTATGCTTCAAATTCCAACCGAAAACAGACAATCAATTGTTGTATTGCCCAATCCATTTATCTTATGTGATTGGTAAGAATGTGTTACTTGAAGAATTAGAGTTGGAAGAAAAAGAAAATAAGGAAGGTGTAGTTTCTGAAGTAGAAGTTCAATCAGGTTATAATGGTAGTAAATCAGAAAAGTATAAAATTGGAGGTAATAAAGGGTGGGTTCAAGATTTTTATTACAGAGAAAAAATAGTTAGTAATGTTCAAAAACATTGTTTTAACGTTAAGCGTCAAAATATTATAGATGAGGAAAATACGTTTAAAGTAGCAGTTAATGCATCATTTCATAAGACATTGACAGAAGCTGATAAAGAAGCGTTCGAAAAAACAATTCCTTTTAGCCTAATAATTACTATTGAACAGCAACCTTTAAAAAATGAGAGTTTAGACTCCTTATATGATGGCTTATTAGCTATTAATGAACTCGAAGCTATTGGACAAATTGAATTGGAAGCAGAATTGTAATTTTTATTAAGCTATTACCTCTTTTTCCCTTTCTAGAAGAATCTTTAAGACGGCTGTATTGATGAAGTACTTCTCTTTATTATTTGAATGACTATCAAATAAGGTGCGTTTTATTGCCGTCAATATCGCTTTTTGAACAAGATAATAAGACAAGCCTTCCGATAAAGTGATAATCTCATTAAGTTCTTTCTTAGTTCTAAATTTAAAAGGAGTATTTGAGATTGTTTTATCAATCAGTTCCGTTAATTGCTCTTTACTAGGAATATCTAAGTTTATTTTTAAATCAAATCTTCTAAGCAGAGCATCATCTAGCATATGCAGCTGGTTGGTTGCAGCAATAACAATGCTGTTCTGCGGTAAGTAATCAAACAGTTGAAGAATGGTATTTACTACACGCTTCATTTCGCCATGATCTTGGCTGTAATCCCGAACTTTACCTAACGAATCAAATTCATCCAGAAAGATTATACAATCTTCACTAGAAGCTCTGCGGAATATTTTGGCTAAATTTTTACTTGTTTCTCCTAATTTAGATGATACGATTGCACCTAGGTTAATCACGTACATCATTTTATCTAGCTCTCCTGCTAACACGTATGACGCTATTGTTTTCCCACAGCCTGAGGGACCATAAAAGAGAATCCGATTTGAAACAGGTAAGTCAAATTGTTTTAGAATGTCAATTGCTTGATGTTCTTTTACAAAGTATTTTAATTCGTCCTTAATATCTTCAGAACAAACAAGATTGCTAAATGTGTAATCAGAAGTCAATTTTTCAATGATCAAATCATTGATTTCTCTGTCTTCCTCTCGCAAGAAGTACTTTTTAGAACCAACTTTTGTCAAACCTTTATTTTGCTGACTTCGTAATCCTTCTTTTAAGATCGACTGCAACTGCAAAGCAAAGTTAGTCTTCCTGGTTTGCCTTGAATGCTCAATAAGCTTATTCAAGACCTCCAGAAGCTGTTCTTGGTCATTATCAAGACCAAATCTTGCAATGTCTTTTATGTAATCGAATTGACTCATGATACTACAAATGTACTTATAAAGTTAAAACTTAAACTTAATATAAGTATAATATATTTGAAACGCCTTCTAGTTTCAATATTTCTATTCACTAATTGTTGTTCCCTTAAATAAGGAAGCAAACTCTTTCATAAACACCTAATAATAAACACACAGCATCCATGTAACAAGTCTGCAATGATTTGTTGTTGGCTAAAAAAACTCAAATGAAGCGTGGATATTTCGGTCTGACCATGCCACCTTTATCGGTCAAACTGTGCCAGTCAGAAAAGAAGGCTAGGTAATTGGACAAAAAGTTAGTTCAAACTCCACAACTTTTCGTCGTGCATTGGCAATATAAAGAGCTTTGTTTTTAATAACATTCTTTGTTCTCTGAATTGAACTCTATCTAAGAGTTCAATTGTGGGGGGGATGAAATAAAGAACCACTGCTTTCCAATTAGTCTTATAATAAGAGCGTTTGAAGCTGGAAAGAAGATTTTGATTATTTCCTCTTTTACCCTTATGCCCTTTTAATCTTTTCCTGTTTTACTCTTTTAATTATTTCCTTTTTTCCTATTTCCTGTTTCCACTTTTCTCCCTTATGATTTTTGTAGAAAAAAATGGTTTAGTGTTTAAGGGCATTACCTTTTTATTCACTTTTGGCTACATTCATCCAAATTTAATTTACATTTGTCCAGTTTTTTACTTAATAAACTGGACATTTCATTATCTTTGATGAAAATATAATTCATTGAAAGTAACTGATTACATAAGAGATGCGATAGATAGACTGCCTAGGGGGTATGTTTTCACCTATGAGGATTTTAATCCTGATGTGAATAATAAGGAGGCTCTTATTAAAGCTCTTAATCGTATGGCTAATTCAGGTAGAATTTCTAAATTGGCCAAAGGGAGATATTTCAAACCTGAAAAAACTCCTTTTGGGGATCTTCTGCCTAGTCAAGAACAGATAGTAAAAGATTTGCTAGAAGAAAATGGCAAGATAGTAGGTTATCTTACTGGGTATAGTATATATAATCAGCTGGGGCTAACAACACAGGTAAGTAATACAATCCAGATAGGTAAAAACCAAACTCGTCCAAAGTTTAAAAGAGAACGATATACTATTTCCTTCGTGAAACAAAGAAATACTATTAATAAGAAGAACATCCCTTTACTTCAAATTTTAGATGCCATTAAGTATATAAAACGAATACCTGATACTGACATAAAAAGATCTTGCGTACGTTTACTGGCAATACTTCAAGAAATGACTTTAGGCGATTGGCAAGATATGGTTCGGTTGTCATTAAAGTACCCGCCATCCACACGAGCTCTTTTGGGTGCGTTGTTAGAAGAGCTGAAAGAAGAGACCATTACAAAACCCTTGAGAGAATCTCTTAATCCAATCACTAAATATGAGATTTCTAATGCTGCCGAAGTATTAACCAAAGCATCCAATTGGAATATTTTATGAAACGAACATGCTTGCAAGAAACACAAACACCGATGAAAATAGCAAGAATGGAGTTCCTTACGACCATTAAAAAATAAGTTATTTACGGATGAAATTACATTTAGATGAAAAGCTGTTTCGGCAGGCTATTCAATTTACATCTGATCAGATGCAGATCCTCCCTATATACGTCGAAAAAGATTACTGGGTAACATTTGCGCTTTTCACAATATTCAATGATAAGATTGGGGAGGACACTATCTTTAAAGGTGGCACCGCACTATCTAAATGTTATAATATTATTGAAAGGTTTTCTGAGGATATTGATTTGGTAGTTCTAAGAAGGGAAGGAGAAACAAACAATAAACTTACTACCAAAATTAAAACAATTGGTAAGGTAGTATCAAGTGTACTGCCCGCAATAGATATTGAAGGTTTAACTCACAAAAGAGGAATGAATCGTAAAACAGCTCATTCTTACAACAAGGAATTTAAAGGTGATTTTGGTCAAGTAAGAGATGTTATTGTAATTGAGGCGACTTGGTTAGGATATTTTGAGCCTTATTCAAAAAGAGATATTTGCTCTTTCGTTGGAGAAATGATGATTAATAATGGACAAATCGGAATTGCAAAGGAGAATAATCTAATGCCCTTTGAGGTACTTGCGTTAGATCCAACCAGAACGATATGTGAAAAAATAATGAGCTTAGTACGCTTCTCATATAGTAAAAAGCCCATTGAAGATTTAAAGAATAAAATTAGACATGTTTACGATTTGCATCAACTTTTATTAAAAGATGAATTCATGGATTTTTTTGATTCAAAGGATTTTGAAGAGATGCTTTTAAGGGTTGGAAGTGACAGGGCTAATGTTGTATAGATTTGAAAAAAGTAATCTTTAAAAAATAATAGGCAAAAAGTCAATTTCAATTGTAGGAGATACGAAAAGATATATTATTTTTGATCTCCAACCTTTTAAAAGTTATTACTATGGCAAAAAGTCAAGATGCTAAGAAAAGTGTTAAAAAGGAAGCTACTAAAACGCTCAAAGAGAAAAGAGCAGAGAAGAAACTAAAGAAATCTACTAAGTAGGTAGAGTTGGATGAGGCAATAGTGTTTTAAAAAGTATAGATGGAGCTTTATTCAATTTGTTAAAAAATACTTCTTAGATAGGCTTTTAGAGCCGTGGGGTGTTTTACTCACGGCTTTTCTTATTTAAGGTCATTTCTTTCTTGGGAGTGTCGAGCTCAAATTCCGTAAGACTTTTATCTTTTAAGAAGAGATTCAATTTGACAGTAGATTTATCTATAAATTGCTCAGTTGATCTAAATTGTTTAATTTTGGACACTTAATTTAATAAGTTTCATGGCGAAGAAGGCTAAACCCAAGAATAAGATTCCACCTCATTATAATGAAGAAGCGTTTAAAAGACGCCATCGGCTGACCATCCAGTTGAATGATCATGAAATGGAAGCTTTGGAGTTGTACTGTAAAAAATATAAGGTAAAAAATAGATCTGCTTTTGTTCGTGAATCCATTATGCGTGTGGTAATGAGCCGATTTCTGGAGGATTACCCCACTCTTTTTGAAAAACAGGAGTTGGATAGGTTGGTGGTAACCAGTAACTCTTCCGCTATTGATTCTTAGAAAGAATAAATTAGTTTTCGTACTATCAGCTTTCCACAATTCAGGGGCAATTAATTCCACCCATTTTTCCAATCTGTAGTCTGTCAAGTCAGGCTCATTGTCTTCATCCAGCGCCAAGCCAATAAGTAAATCTCCATCCATTCCACTTGAAGAGGTGAAATCATACTCTTCAATAGGCCATTGGCCAATGAATTTGGCACCTGTGTCCCGTAATAGTTCGTGAAGTTTTCCTAAGCCGTCACAAAAAGTGTCAGGGAAATTTTGTTGATCGCCCAACCCAAACATAGCGATGGTTTTACCTGTTAAATCTTTTTCAGCCAGCTGGTCAATAAATTCTTCAAAATCTTCTTGCAGTAGTCCCACTCCCCAAGTTGAGGAACCTAAAATTAAGTTGGTATATTGATCTATTTCATCTGGATCAACTTCTGTTGCAGCCATGATGTCCGAACCAGGTAGGAGTTCATGAAGTTTTTCTGCAACAAAACGTGTGTTGCCCAAAGAAGAACCATATATGATGGCGGTGCGATGTTGCATAATTTTCTCAATTAGTATTACTATAAAAAATAAAACAATTGAATCCACAAAGGGTTTTGTGGATTCTATTTTTTCCGAATAAGAGTGAGTCCATCGCGAAGCGGAAGAATCACTTTTTCCACTCGTTTGTCTTGTGCAACCAGCTGATTGAAATCCATAATTCCTTTGGTATATGCATCATCTGGCATGTTGGGCTTGGCTACTTTTCCATCCCAAAGAATGTTGTCTGCCACAATGAATCCGCCTGACTTTAGTTTGTCAAAAACAGCTTCATAGTATTGAGGGTACTCCCGTTTGTCGCCATCTATGAATATAAAATCGAAATGGTTGGGTAATGTTGGAATTATATCCAACGCCTTACCTATGTGCAGAGTCAATTGGTTTTCTACTTCTGCTTTGGCAAAGAACGTTTTTAGAGTTGTTTCCAGCTCATCATTTTTCTCAATGGTATGCAAGTGCGCTGTGGGTGTCATTCCTTTTATCATGCAGATGGCAGAATAACCCGTGTACGCCCCTATTTCTAAAGCTAACTGAGGTTGAATCATGCGACAGATCATCTTTAAAATGGAACCTTGCAGATGTCCGGAAATCATCCTTGGCCTAAGAACATTGATGTGGGTGTATCTATCCAATTCCTTTAATACAGGATCTTCTGCATCTATATGTTGCAAAATATATTTTTCCAGATCAATATTCATGATAAGTCTGTTTTAGCTCTGACGATAGATCAGATAGGAGAGTTGTTGTGGATTAAGAATCTCATTGGCTATATCCATCAGTTTGGAGGATGTTATAGCATCTATTTGTTCATATATCTGCTCCAAAGTATCTACTTTGTTAAACAACAGATAGCTTTTTCCAATACCCAACATGAGGTTCTCCATATTTTCGTTGGCGATGGTAATTTGACCCTTGATTTGACGTTGTGCATTGTGTAGTTGTAGCTTACCCAATCTTACTTCGCGTAATTTCTTCATTTCGCGTTCCACAATTTTTAAGCTGCGCTTTAAATTCTCCTCATCCGTACCAAAATAGATGCAAAAAACGCCTGTTCCAAAATAGGGGGAATATATGGATTCGATGTTATAAGCAATTCCGTTTTTTTCGCGTAATGAGAGGTTCAATCTGCTGTTCATCCCAGGCCCACCAAGAATATTGTTTAGTAAAAGTAGTCCCAGCCTGCTGGGATGCCCTAAATCGTAGGCCACATTGCCAATTACCGTGTGGGTTTGAAAAGTGTCCATCACTTTATCTTTGTGTAAGGGCTGATACGCTAAAGTAGGGAGACGCGTAAATTGGCGCAAGTTTGGAGGGATATCTCCAAAATATTTTGAGACTGTTTTCAATATCTTGGCAGGCGTAATTTGCCCCACCGAACAGAAGACCATCTCATCGGTATGATAGTTGTTTTTAATAAAGCGCTGAATGTGACCACGATTGAATTTTTCTATAGAGTCAGCAGTTCCCAGAATATTTCGCCCCATCGGATCGTTGCCATAAATTAGCTCTTCAAAATCATCAATGATCAATTCTGATGGGTTGTCTTTGTAGGAATTTATTTCATCAATAATCACCTCTTTCTCCTTGATTAGCTCTTTGGTGGGGAAAGTGGAGTTGAAGGATATGTCGGCAAGTAATTCAGCAGCTCTGTCAAAATCGTTTCGTAGAAAAGAAGCATAAATACAAGTTTCTTCTTTGGTGGTATAGGCATTAAGTTCTCCGCCTACATCATCGATCCGGCTAAGAATATGAAATGTTTTTCGTTTTCTGGTTCCTTTAAAAATCACATGCTCAATAAAATGAGCAATGCCGTGTTCGTTTTCTTTTTCATCTCGTGAACCTGTGTTGATCATTAATCCGCAATATGCAACGGGTGAATTTGTGGGATGATGAATAATTCGGATCCCGTTGGGTAAAGTATGTCTAAATAATTCCATTCAATATTTTAATAAATATCTTACAAAAGTACAAAAGATTATGGGATGGATGAATTAGATGGAGTTTCAAAAATGAACTATCTATCTAAATTGATGAGATTTTTAATGGATATTGATATGTTTAATTCTTTCGGGATTAGCTTCATTACCATGAAGTGGTAAAACTTGAATAACCATGGGTGCAAACATCGCTCGGCGAAGCGTGCGACTTCGTCTAGCGAGGGGAATTTTGTTGCAAGACTTGAATTCCATGCCTAGTTATAAAAATTCCATAACTAGCCCCGGGCTTTAGCCTGGGGAAAAATGGACACCCATATCGGGCTTTAGCCCAACACGATGCTTAGTAGTGTTATGAAATTTTTGCTAGCGCGAATTTGCAATCCGTGCCATAACCGAAATAAAGTCCTTCAGGATTTTTGAATTTGTATGTACGACTCATTTGACTTGCTTGCCAGCAGGCGGTCTTCGACAGGCTCAGCCACCCGTCAGATCTTAATTTTGGTTGTTTTTTAAGGTGCGGACATCGACAAATTCAATCACCCGATCTCAAAGTTTTTGTTTACGTTTATTTTAAACTTGTTGAAATGGATATTTTTAATCATTTGCTATTGAGCTTGGTAAAAAGGAATATGCCCTTTTTGACGATAAAAGCCCAACAATTCTTTAATTGTGATTTTGAACAAAGAAATCTTTCCGTATATTTGCAGCGCAATAAAAAAAGGTGCCATAGCTCAGTTGGTAGAGCAACGGACTGAAAATCCGTGTGTCCCTGGTTCAATTCCAGGTGGCACCACCAGGAAGCTTTTTAATAAAGGTTTCTCTGTAAAGATTGAATCTCAACGTAATATTTTTAAAGGTTTATTACTTGAAAATTTAAGGATTAATAGTAAAATGGGTTTTTAATTGTTTTTGCACCATTGATCGTAAAAACAAATAAGGTGCCATAGCTCAGTTGGTAGAGCAACGGACTGAAAATCCGTGTGTCCCTGGTTCAATTCCAGGTGGCACCACAAAGAAGTC
>Ga0079223_10001189_pt1 | contig 15147 bp, 13 predicted proteins | sample Stecom2011_FD_75072 | JGI IMG/M metagenome (GOLD analysis project Ga0079223, IMG submission 75072) | Agricultural soil microbial communities from Utah to study Nitrogen management - Steer compost 2011 | ecosystem: Environmental > Terrestrial > Soil > Agricultural land | place: USA: Utah... | reverse complement strand
CTTAAATTCTTCAGAAAATCTGAGTTCTGTACTAAGTTTTTTGGAGTAAAGTCTCCAAGATTGTTAAATGCAAACTCTTCGCTTACTGTTTCGCCTTCGGCAGTTTCGTGGTCAACAGCTACCGATGGTTTGAAATGTTGGAACACATCTTCTACCGTTTTTAACCCTTTTGTGATTTCAGGTGACACCGGATCGTCGGTGGTCAATTTGCTTACCAGCAAAGTTTTGTTTTCCTGAATTTCCTGAATTGCTTCGTTGGCATCTACTTTTACTTCGTTACCACCAACACCATAATTGAACATTGTCATAGTTTTTCGATTTTGTGATGAATTATTAATATTTACTTCTGTTTTGTTTTCTAACCTGTCAGGTGGAGCTCCTCGTATCATGTTTTTAGCAAGCTCCCACAATTTTTTAAAGCTTATCATATTTTTAGAATTTTAGTTTTTAATCCAAAAGACTCCATCCTTTTTTAATTTTGGCAGCCGGAGTAATATCCTGTTCATTGACAATAATATTTTCCTTGCGTTGCCCGATATAATCAAGGCTGCTCAGTTTACTGAAAATGATTTCAAGGCTTTTCAGCAATCGTTGTATTTCGTACAGGTGCTCTCCGCAGTTGTTATGGTCATAGTTGATTTCTGCAACCGCCGACAGCTGGTTTAAGAGAGTATGGGGTGCTACCTCACTCCATTCATAAGAATAGTTCAGCATCTCTTCCAGTTCTCCCTTAGCTAAAACCTGTGTACTGTAATAGATCTGTAATGCCATCCCCGAAAAAGCCCCTATCATATATATAGGAGGTTGATTCGGTACAATATTTCGGTAATTGAAATAGACATTGGCAACATGGTTAATCAATGTTTGGCATAATGCTTTTACATTACTCGCCAAGACTGAATTTTGATTGGTACTTGTAGCTTTTTGAATGATGGTCAATGCATATTGCTGTAAGCTACCCATAGATTTGGCAAATGAATTATAATAGGAAAGTAATGCAGGATGGCTATGCACACTTGTACAAGGCGGAATGAAGTTTTGATCCGCTTCTACGATACTCCCTTTAATGTTTACTTTGCCAATTATAATATAGTTACCTGCTGTACTTCCATTTTTTAACGTAGATTCAGGTATTAACTCAATATTGTATTTGGCTTGTGTAAAGGGATGACGTGGAGGTATTTCTTCTGAATCAATATCGCCAAAGGGTACACGGTCAAACGGGTTGGTAGAAACAAGAATATAGTATGACTCATTTATATTTTCTTCGTTCTCCTCCGGTGATCTCATTAAAGATTTGATATTGGTTTTATAGTCTGACAGATCTATACGATAGCCTGCCGCAGTCAATGCACTACAATGCTTGATGACCAATTGGACATCTTTTGTCGGAGAACTATAAACATCAAAGATAGTTTCGTCCGTATTCTTTGCTAAAGCTATCGGAAGCAATCCATAATTGAAGTTATTACATCGAAATGTATTTGAGTCTCTAACGGTGTCAAGTATAAATTTATCATGTACCATGAGGTGCTTTTCATTTACTTTCATACCACCTGCCCAATTGACAGCGAAATTTTTTATTGATTGTATCATAATATTTTAGTTTTATACCGCTTTATATTTTTCACTTTTTTTCTAATTCGTGATTAATTACCCTTTTGCAAATAATCGTTGTTCTTTCAGTAATTCCATTTTCATCCATAGTTTTATCAAAATCTATAAATTTTCTAAAGTGGAATATGGATTTTTTGATATAGAAAATCCAAGAATACTGCCCTTGTAAAGGATTATGTAAGTGGATAGTACTATTAGGGTATTTGTGGTTATAATCATCTACAACTCTATAGAACCAATCTCCAAAAGAGACTCCGTCAGAAGGGGCTTTTGCGTCAATTCGTGATTTTTTTCCGGCTTCAACAGTTTTGGTCAATTCGAGATTTAATAAAAGCAATGTTCTGAATTCAATTTTTTCAAAATCTACTGTTTCATTTTTCGATGTGTATTGCCAGGTCTTATAAATATCAAATGGGATATTGATATATTGGATATAGCAATAATAGAAGGTTAATGGAATGATGAAAATTGAAATTGAAGTCGTTGCCATTACAGCATATCCATCAAACGGGCTGACCCAGTTAAATATCAAAAAGAAAAGATAACCACCTAATACCATACACGTCAGGGTAATTATACTTTCAAAAAGTATCGCGAACCCTAAAGGACGATCCGAATCATTAAAATACCGGCTTACAAGATTTACATGAAGAATCCCCAAAAGCAGATAGACCAGCATTGCAAATAAATACCAGTACGGATTAAACATATTTCCGGAGAATCCTAAAAATCCCGGCAATGCCAGACATAAACCTACGACCAGTACATAAAAAATTAAAACTTTTCCTTTTACTTTGGGTGTCTTTTTCTTCAAGTATGCAAGTACTACCGCCAATATTATCACAATCAACGGAAGTAAGATGTATTTTAAAAAGATGCTCTTTATTTCAACTGTGTCCATATCAAAAACTTTATCAATTAAATTTCTTTCGGTCTAGGTCTATAAAAATGTGGAATAACCCAATCTGCTCTCACCTAATATAAAAGATCGGTCGTTTTTTTCCGTTACAAAATGTTCTTCGACCTCAACTGTTGCGGGAAGACAATATTCATACAATACCTCCAATAACTTTCTGAGTTCAGAACTTTGGACATATTTTGCTATATCATTATTTGGAATAGGACCATAATGGATTGCCCAGTTCCGTTCCCCATTCATATGCTCGCCACTCAATACCATTGAAATGCCCAACTGATAATTGGAGAGAGAAATCGCATCGGATGCCTCTTGAATATCATTTACATAGTTGGGCGTAAAACTGATTTTTACCGGAATCTTCAAGAATGCCATCAAACACTTCTCAAACCATTCTTTATTTCCCCTTACCGTATGGAAAAAGGGTAGCATATAAATAAATATTTCAGATGTGCTATTGTCTAAAGTGTCCAGTAGGGGCCAAAACTCTTTAAGCAAATTCAAAAATTCTTTAGGGTTTTCTATAATTTCAAATTCATTTTCTTTGTCATATGCATTAAGCAATAGAAAAAATGATTCTAATTCAAATGGCTGAAAAAAATCGCGTGCACTGGCTTCTATTTTCTTTTGTTTTTGTATTTGCTCAATAATTTCTTTAATCTGGCTCTTACGATTGCCCAATGACGGTGGATGAAACACATTCTCAGGCAAATAGTCGTACATACCTTCTCTAAAGGAAGAAATAGAAACAATCAATACACCCAATTCATAAACCTGACTGCTGATATTTTCTATATCCTTATTGAAAGTCCTGTTATTTCCACCTAATCGTTTTAGATAAACTTGATCCAACTCTGCTTTGTATTTTAACAGGTTTAGGGCTGCTATTTCAGATTTGTAATCTGAATACAAGGTGTTATGGTAATTGGTGCCCTCTATGATTTGATAAATGTTATTCATCATTTCCTTCATTTTTAATTTGAACAATGTATTCTACTCCATCAATTCCCCTTAAAATGATTTGATTTTTTAATGTTAATGATAGATTGTCCCAATATTTTTTTCCTAAATAATTATAGTTATTAGGTATGATATCAATCTGAATTGCCCGAATAAATCCCTCTTTAGGTTTATTGCTGATAATGGTTACTCTTTTTACTTCTATGGATTTTAACTCGTCCTTTAGCATCAATCGACAGAAACTTTTGATATCTGCGATAGTAATCAACCTGTCTCTTGTTGTCAATGCGTATTTATAGGCTTCAATGGCATTGGCTCCCTTCTGCTCTTCATTGCCACCTACCGTTTCTGTAACTAATTTCAAGCTCTTTGAAATGTTATTTTGTGAACCTTTTTGCATTGTTAGCTCGTTACCTGCCCGAATATTATTTGCCAGTTTACAGTGGCTTATCCAGTAATCTGCTTTTATCCTTTTTGTATCTGCTATCAAATCAACGATGAGATAATTTAATTGTTGGAGTACACTCCGGTCTGCACCTTTGATTTTCCTTTCAAGGACTTTCATTTGCTGGGTCATACTTGCCAAAGCTTTTGAAACCTCATCTCTTTCAAGTATTCCAAATGCCGCTACTTCGTCTCTTGTCAGTTCCAGTACATTTGCAATCATATCCAGAGCATCACGTTCTGTAAATCGTTCCATACCACCTGTTCTGACTGTATATAATCCTCGTTTCAGTTCAGCAGATTCGGAAAAAGGTATCTCTGAGTATTGATTTCCAAATTCATCCAAAACACTTTCTACATATAAGAAATGTTCTCCGGTCTGAGTGGCAAGGGGTATCATATTGCCCATTATATCCAGAGTACTCTCATTACTTTTCCACCCTCTATTGTATATAGGAAAAGCATTGAGCATAAATGTGAAATTCCCCAAAATATCGGCAGTGTATTGTGGAGGAAATACGATATCTAACCAGATATATTTTTTACCCGACAAATGTTTTTGTATATCCCCATTTTCAACAAGCGGCATTAAATCATCTGGTATGGTTTCATCTATAATTGTCCCTTTAATCCCCGTCATCTTAATAAACTTCTCCTGGTATATATTCCTGATGTTTTCCTCAATTTTGGTTTGGATGGCATAGGTTCTGAAAATTTCTTCATAACCTGACACATCCGACAGCTCTTTGTAGGTCAACCCCGAACTTACTCCAAGTTCTTTTCCATAATTACTGATTGTGACAAATGGTAAAAGCTTGAATAGAAAATCGATATGCTCAAATGTTGGATTGGCACAATAGAAGCTAAACCTCTCCGGCAATTCTTCTTTATTATACATCGAAACATCAATACCCATTTTTATTTTGTTGTAGGGTAAAGTTTCAGAAATTCTGGCTATCGGGATTTTATTAAAATCTGTATCGAATGTGAAGCAAGTATTGCCTATAAACAATACGTCAACATTCATCTTGGTCAACACAATATCTCCTACAGGAGTAAATGGAATATTGACCTGAAGGTCAGATGTTGCCTTTTGAGAGGATGAAAATTGCCTTTTAACATAGAATTCGTTATTCTTTGACAGTATTTCTGTTGATTCAATCGGAAATGTAGTGGCGATAGCATGAGCGGGCTGCGGATAAGTATACATTGACGGAGTTAATAACTTTGCCAATCGTTCCAATATCCGTACATTAATGGAATGTACTTCGTTATTTGCCTTGTAAAGTTCTGTGCTAAAAGCTTCCATTAACAAACGGACAAAAGGATCTATGGAACTGGTACTTTTTAGCCCCCATATTCTTACCGCATTTTGCATCATTCGTGCTTTTATCGCTTCTTTTGAGTGTACATTTATTTTTTCATTCATAACATTCTTTTTTTAATCAATAGACATCGGGCTCAGAAATAATTCTGTCTCAAAACTGAAAGTTTCCCCTGTTTCTGTCAGTCTTGCATTGATGGCAATCTTTGCTTTCTTTTTGATTTCACTATATCTTTTCGTTTCATATGTATGCTCTACGTACTCGATGTGGACATCAATTTTTTGGGCATAAATTCGCGGCTCGTATTTCTCAATCTGGTTCTGCATACTTTCAATAAATATAGCTTCCCATTCTACCGTGGTTACGGCATTTTCAAACTCTATATCCCATACCGCATTACCGTAATCAGAATCAAACCTGTTCTCTCGCTTTTTTGTTGTTATCAACAGCATCAGATTATGTGCTATGCTTTCTGCCATACTGCACATTTCCATAGAGCCATTTTCACGCATCAACATTTCAGGATCAAATGGCATTTTATAGTTTTTGTTAATCATAATCTACGGTTGTTTGCAGTGAACGATTCAGTATAGTGTTTCTCAGCAATAAAAAGTCTGGCATCTTATCTATCGGCAAATAGAGCATCGCTATACCATTCTTTATGAGTTCTGTTTCAATAGACGGATTCCACTTATCCAAATCGGCACGCGTTATATCCATTTCATTTGCAATGATATTCAGTTTATAAGCTGTGTTAATCTCTGTTGAAGCAAGTCCGGGATCGCTTTTCTGTTTATCCGGATTGTCTTCAATGTTATGATTGGGCTTAAACCCTGATAGCTTATAGTCTGCTATTACAAAATCCAATTCATCAGTAACAGAGCATACTTCCATAAATTTGTGTACACGGTTAATAGTTTCAGCAGGGAGATGAACGTAAAATTTGTCATACCTGTCAGATTTTGCTTTATCCATAGCTTTCTTTATATTACCTTCTCCGCAATTATAAGCTGCAACAACCGTAATCCAATTGCCGTATTTCTCATACAGATTTTTTAAGGATTTCATTACAGTTTGTGTACTGTGATATACATCAAACCTGTCTTCGCTTTTTAATCCATACCGTGCAGCGTGTGTTTCCATAAACTGCCAGACACCTCCGGCATTGGCTGTAGAAACAGTCGTTTTGTCAAAACCCGACTCTATTAAAGCAAGGTTTCGCATCATCTTTGGCAGACCATTTTCTATCAATGTGTTTTCAATAAATTCCACTACAGGCTTATTCTGATTAAGAATGGCTTGGTAGGCTTCCTTCTTCTCTTTTGACAACTCAACCGCAACAGGAAATTCCTGTGTGTATCCCTTGTCGCAAAACAGAAAGAAAAAGAAACCAAGTAGTAGGCTATATGGCACATTAGACATCATTTGCTGCTGATTTTAATTTATATCCCAAATAATTTTTTGTTCCTTATTATCCCACGATACTGTTATCGCTTGTCCGTTCTTTACTTCTTCGGATACAATTTTTTTCGATATAGGTCGTGCAAGCTGTGAGCGAATAACCCCACCGATTTGCCTTGCTCCGTACTTACTGCTAAATCCTGTAATAGCAAGATTTCTCGATGCTTCATCTGTAATCGCAAAATGGATTCCCAATCGAAGAAGTGAATTAATCAATGCTTTTAATTGTATCTTAAATATCCGCTCTGCCATTTGTTCCGAAATAGGGGCGAATGGAATAATTTCCGTAATCCTTGCTAAAAACTCAGGGCGGAAATGTCCGGTCATAATCTGCATCAGATCAGACGATGTAGGGATAATGCTTTGTTCAAATTTTTCAACAATAGTGGAACTTCCTATATTGGAAGTGAATAATATCAACGCATTGCTAAAATCTCCCTCTTTGCCCAGTTTATCGTGAATTTTCCCTTCATCCATAATTTGCAGGAACACATCAAAAACAGATTGATGAGCTTTTTCTATTTCGTCAAACAAAACAACAGCATAAGGTTGCTGGCGTATCTTATTAACGAGCATACCGCCTTCTTCATAACCGACATATCCCGGAGGTGCTCCATACAATAAAGCCGCAGAATGTTCTTCCTTAAACTCGGACATATCAAACCTTATCATTGCTTTTTCGTCATTAAACAAGAGTTCCGCTATTGATTTCGCTAATTCTGTTTTACCCGTTCCAGTAGGTCCCAACAAAAAGAATGAACCGATCGGTTGCCCCGGCTTGTTTAAGCCGCTACGATTCTCTACAATCGCATCCGAAAGAACCTTTAAGGCGTGGTCTTGTCCTACCACCCGTTTTAACAGGTGGGATTCCATATTCAGTAGTTTTTCCTTTTCCTGTGCTTGGATCTTACCAATTGGTATATTGGTTTTCGCAGCCATTACTGCCGCCAGTTCCAACTTGCCGACTTTTTCTCTTTTTATATCTGCATAGCCAAGCAATTCTGTATAAACATCTTCAATGAGCTTTTGAATTTCTGCAACAGGTGATGTATTATCTATTTCCGGCTGCTCTTTCAACGAACCCCAAAGTATCGGGCTTATCCTGTTTTGGAGTTGTCCGTACATCCATTCCAGTTCCTTTATTTTTTCTTTGTCGTTCTCGTATGTTTCTGCAATTTTTTCATCATATTCCTCTTTCCACTTGGTCAGTTCTTTGGACGATAATTCATCGAGCATTTTAATGGCCGCCATAGTACGGTCAAGCAAATCAATAGCTGCATCAGGCAGCTTTTTACCTTTGGCATATCTCTTGGCAAGACGGACACATTCGGGCAGTGCTTCTTTATCTACCTCTATATTATGGTAGGATTTGTAATTATCTAAAAGCACGCTTATCATTTTTACACAAGTATCCGCATTGGGTTCTTCAATCGCCAACACCTCAAACCGTCTATTGAAAGCCTGTTCCGGTTCTATGATTTTTCGGTATTCTTCGTGCGTAGTAGCACCGATTACGGTTATTTCCCCTCTGGCAAGCTCAGGCTTAATCAGGTTGGCAACATTACCACCATTACCTTTGTTATCAAGCAAAGTGTGTATCTCATCTATAAACAAAATAGCCTTGTCCAGTTTTTTACATTCCGTAATAACCTTTTTTAACCTGTCCTCTATTTCGCCTTTATATGCTGTACCGGCAAATAATAAGCTCGTATCCAGTTCCAGCAGAATAGCATTGTTCAGCATTGCAGGGACATTGTCCTTTACAATCTCATGTGCCAATCCTTCTACCAAAGCGGTTTTACCGACACCAGGTTCTCCAACAATAATCACATTGGGTTTGCTTCTCCGGCACAGTACTTCGATAAGGTTACGGGTTTCTTTCTACCTGCCAATAATAGCATCCAGCTTATCTGCTCTTGCCTGTGCGGTTTTATCGACACAATAGCTCTGTATAGCAGGAAATGACATACTTCCGTTGCTTGTTCCCATTCCGGACATACCCGAAATATCCGGTACAAACGTCTGGCGGGTATTACCAAACGCACTGAATATTTCGTGCTCTTTGAGCGGTAATGACTTTAACTGCTCTGCCGAAAAAGCTATACCGGGCTTTACAATGGCAGCAATCACACATATAGGTGTTATCTCATCCAACCCCAGCTTTAAACGAACATCATCGGCTGCCTCAATGATTTGTTCTACCGTATTATCCTGCCCGATTTCAGACGGGATTTGTGTCGTTGTTGGGTATTCCTCGATACGTACATCTGCCCAATCGTGAATATAATTCGGATCTTTATCTATACTTTCCAGAAAACCTCTCAAATCAATTTCACGGTGCATCAATGCCTGAAGCAAATGCGAAGCTCCGTACCGCTCATTATAATTCTCTTTCGCTATAGACTGTGCTATATGAAAAAGTTGCTTTATCGTTTCGTTAGTTATGATTATGCTCATATTCTTTTTGTATTAACATTGGTATATACTCCTCACTCAGCCAATAAAAGACCTGTCCTTCGTGTACAATCCTTATAGCAGTATCTCCTTTGGAAACACCCATTTTAGCTGCAATATCTCTGAATTGCTCAAAGTATTCCAAGACTAATTCCGGTTCCATTTCTTTACTCTTAATCCACTCTTTAGGTGTCATATTCATTAAGGAGTCTCTACTCATCGAAAAGCCCGTTGTAAATTTTACTAATTCACTCATCGGCATTCTTTTGAGCTTTCTTCTTTTTATTCTTTTCAATGTTGGCGTATTGTCGGAAACAACTTTCAGATAGGCTCGCAGCCCTTTTCTTTTCCTGAATTTATCTTCTGAAAGCACCGACCTATGAACAATGGTATAAAAACTACGTAATTGCTCATATTCCTGCTCGCTTAGCAATATGCCTTGTTTTATCTGGCTTTGCTGTATTGAGTCCTGTACTCCAGAAAACTGACCTTCTATCAAAAAAGAGGCATTATGATTTAATAATGAAGCTGCCACTTGTGTCGGGATTAATTGGTCAGCCAAAGAAAACAGGTTAAAATAAGGTGCTGCTAATCTTGTATTATTAACTCCGATTTCGGAGCGAAAATAACGAGTCAGCGTACTGTCTATTTTCTTATTGTCATCTGTTACTTGAACCAATAAAGTGTCGATTGCAGATTTTAATACACCTGCTTGCATTGCATCACCTTTTTTGGGAAATATCACAAATCCCTGTGTCATACTTTGGCTTGGGAAATCCAAAAAATATACGCCATTTTCTCCCGTGGTCAGACTGTAGCTGTTATTTGTCAACAAGTCATTCTGATTGACTATTTTCTCTTTTTTCCGTTCAACAATATTCTTTGCACTATTAACAACAGATTTTTCACCGAGCAAAACAAAATCATTATAAGCATCTGCCGATTTGGACTGTGTTTGAAAAAAGACCAGTTTCGCATTGGCACGACTAAGCGCATTAATTGCAGTTTGGCTTTGACTGCTTTCATCAGCAGTAGTCCCTATTAGAATGATGATATTGGTTTCATTTTCTGCACCGGACAACATTTGTGCAGCAGATAATAATCCTTGACCAACCGGTTGGACAATACCTGTATCGCTGCAAGTCAATTGTTCTATTTTCTCCTCAAAAAAGAGTGCAATATCTCTGTAGTTACTGCTTAGGGAAGAGTGCAACGGACTGACTCCACAACTGTTTTGCTTGTAAACAACCCCACCAAATTTTATGGACGTAAAATAGTCAGGATTGGTGAAATTCAACTGTAATTCCTGTAATAAGGATTTAACAACCGGAATGTATAACCTGTTATTCCTGCTTACATCCAAAACAAAAACAACGTTTAGCTTTTGATTGTCTGACAATATTTCTCTATATCTTTTGTAATAAATCGGGTTGCCTAAAACATTATAAATCTTGTTTTTATCGTAATCAAAAACATTGGTAAAAAACTTAATCCGATCATTGTCTATTTCGGGATAAATACTTTCGATTCCGCTTCTGTTACGAACCTCTTGTGGAGTAAGTGCAAGTTGATGGATTAATGTATCTGTTACTCCAACACCTATATTTGCAGTGTCTTTTGCCAATTTCAGGGAAGAACGCTCTCCCCACAAAGACAACATATTCTTACTTACCCAGCCGTAGATGTTGTTCTGAATACTATCTGTTATTGATCCTTGTTCTTTTCCTATCAGAACCCTGCTTTTGTCCTCAGAATATTTATAGATATACACAAAATTTCCAATACTGACTTTATTCTTTGCTTTGTTGATAAGGTCGGGATCTGAAAATATTATAACAGAGTCGTTCTCAATATATTTTTCTGAATATTTGATTACATCCGAGTGGTTTACAACGATAGTGGCTTTGGAAACAAATCCGGTTTCAGAACTTTTCAAACTGTTGTTCCAGAGCAACAAGCGTTCTTCAGGAATCCATCCCAAAACTTTCAGCCCTTTTGATTTAGGTAGTTTGCCATCATTTATTAACCCTTCTTTATATTCGGCTACTTTATACATTCCCTTATTTTCCTTTAGAACAATAAACGGAGTAAGAAATGAAGCATCTTTATACATAGTAAAAGGATCCTCCTTTTCTGTTGGATTTATCTTGTTATTGGAACGATCAGAAAAAACCACCCAAGGCTGCCTTTGTTTAGGAAAACCATTAACGTATGCAGTATTCTCTATCGTTGCATAAGGTTTTGGATAGGGAGTATTTTTCACTTTTTGTAAAGAACAACCCACAAAAAGTATCGACATCAATAGAAGAACTATGCTGTCCAAAAAAGACCTGTATGTTTTATTTGTTACACTCATTTACCCTGTATTATATCAACTTTGGTTACGCAATTCATTTCTCCATCAAAACTTACTTTCACACTGTGAATGATATTGTTCTTGTCAAATTGTAATCCTGCACAGTAATAGTAAAATGTATTGATTTTGCTTGTATTGACTTTTATCGGGGCATTCTCGTTTTTACACAAATACTTGTTCAACAGATAATTATAATGCTGATTGAAATTAGAACCATTGGCTATCTGCTGTAGGTGATACTTAAAATCATCATCTATTTTTTGGTACAAGTTTTCTACCGACAGGGAATCGGTCAACGTTTTAAATGACGGTAATATTTTAATCTTGTGAGTCAGTGCATATTCGGTTTCATCTGTATATAAGCTAACAATGTAATCTCCCGGATTTTGGTAAGCATAAATAACCATTTGTTCCTTGGAGTCAATTGTGCCGCTTTCTCCAAACTTCCAACTGAATAGCTTTGCACTTTTAGCGTTTGCCCTGAAAACAACATTTTCAAATTGCATTGCCTGTATCGGAGCTTCAATAGTTGTAATGGAGTCCCGGATACTACCTCTTGGTTTATCCAACACCTGGATTGGAAAAAGCTTAGAATACTTGCCATTCAATGTCAATTTCACCTGATAATAACCCGGATGTTTGTAGAAATAATATCCGCTGTCATTTACGGAGATATTACCATCACCAAAATTCCACTCCTTTATTGCAGAAAAGGAAGTATTGTCCATATAGAATAGTGTATCCCCAACCGATAATCTAACCGGATAAACCCTGCCGTCAATATCGGCTACTGTATGAAAAAATTTCTTTTGTAACCACAGACCGGATAAAACCAAAGCCAAAATAGCAGCAATTACCAAAAGAGTTATTTTCAGTGTATTAGGTTTTCTATATTCTTCTTTATATTTTTCCATTTATATGCCTTTTATTGTCCGCTTCTTGAAAGCATTGCATTTTGCTTTTGTGATAATTGTTGTTCTTTATCTTTGAAACCGATAGAACATTCTTCAAACTGCTTCTCAAACAGTGTTATATTCTCGGCTTTTTTTGCTGCTATTTTTTTATCTTCAAAGTACATTTTGTAAAACTGGGCTATTTGTAAATAGCCTTCTTTTCTTGTATCGTAAATAGTCGTATTTTCAAAGCTGTTAGCAACATCATTAATACTGTTTTTAATATCATTTTCCGCAAAGGGTTGTGGTGTTTCCAATTGCAATATGCTTATCTTCCTGTATGATGTTTCTAAAAGTGGAGCAACTAAAGACTGTTGCTGGGCAAACTTGTTTTTTTGTTCCAACATCTGTGTTTCGAGGGTATTGCTTTCTGAAAAAGGAGACTCAAATCTTCTAAGAAAGATGGTGCAAAACAAGACAATAGCCAAGATGAGCATACCTAACAAATACACAAATTGATATTGCTTTTCGCGTGAGGAAAGAGAAGTATAAGTTTTCATATCTTAATATTATTTTGATTGGAAACCTCTTGTTGGGTCTTTGGATAATTCTGAATTAACTTTGGTTATCTTTCCCATACATTCATTCAAGTCCTTTAGAGCCAATCGCTCCTTATCAGAAATTACTGTTATGTCATTCTTCAGAACAAGAATGGAGTCAAGTTTTGAAAGCAAGAATGAATAATGTTTGAAAGCAGAAGCACTATCAGTTCCAATGATTTTCCGTGTTTCCTGAATATTTTGGGAAATGTAATTCCCAAGGAACAAGTCGTTTTTAACTTTTCCCGTATTGACTAATGACATCTGATAGTATATCGTATCAATTTTAGACTTCAATACCTGTTGCTTGTTCAGTGTTTCCTTATACTCTATAATATCCACATGTATATTATTCTTTTGAATTTCGTAGCTTTTAAGGAAAAGATACAGAGATAAAAATGACAGTATAGAAAGCACAGAAAAGTATGCTATAAAAACTAAAATTTTCTCTCTGACATTAGATCGGTCATGTAAAGCGTTGTCTTTTTTCATTAAGTCAATTTATTCGTTGGTTAATAATTCGGTTTAAAACTTTTATATATATTTGTTATATTTTTTTCACTTAATAATGAGATACGAATGAGCCATACTTTAAAAAACATCAAGTTTTCTATAGCAGAGTCAGACTACTATTTCAAAGAAATTATGGTAAAAACACTTTTGAAAAATCCTTTTTACAATATCATTAAAAATTGTAATAATGGTCAAGAGCTTATAAGTCAATTATATTTACGTCAGGAAAACGCTTTCCTCATTGAGTTATATATGCCAATTATGAGTGGATTTGAAGCAATAAAATTCATTCGTCAATCGGGTAATAAAACTCCAATTATCACCTATTCTGCAACTTTTCAGGAAGATATGTCATCCATGCTAAGTACTATGGAATCAGTATATTATTGCGAAAAGAAAAGTGTAGTAATTCTTGATATTCTTAAAAACTACGTTCTCTCTTCATCTAATGATTACGCTATATATTTGGAAGAGTGGAAAAAGCAATCATTTTCTGTTAATGAGTATATGGAACGACAAAAGAAAGGATGGTATGAGCCTTCCCTTGTCGAAATCCAAATTATGAAACTTTGTTATGAAGGACTAAGCAATAAAGAGATAGGTCAATATCTTAATCTTAGTAGTAGAACCATTGACAATAGTATTGCGAAATTGACACAAAAACTTGGACTAAGAAACAAGATTGACCTTATTCGATTTTGTGTAGAGCAGGGATACTACAACTCAAGCACATAATAGCAAAAGATAAAATATCACAGATTTGCCTTATGAAAATTTTTCAACCATAATTTCAAAGAACTAAATCTGATTCTCATAAAAGTATCTCACTTACAAATGAAATACTTTTATTTTAAATCACCAAATATTTTAGCCTTATTGAAATAAAATTGAGGTGTATTTTTATTTATTGTAGAGTAAAAGCTACCTTACCTGGTTAATTTGCTTGTAGTAGGTGTTGAAGTTTCGGGTCATTTTTGATGCGCTCCATCTCGCTTTCAATGATATTTACAATGTCTTGTTTTATCTGACGGTAATTGCTTTCAATCTCTTGTTTCATCTTGTCTTCTCCTCGTTCATCTACAAAAGATAGAATTTGTGGTATCTTCTGATAGGCTTTGGTTTCTGCCGAAACCTTTTCATTATCTACGACAATTTCAGCGTGGAAAATCTTTTGTTCGATACGTTCATCGAAGTTATCCGATACCGAGCCGACAAACATACCCTGTGTCAAAGTTGAAATTTTGGAAGCCGGAATAAGGCTGTCTAACTGGGTAGATATGGATGTAGATTTATCGTTTCGGTTAATAGTCATACTCTGCCGTTTTTGTAAGACTTTTCCGAAACGTTCGGAAAGGGTTTTTGCTGTTTCTCCAACGACTTGTCCACTAAAGATATTACCCACCAAATTTTGTATAACTTTACTCTCTTTGTCGCCGTAATCTCTTGTTAACTGCGAATAGTCCTGAATGCCAAAAAGTGATGAAATCCTATTGGATCTGGCGGTGCTGATGAAATCCAAACCCCTAAAATAAATTGTGGGCAACTCATCTATAATGATAGAACTTTGAAGCTGTCCTTTCTTGTTTATGAGTTTGACAATCCGCGAATT
>Ga0079223_10001188_pt1 | contig 15149 bp, 13 predicted proteins | sample Stecom2011_FD_75072 | JGI IMG/M metagenome (GOLD analysis project Ga0079223, IMG submission 75072) | Agricultural soil microbial communities from Utah to study Nitrogen management - Steer compost 2011 | ecosystem: Environmental > Terrestrial > Soil > Agricultural land | place: USA: Utah... | reverse complement strand
GACAAATCCTATTTGCAAGCTTTGCGAAAGCGCTGTGATGAAACTGGAGCATTGTTGATTTTGGATGAAATACAGTGTGGCATGGGCAGAACAGGAAAAATGTGGGCATTTGAGCATTTTGACATTGTTCCGGATATAATGACGGCAGGCAAAGCATTGGGTGGTGGAATGCCAATTGGCTGCATGGCTACTTCCAAAAAATTGATGCAACAGCTGAGCGACAACCCTATTCTTGGACACATTACAACTTTTGGTGGTCATCCAGTAGTTTGTGCTGCAGCCGCTGCTTCTTTAAAAGTGATTCGAGAAGAAAAGTTATTAAAGGAATCAGCTGAAAAATCTGAACTCTTCATGGATTTGGTCAAGCATCCAAAAATAAAAGCCATAAGAAGAATAGGTTTAATGTTTGCCATTGAACTAGAAAATGAAGAAGCCGTAAAAAAAGTTGTTTTGGAGGGCTTGAAAAGTGGCCTCCTTCTTTTTTGGTTTTTGTCAACACCACAGGCCTTTCGATTGGCACCTCCTCTAACCATTTCTAAAGAAGAGATTCGCTATGCTGCAAAAACTTTGCTTTTATTATTCGATAAAATAAACTAAGTTGCCAATCGTTTGTTAAAACAACATATTAAACAACTAGAAGATGAAAAGAATAGCCTTTACCCTATTGAGCATTGCATTATTTGCAGGTATTCAATCGTTTGCCCAAGACGATATGGAAAAAAGAAAAAGTCCGCCAGCAACTGCTAAAGCAAAGATTGGCGATGCACAAATCACCATTAACTATTCTAGTCCTGCAGTTAAAGGCAGAGAAATTTTTGGCGACTTGGTTCCTTACGATAAAATTTGGAGGGCTGGTGCTAACGAAGCTACAACTTTTGAAACCTCTGCTGATGTTAAAGTAAATGGAAAAACCTTGGCTGCTGGCAAGTATTCTTTTTTTGTAATTCCCAATGCAAAAGGGAAATGGACTGTAATTTTTAACAAAGACCATAAACAGTGGGGTGAATACAAATACGATCAAAGCAAGGATGAACTTCGAATAGATGCTGTGGTAAAAAACATTGCCCTAGTTGAAAGCCTTACTTATGAAATCAAAAACAAAAAGGTTTATCTCAATTGGTCTAACAAAAGTGTTCAGTTTAATATTGAACGATAATCATTCAAAGAAACAACATAAAGAGCTCCAAATCGGGGATTTTTTTACTTTTTCGGTTTACGAAAAGCACCACACATAAATCATAAACAATCGATTAATTGCTTTTTCAATGCTCGCTACATCCAATGAAATTAAGTAATATTATCCTATGAAATTTACAGACTTTAATTTTAGTGACGAAATCCTTCAAGGCCTTGATGCCATGCGCTTTGATGAGCCAACAGCAGTACAAGAAAAATCAATCCCCGCCATACAAAAAGGCAGAGATGTGATTGCCGTTGCACAAACAGGTACTGGAAAAACAGCCGCCTTTCTTTTGCCAATTCTCGATAAAATACAGAAAAGTGGTAGCAAAAAGCTCTCTGCATTAATTATTGCACCTACCAGAGAACTGGCCATGCAAATTGATCAACAAATGGAAGGTTTCTCATACTTTACCGGCACTTCATCTATCGCTATATATGGTGGTGGAAGCGGCTCCTCTTTTGAAGCTGAAAAAACTGCATTGATTGAAGGCGCAGATGTTATTGTTGCCACCCCAGGTCGTTTGCTTTCGCATTTAAATTTAAACTATGTCAAAATCGACCATTTGGAACACTTTGTTTTGGATGAGGCCGACAGGATGTTGGACATGGGATTTGCAGATGATATCAAAAAGATTGCTGAATACCTGCCCAAGAAACGACAAAACATTATGTTTTCTGCTACAATGCCTCCAAAAATCAGAAAGTTGGCACTTGCAGTAATGAACGACCCTGAAGAAGTGAGCATTGCCATTTCACAAACAACAGCAGAGGGTATTTTACAGGCAGCTTATATGACCTATGACAATCAAAAAAATGAGCTGGTAAAATCCTTGCTAAAAGATAAAGAAGAACTCAGTAGCATTATCATTTTCTCTTCACGAAAAACTACAGTAAAAGACCTGGTTCGCGACCTTAAAAAAATGGGAATGGATGCCGATGGAATCTCCTCCGACTTGTCTCAAGATGAACGTGAAGAAGTATTGCGAAAATTTAAAAACAAACGCTTGCGCATATTGGTTGGTACAGACATTATCTCTAGAGGAATTGATATCGACTCAATTGATTTGGTAATCAACTATGATGTGCCAAATGATGCCGAGGATTATGTGCATAGGGTGGGAAGAACAGCAAGGGCCAAATCAACTGGTGTTGCCTTAACTTTTATCGATCCAAAAGGCATATATGATTTCCAAAAAATTGAACAACTTTTAAATAAAACTGTTCCTAAGTTACCCAACCCACCTGAAATTGGCAAAGGCCCGGAATACAAACCTAGCGATGCCAACAAGCATGGAAAGAAGCCGTTTCAAAAGAAACGAAATTTCAACAAAAGTCGAAATGAAAAAGGAAAGTAAAATGAAAGATCAGTGGAAAGAAAAGTTAACTGAAGAACAATATAGAATATTAAGAGAAAAAGGTACTGAAAGACCGTTTACAGGTAAATATGTGGACAACAAAGAAGATGGCATATACCGCTGTGCAGCCTGCAACACTCCACTTTTTAAATCAGACACCAAGTTTGAATCCGGTTCTGGATGGCCAAGCTTTTGGGATGTAGTAGACAAAGGAAATGTAAAGGTGATTAAAGACTCTTCTCTTGGCATGCTTCGTATGGAAGTAGTTTGTGCCAATTGCGAAGGACATTTAGGCCATGTTTTTGAAGATGGACCTTCAGAGAAAACAGGTTTACGATATTGCATCAACTCTGCAAGCTTAAATTTTGAAGAAGCGAAATAAGTAAAACGATCAATGAGGCAACTAATTGAAAGAGTTAACAATGGCTGGGAAGAACTGCTTAAAGAAGAATTTAATGCAGACTATTTTAAAGAACTTTGGGAGTTTGTAGAAAACGCCTACCAAGAAGACCGCTGCTACCCACCCAAAAAAGATATTTTTGCTGCTTTTAAAAAATGCTCCTACAAAAAGCTAAAAGTAGTAATCCTCGGTCAAGACCCATATCATGGAGAAGGACAAGCCCATGGTTTGGCTTTCTCTGTAAACAAAGGAATAAAATTCCCACCCTCTTTGCGGAATATTCTTAAAGAGGTTAGTGAAGATATTGGAAGCGAGATTCCAGAAGATGGAGAATTAAGCCATTGGGCTAAACAAGGAGTTTTATTGCTAAATACAACGCTAACAGTAAAAGAAAAAACAGCCAAAAGCCACCATAAAAAAGGTTGGGAAACCTTTACAGACAACATAATTCAACAAATTTCTAATCATAAGGAAAATGTTGTTTTTCTACTTTGGGGCAGAGATGCAAGAAAAAAAATTAAACTGATTGATAGAGAAAAACACCTGATATTGGAATCTGGTCACCCATCTCCATTAAGTGCAATTAGAGGACATTGGTTTGGCAACAAACACTTTAGTAAAACCAATAACTTTCTCAAAGAAAAGGAAAAAGCGACCATCGACTGGTAGTGATTTGTTAAACAACAGTTGATCTTATAGAACCAACACCAAAAAGTAGATTTTAGGCAAGAGAAAGACATTTATTTTTTACTTCTCCTTATAACAAGCCAATTTACGATAAAATTCAGCATCATAAATATAAGGTATAAAAGCTGTGATTCTTAGGAAGAAAGCTTAATTTAGCCCTTGTCAAAAATAAGTATTCCTCTTTCTGCTTTACACCTTTCATCCTAGAAAAAAAAGACTTACTTTTGTCGCCTTAATTCAATATATATTATAACAATAACGTATTATGCCTACAAAGATTAGATTACAAAGACGCGGAAAAAAGAAATATGCTTATTTCCACATTGTGATCGCGGATAGTCGTGCCCCACGAGATGGGAAATTCATTGAGAAAATAGGTACGTATAACCCGAACACAAATCCTGCAACCATCGAACTTGACTTCGAGAGCGCACTAAAATGGGTGAAAAGTGGTGCCCAACCAACGGACACTGCAAAAGCATTGCTTTCATACAAGGGCGTGCTTTACAAAAAACACCTCGATCGCGGGGTATTAAAAGGCGCTTTTTCTCAAGAAGAAGCAGACAGTAAGTTTGAGAAATGGCTCGAAGAAAAAGAGTCTAAAATCAACAGCAAGAAAGAAAAGCTTAGCGCTAAAGAAAATGAAGAGCTAAAGAAACGCTTGGAAGCAGAAAAAGAAGCCAACAAGAAAAAAGCTGAAATTTTAGCTGCTAAAAATGCTGCACTTGCTCCAGAAGTAACAGAAGAAGAACCTGCTGCAGAAGAAACTCCTGAAGCTGCGGCTCCTGAAACTGTTGAAAAAGCAGTAGAAGAGAAAAAAGAGCCTTCAAAAGAAGAAGCTAAAAAAGCTCCTGAAGCTGCTGCTGAAAAACCAGCAGAAGAAAAGAAAGAGCCTGCGAAAGAAGAAGCAGATAAGAAAGTAGAGGACAAAGAGAAAAAAGACTAAATAACCACAACTGATGAATATCAGTGATTGTTTTTATTTAGGCTATATCTCTAAAGCCATTGGAAATAATGGGGAGCTTGCATTCAAATTGGATGTGGACTCCCCTTCTTCATATGAGGGTATTGATGCTGTATTTGTGCAAATGCATAAAAAAGACAAACAGCTAATTCCCTTTTTTATAAATTCTTCAAAACTTCAAAACAACGGACTTTTACGTTGTACCATTGAAGACCTCAGTACTTTAACTGATGCCAAAAAACTAATTGGCAAAAGTTTATACCTTCCTATTGAAGCTCTTCCTGAATTGGAAGAAGATCAGTTTTACTATCACGAAATTATAAACTACAAAGTAGTTGACAAAGAAAAAGGTGAAATTGGTCGTGTAGCTGATGTATTTGAAACGCCAGCTGCTCATATCCTATCCATTATTTTCAATGAAAAAGAAATTCTTGTTCCCATTAACGATCAAACTATAGATCGCTTAGATAGAGAAAATAAAACGCTCTATATTATTGCAACTGATGGGCTAATCGATCTTTATCTTGAATCCTAAAGACAAAGCTTTCCGATTTAAACAATTCTCTGTTTATCAATCACAATCTGCCATGAAAGTGGGCACCGATGCTGTAATACTTGGTGCATACACAAAAGTTGAAGCTGCCAAAAGAATTTTGGATATTGGCTGTGGTACAGCTGTTCTCTCCTTAATGCTAGCGCAAAAATCTTCCGCCCAAATTACTGCAATTGAAATTGATAGCGCGGCTGCTAAAGAAGCAGCATACAATGTCTCCATCTCACCTTGGAAAGATCAAATTAAAGTGCTGCATCAAGATTTCTTATCATTTTACAACAATCAATCGGCAAATAGCTATGATTTAATCATTTGTAATCCGCCATTTTTCCGTGGTAAAAACAGCAATGATAGCCGCAGCTTGGCAAGACAAAGCAGCAACCTTCCATTTGAACAACTGTTTGAAGGCGTAACAAAACTGCTATCAGCTGATGGTAGTTTTTATGGTATATTCCCCAATAGTGAAATGGAGTATTTATCGAAGATATTTAAAGCAAATCAGCTTTTTGTAAACAAGCGCTTGCTGTTAAAAGGGAATGCTCACTCAGCAGTTAAAAGAGTGATTGTTTGTCTAAAAAAGAAAGCAACTGACTTTGAAGAAGAAATTTTGATTATTGAAGAAAAGCGAAACGAATACACAAAGGACTGTCATGAGATTTTAAGACCCTATTTGTTGTATCTTTAAACTAAAAAAAGCAATTTTATGAACTACCAAGAAGTGAATGAGTTAATAAAAAGTAGGCAATCCTTGTATCCAGCTCAAATGGATGCAAATGCTAAAATACCAGATGAAGACATTTGGAAATTATTGGAAAACGCCAATTATGCACCCAGTCATAAACGTACAGAACCATGGAGGTATATTGTTTTTAGCGGTGATAGCCTGATTGAATTTTTTGAAGAAATGGGAAGAATTTACAAACAAACAACCGATCCAAAGGAATTTCAAGAGAGCAAAATAAAAAAATTTAGAGAGAAAGCCAAAACCTTATCGCATCTGATTGCCATTTGCATGAAAAGAGACCCTGAAGAAAGAATTCCCAAACAAGAAGAAGAGTACGCCGTAGCTTGCTCTGTGCAAAACATTCTGCTCAGCATGAACTCCCTTAACATTATTGGTTATTGGGGAACGGGAAAAATCGCCTTTTCAGAACAGATGAAAAAGTACCTCGAATTGGGAAAAAATGATTCATGTATGGGCTTTTTACAAATGGGGGTTCCAAAAGTTGGATTGCCAGAAATACCTAAAAAACAAATGAGCGGCATAGAAACAAAAGTAAAGTGGAGATGAGAATAGACTTGAGAAGTGATACGGTAACAAAGCCAAGCAAGGCCATGAAAGCTGCCATGTTTGAAGCAGAGGTTGGCGATGATGTATTGCAAGACGACCCTACGGTAAATGCTTTAGAAAAAAAGGCTGCCGCACGTTTTGGACATGAAGCTGCACTGTTTTGTCCTTCTGGCACCATGACCAATCAGATTGCAATAAAAGTACACACCAAGGCTCCTGGAGAAGTGATTTGCGATGAATTGGCGCACATCTACCGTTATGAAGGCGGAGGAATTGGTTTCAATTCAGGCATGTCTACGCGATTAATCAATGGAGATTTAGGCCGTTTTACCTTGGCACAATTGATTCCAGAAATAAACGATGCAGAAGACATTCACCTACCCCCTACCCAATTGGTTTCCATAGAAAACACCTGCAACAAAGGCGGTGGAAGTCTTTGGGACATTCAAGAAATTAAAAAGATTTCAGCATATTGCAAAAAAGAAAACCTACCGTTTCACTTAGATGGCGCAAGAATTTACAATGCCTTGATAGCTCAAAAAATTAATGAAAAGGAAATGGGACAGCATTTTGATAGCATCTCTATTTGTCTTTCAAAAGGTTTGGGTTGTCCAGTTGGTTCATTGTTGATTGGCTCGCAATCGTTTATCAAACAAGCGATAAGGATTCGAAAAATATTGGGTGGTGGCATGCGACAAGCAGGATATTTAGCAGCAGCCGGAATTTACGCACTCGACCACCACATTGAGCGCTTGGAAGAAGACCATGAGAAAGCAAAAATTATTGCTACTGTACTTTCTTCTTGTAGTTTTGTAAAACGCACCAATGAAGTGAAAAGCAACATTGTAATTTTTGACCTTCGCGATGGTATAGAAAAAAATAACTTTATAGAAAAACTTAAAAGTAAAGGCATATTGGTTTCAGCAATGGGTCCTCAACAAATCCGCATGGTTACACATTTGGACATTAACGATGCCATGCTGGATCATTTGATTACGACTTTAGGCGAATTGAAAGTGTAAAGGATATGGGCTTAACTTAACCAATGGTTCAAATTTGTCGAGGTATTATCACCCAACCTTCAAACTAACATAATAGCCGCCATACTTTCGAATATTTATTACAATCCCGCCTTCAAAAATAAGGTACTGCCCTTTAATTCCCATTAGTTTTCCTTCCAAAGTTGGTACTTTATCTAGGTTGTGGCTTTTTACTTTTTCAGGGTATTCAATAACTGGGTAATTGAATTCATACACCTGATCATCGCTGCTATCAAAAACATTAAAGCGGTTGTCCATTTGCTCTTGTAGTTTTGTTTTGGCTTCTAAAATCATCACCTCATCGGCCAATTCATTTTTCAGCATGCGCTGCCAAGCAGTTTTATCTGAAGCAAACTGCTTGAGCTCAACCTCAATAATTCCAGCTTGATAACGGTTGGGCGTTTCTGCCAAAACCACAGATTTCCACGCCCCTTGATCAATCCAACGGTAAGGGATTTGTGTGCTGCGGGTAACGCCAATTTTTATTCCTGAAGAAATGGCCACATAGACCACATGCGGTTGGTTGTGGTTGCGCTCTTCCCATTCAGGATCTCGCCCTTTACCCAAATGTGCTTCACACAATTCAGGGCGAATAATACAAGGAGAGTTTTCAGGTGCATCTCTAAAACATGGAAAACAAAAACCTTGAGAAAAAGACTTTTTGGTTTCTCTACCACAGCGAACACAATTGATTCTACCCTCATATTGGAGCGTAACTTTATTGCCAACTAATTCATTCATTGCAACATTCTCCTCGGGAATGTCAGCTTCTCCATCCCTCTTCTTTTCCAAATCAGGCAACCTCAAATTATATCCAACAGGGTCGGTATAGACCGTATCCATTTTTCGCAAGTTTCCTTGATAGCTTTTCTTTTCCATAACAATGCGAAATTATTGATTTTTACTGTTCTTTATACTAAGTCTTTATACTTATCATAAATGATATGATGTATTATAATCTTGTTTCCACCCAAACTCAAATCTTATTCAAAATAACAAGAATCAAATTACCCTTAGAATATTCATTTGCATTTTATAATTTAGAGGCATGAAGCAATTCGTTGATAGTTTGACCAAAAAACAAGCCGCAATACTTTTTTTAGTAGCTGCTTTCATCCTTTATGGCAACACTTTAGGACATGATTATACTTTAGATGATGCCATAGCAATCACCGAAAATAATTTCACAAAAAAGGGCATTTCCGGAGTTTGGGACCACTTAAGCAACGAATCTTTTGTCGGTTTCTACGGAACAAAAAAAGATTTGGTCTCTGGTGGTCGATACCGGCCCTTATCGTTTGTACTTTTTAGTATTGAATACGGAATCTTTGGTCGCTCAGCTTTCTTCAGCCATTTGTTTAGCATTTTGTGGTATGCACTCAATGGGTTTGTTTTGTTTTTTACCTTACAAAAACTACTTCCAAAAAAATATAGCGAAGGAAGTTGGCTTGCCCTTCCCCTCTTTGCAAGTCTTTTATGGTTCTTTCACCCCATCCACACAGAAGTAGTTGCCAATGTAAAAGGTAGAGATGAAATAATGGCATTTACTGGAGTGTTGGCTGCGCTTTATGTTTTGCTGCGCTATTTAAAATCAAAAAAAGGAAAAGACCTGCTCATCATGTCTGTTCTATTTTTCCTCGCCTTGCTTTCCAAAGAAAATGCCATTACTTGGTTGGCAGTATTTCCACTTGCCATTTACTTTTTTAAGCGAGACCAATTAAAAGCTGCGCTTCCAGCCTTTGGCAGTTTAATATTGGTTGCCTTTGTTTGGCTGGGAATTCGTTATTCAATAGTTGGTGGTACCCTCAAATCAGTAGCTGACAACCTAATGAATGATCCTTTTTTAGACTCTACTGCCGCTGAAAAATACGCCACCATCGTTTATACTTTGGGAAAATACTTGCAATTGCTCATTTATCCACATCCACTTACCTTCGATTATTATCCAAAAAATATCCCCATTGTCAATTGGAGAAATTCCATGGTATTGTTGAGTATTTTTATTTACCTCATCCTGTTTGTTCTTGCAATTTGGGGGTTTGTAAAACGAAACATCCTTGGCTTTGGCATTGCATTTTTTGCAATTAACTTGAGCATAGTATCTAACCTATTTTTTCCTGTTGGCACCTTTATGAATGAGCGATTTGTATACATCGCTTCACTAGGCTTTAGTTTAATTTTGGCATATTTTCTGCTTTATGGCATTCAACAATTCAGCAATAACAAACAAACTACCAAGGCTATTTTTATTGGTTTAAGCAGTATTGTCTTGTTGTTGTACAGCTTTAAAACAATTAGCAGAAATCAGGTTTGGAAAGACAATTTAACTTTGGCTACTCATGATGCACAGCTTTCGGTAAATGGAGCAAAAAGCAATGTAATGGCAGGTGGGCTCTTATTAGAAGAGGCACAGAAAGAACAAAATGAAGCATTAAAGGAAGAACTTCTGCAACAGAGTCTTTATTACCTTTTTCAAGCTTTAACAATTTATCCGGAATATGCTGATGCGCTTTTATTAATGGGCAATGCTCAATGGGAAAAAACAAACAATGCAGGAGATGCCCTACCCTATTATCAAAGAATATTAGACATTAATCCAATGAATGATAATGTTTGGCAAAATATTTTTTATATATTAGACAACACCAAAGGCAGTAATTATAAGTTGCAGACATATGGTGACTTGTTAAAGTACGGCACACATACAGCAAGCATATATTTAAAAATCGGTCGCATATTTGGCCAAGATATTGGGAATTTCCCCGAAGCCGAAAACCAGTTAAAAGAAGGTTTAAAATTCGACCCTAACTCTTATGAGTTGCTGACAAACCTAGGTACTGTATACGGTCTTCAAGAAAAATATGTAGAATCAATTGAAGTGCTTGAAAAAGCATTGCAAATAAATAATCGCGAAGCCAAAACTTATATAGAACTTGGCTTGAGTTATTACCACAATGGACAATTGCAAAAAGCCAAACAGTCTTTTGACAAAGCAACTGAAATCAATCCAGATATTAACCGTTCAAATTTTCCAATTTAATGAGCCCATCTATCGATTTTCCAGATGATTTTCCAATCATCAATACCGAAAGGTTAACCTTAAAAACCTTCTCACCTAAAGATGTAGACAACTTCTTTAATCTGCGTTCCGACGAAGATTTTATGATGTACCTTGGTTTACACCCTCTGAAAAAAAAATCTGCAGCCCGCGATCGAATACGAGACATTATTCAAGATTTCAATTCGGCTGAAGGCTTAAGTTGGAAGATTGCCTTAAAGGGCGAAGATGAGCTAATTGGTTATATTGGTTTTTGGACAATTAGCTACCGGCATTTCAGAGCTGAAATAGGTTTTGGTTTGGATGAAAAATTTCAACACAAAGGACTGATGAGTGAAGCCATGGAAGCAGTTGTTAATTATGGATTTGAAACTCTAGGTTTACACAGCATTAAAGCAGATGTAGACCCCAATAATGAAAGTTCAATACAATTGTTGCTTGCCAATAATTTTAAAAAAGAAGCTCACCTTAGAGAAAGCTATTACTTTGATGGAGGCTTTTTAGACAGTGCCTATTATTGTATTATTAAAAGCGATTGGGAAAAGTAATAAGTATTAAAAAAAGAACAAATACCAAAAAGTCAAATGCTACTTAATAAGCGTTAATTATCTAGTTTCCCCTTTTGATGCAATTCAATTGCCTTATTTTTGTCGATATTATTTTTTTATGAAAAATTTATTCCTATTTCTTTTTATTGCTGTTATTACAGCTTCAGCTTTTGCTCAACGCCCAATCAACAACTCAGCAGATATTTTACAAGAGCTTAAAAAGCTAAATGTGGTGGGCAACGCTCTGTATATTGCTGCCCATCCCGATGATGAAAACACCAGGCTAATTTCCTACTTGGAAAATGAAAAACTCATACGCACAGCATATTTATCGCTTACACGCGGTGATGGCGGTCAAAACTTAATTGGCACAGAAATAGGCGCAGCGATGGGCGTACTGCGTACACAAGAATTGTTAGAAGCCAGAAAGATGGATGGTGGAGAACAGCTTTTTAGCAGAGCAGTAGATTTTGGTTATTCTAAAACGGCCGAAGAAACTCTTGAAATTTGGGATAAAGAAAAAATATTGGCCGATGTTGTTTGGACCATTCGCAAGTTCAGACCAGATGTTATTGTCACCCGCTTCCCTCCCGACGAAAGAGGTGGCCACGGTCACCATACTGCATCTTCAATGCTAGCTGAAGAAGCTTTTAGGTTGGCCGCAGATAAAAATGCTTTCCCTGAACAACTTAAATATGTTGAAACTTGGCAAGCCAAACGCATCTTATGGGATGTTTACTGGTGGAATACAAAATTGAGAGATGAAGCCATTTCCTCTGGGAGTATTTTGGAAACAGATATTGGCAAGTATAATGAGTTATTAGGACTTTCCTATTCAGAAATTGCAGCTGATGGGCGTTCACAACATAAAAGCCAAGGTTTTGGAACGGAAAGATCAAGGGGTTCTAAAATAGAATACATGAAACACACCCTGGGAGATGTAGCTGAAAACGATTTGTTTGAGGGAGTTAATACCAGCTGGAGCCGCATTGAAGGTGGGGCGAAAATAGAAAAGCAAATCAACCGTATTTTAACAAAATACAATGCAGAAAAACCATCTGCTGTTGTTGTTGAATTGGTAAAGCTGTACGAGCTTATGTTGCCTTTAAAAACTAACTTCTATGTGAAAAATAAATTAGAAGACTTAAAAAATATCATCAAAGCTGCTGCAGGAATATATACTGAAGCCTTAGCAGATAATTTTAGTTATGTTCCAAAAGAAAAAATAGAGGGAACATTTACCATAATTGTTAGAAGTGATGTAGCCTACCAATTGGAAGAGGTAAGTCCATCTGACTCAACTCCTCCAAAAGGAAGCTTAAAAAACAACGAAGAAATCAAACTCCCTTTTAGTTTTGTTGCTCCAGATAAAATTTCACAACCTTACTGGCTTTGGGATGACTATTTTGGCGTTTTTAAAGTAGACGATCAGGAGTTAATTGGTAGAGCAGAAAATCCAGCGATTAAAACCTTTAATTACAGCTTGTCCTTTCCGCCTTCAAAAACAAAAATTCTTTTTACCGAAGACCTCGACTACAAATGGGCAACCAGGGTAGATGGAGAATTGCACAGAGATGTAATTGTAACGCCTAAGGTTACTGCCAATTTATCGCAGCAAGTGTACTTGGCTAAAAATGACGAACAGATTGCTGTGAACGTTATTCTAGAAGCTCACAAAGCAAATGAAACAGGCAGCATACAGTTATCACTCCCTAAAGGATGGAAGAGTAAGCCTGAGAAAGCAAATTTTTCATTCGATCGAAAAGGAGAACAACAATCCATTGCTTTTACGGTAATTCCAACTGTTGAAAGCAGCAAAGGAGCCTTAGAAGTACTTATCAACCAAACAAGAGGCAGAAGCATATACCGTATTGATTACCCTCACATTCAACCACAAACCTTTTTCCCCATGGCCAAAGCCGAAGTGGTTAAGATGGACTTAAAGTCAAATGTCAACAAGGTGGGCTATGTTATTGGAAGCGGCGATGAGATTGCAAAAAACCTCACAGCAGTGGGCTTCGAAGTAGAAAGCTTTGAAGCAAATCAGTTGCCCCATAAGGATTTGAGTAGCTTTAAAACAATTATTGTCGGTATTCGAGCATACAACATTAACGATGCGATGATCAATGGGAATGTTATCTTAAATGAGTTTGTAAAAAATGGAGGAGCTGTTATTGTGCAATACAATACCGACCGCGGACTAATTGCAGATAAAATTGGTCCATATCCTTTTGAACTTTCTAACAAAAGAGTGACAAAGGAAGAGGCCGAACCAACGATTTTACAAAAAGACCATCCCTTATTTAACAGTCCCAATAAAATCACAGCTGATGATTTTGAAGATTGGGTTCAGGAAAGAGGCTTGTACTTTGCCGGAAAATGGGATAGCAGATACGAAACAGTAATCGCATGGAATGATCCGGGAGAAGAAAACCACCAAGGAAGTATTTTGGTAGCTAATTACGGTAAGGGAAAATTTATTTACACAGGAATCTCATTTTTTCGTCAGCTCCCAGCTGGTGTTCCAGGTGCTTTTAGGTTATTGACAAATATGATTTCTTATGGAAAATGAAAAGAAGGAAAAGTTAGATGATGGACCACCATTTTTTAAAAAGTGGAGTGGCTTGTACATCTTTATACTTGTAGTTGAGTTGATTTTGATTTTATTTTTCATTTGGATTACAAATACGTTTCAAGGATGAAAGAATTTGGATGGATAGATTGGACGGTGATGCTGGGCACCTTGTTCTTTATTGTGGCTTATGGCGTATGGAAAAGTCGGGGCAGTAAAAACATAGAAGGTTATTTGCTCGGTGGTAAACAATCCAACTGGTGGACAATTGGTCTTTCAGTTATGGCAACTCAAGCTTCTGCAATTACCTTTCTCTCAACTCCTGGGCAAGCTTATATGGAGGGGATGGGTTTTGTTCAATTCTACTTTGGATTGCCTTTAGCAATGATTATCATTTCAACAGTATTTATCCCCCTCTACTACAGGCTAAAGGTTTATACGGCTTATGAGTTCTTAGAATCTAGGTTTGACAACAAAACGCGCTTACTCACCGCCTCTTTATTTCTTTTACAACGCGGTTTAGCAGCGGGAATTACCATTTATGCTCCCGCAATTATTCTATCTCAAATTATCGGTTGGTCCTTAAATTTCACCATTTTATTCTTTGGTGCTTTGGTAATTATTTACACTGTTTCTGGTGGTACTAAAGCAGTAAGCCAAACCCACAAACAACAGATGGCAGTAATTTTCCTAGGCATGTTTATCGCTTGTGGATTTTTAATAGCCTACCTCACCGACAACATCAACTTTAACGATGGTATTGGCTTGGCTGGTGCCATGGATAAAATGCAAGTTATCGATTGGAATTTCGACCCAGGAAGTCGTTACAACATTTGGTCGGGGATTATCGGCGGACTATTCCTGCAGTTGAGCTATTTCGGCACCGATCAATCTCAAGTACAGCGTTATTTAAGTGGCAGCTCTATAAAAGAAAGCCGCTTGGGATTGATGTTTAACGGCTTGCTAAAAATTCCAATGCAATTTTTCATTCTTTTTGTCGGTGTATTGGTGTTTTTATTTTATCAATTTGTAATGCCTCCACTCCATTTTAATCAAGCGAATGTAGATCAAATTAAACAATCGGAATATGCAGAGGAATATAATGCCTTAGAAGCAGAACAATCGAGGCTATTTGAACAAAAGCAAACCTTAATTCAAGAGTACAAACAAGCGCAAACAGCTGAGATAAAAAAAGAAATCAACCAACTGCACGGAAAGGAAGTAGCTTTAAGTCAGGAAAGTAAAGAATTAATAAAACGTGCCATTCCAAAAGCTGAAACAGAAGATGATGACTACATATTTATCACTTTTGTTATCAACTATTTGCCAATTGGAATTGTCGGCTTGCTGCTGGCGGTAATCTTTTCCGCTGCCATGTCTTCTACTTCTGCAGAGCTGAACGCTTTGGCATCTACTACTACTGTTGATGTTTACAAGCGGAACCTTAAAAAAGATGGAAGTGAAAAGCACTACTTGCAAAGTTCAAAGTTGTTCACCTT
>Ga0079223_10001187_pt1 | contig 15155 bp, 14 predicted proteins | sample Stecom2011_FD_75072 | JGI IMG/M metagenome (GOLD analysis project Ga0079223, IMG submission 75072) | Agricultural soil microbial communities from Utah to study Nitrogen management - Steer compost 2011 | ecosystem: Environmental > Terrestrial > Soil > Agricultural land | place: USA: Utah... | reverse complement strand
TCAAGTGATGAAATCGAAGCGCTAAAAGTTGCTATCAGTAATGGCGAAAACCCACGTAATGTGAAAGTTTCCTTAGCTAAAGAACTTATTACTCGCTTTCATGATGCGGCTGCCGCAGATGCTGCTGAACAAGACTTCATTCAGCGCTTTCAGAAAAATGCGATACCTGACGACATCGACGAAGTGGAATTAACTCTCGACGACGCGCAGCTCGCTATTAGCAGTGTGCTGCGTGAAGCTGGCTTAGTACAGTCAACCTCAGAAGCGATGCGGATGATTAAACAAAACGCCGTACGTATTAATGGTGAACGTGTCAGTGATGCGAAGTTTGTCTGTGAGCGTGGCTCCGATGCGGTATATCAGGTAGGTAAACGTAAGTTTGCTCGTATTAAGTTAAGCTAGCAGCTATTGCATTTAAACATTAAAAAAGGGCTCTGAAGTGATTTCAGAGCCCTTTTTATTTAGCTGTTTTATAAGCTGGTAATAATTATAGTCGGAAGCTGCGGATAGACTCTTGCATTTCTGCAGCTAAACGAGCGACTTCGTCACTTGCTTCGTCGGTTTGTAAAGCGCCCGCTTCAGCACGCTCGGCGATCGCAACGATTTCTTCAAGCTTCTCACTAATTTCACGGCTTGTTGCGCTTTGTTCTTCAGCTGCAGTAGCGATATGTGTACTACTATCAGACGCTTGGTGCACTGATGTAGTAATAGATTCTAATGCTATAGCTTGCTGTTCTGTTTGCGTTACGCTTGTTTCTGCCTGCTTACGACCGCGTTCCATAACTTCTACGGCACGGCTAGAGTCAGTTTGCAGACTTTCAATCATACTCTGAATTTCTTCTGTTGATTGCTGTGTTCTGCTTGCTAATGTACGTACTTCGTCGGCTACCACGGCGAAACCACGACCTTGTTCACCTGCTCGGGCTGCTTCAATGGCTGCGTTCAAAGCGAGTAAGTTAGTTTGGTCGGCAATGCCCCGAATAACATCGAGAATACCGCCGATATTAGAACTGTTTTCAGAAAGCTGGTTAATAACTTCGGCCGCATTCTGAATTTCAATCGCTAAACCTTCGATGGTGCGTCGGTTTTCGTCGGCCAATACTTTAACGCGTCCAGCTTCTTCATCTGAGTGTTGAATTTCGCGTAAAGCGTCAGTGGCTGCACGAGCAACTTCAGACGATGTGCTCGTCATTTCGTGAGTTGCAGCAGCTACTTGTTCTACTTGCGAACGCTGCTCTTGGATTGCGCTCATGCTTTCGGCGGATACACTTGAAGACTCTTCAGCTGCAGTAGCAAGCTGAGTAGCACGATTGGCTATACCTTCAATTAAGCTGCGTAGGTTATCAATCAGTTTGTTGGTATTTTGCGCTAGTTCGCCAAATTCGTCATCGTTAGAGTCGTCTAACTTCTGGCTTAGGTCGCCGGCGGCAAGTGTATTTAAAATTCCGTTTACACGGCTCAATGGCGTGGTAATAGCACGAACAGTTAAGAAGCTAATACCGATAGCCAATAAAACAGAAACTAAGGTTAAAACAGTATTTATCCAGCTGCTACGCGAAATGGCGGCATGAGCGTCTTGGCGTATATTCTGAGCCAACCCCTGTACTTGGCTTTGTAGCTGTTCCATATCGAGTAGTAAGCGGTCCATCCGCTCCGCATTGGCAGTAATTTGTTCTTGGCTGCGCGCACGCAAACTAAGCGAGCGTTGTATTACTTCAACGAGTGAACTTTGTGAGCCAATTAATGCTGACTTTGCTAAACTGATGTTTTCAGCGATTTCGCCTGTGAGTGGGTGATTTGGTGCTAATGAGCGTACGGTTTCGTAGCGATCATTAAGCGTGTTAATAGCCACTTCAATTTCGCTGCGCATAATATCAGCGCGGTTGGCTTCTTCCACGTTTAAAATGTCGTAACCCAAAGTAACCAAACTGTTTAATGTCGTTTCAAGTAAACCAGCTTCATTAAATAACTCACGTGAAATATCATCTTCGTCGGTTAAATCGAGCAGTAACATTGCCGCGTCGTCTGACGAAAGTTCGACCTCACGGATTTTCTTTTTACTTAGCTCTGTTAACTCTAGGAATTCGCGTTGCGACGTAATAACGGCCCCAGCATCAGTAACAAAGTTATCTGTGCGTGCCACTACGTCTTGAATATTGGTGCGCTGGCCAGACGAAGTAAGAATAGCGGTCAGCTTTTTAATATCAATTTCTAAGCGAGACTTATTATTGTTGTAGGCTGTCCGTGCTGTATCAACAGCCTGCGTAGTTTCAGCGTAGTAGCTTTCCAATTGAATATTGCTAATTTGCAACAATTGGGTTTGTACTGCACCAACGCCAAGAAGTGACGGGATAGCAATTTCGTTTACTTGTTCGTTTGAAGCGCCAACAGCGCGCAAGCCAAAAAACGAACTGACACTGATGACAAAAAGTAATGCCGTGATGATGATAAAGCCACCAATGACACGCATCGCAACAGTTATTCTCATAATAAGCTCCACAAACCACTAATTATTATTTCACTAGCCTTCCAAATGTGGAACGCTGATTTTTTCTTGCTGGGTGCAATCATAGAGGGTCAATGGCCCCCCCCAAACACAACCTGTGTCTACACCGATAATATCTTGTCGACCTGTTTCACCGCAAAGAGCGGCCCAATGGCCAAAAAACATTGTTGTCTTGTTAGAAGGCCTAAAACTATACCATGGTTTCAGTACTTGGGGCGCTTCAATGTTTGGTGGTTCCTTCCACGATAATTCTAAATCACCGTCTGGTGTGCAATAACGCATTCTTGTTAATGCGTTGATTATAAATCGGTATCGGTCAAATCCTGATAAACTTGAATGCCATTTGTTAGGTTGGTCGCCGTACATGTGTGCGATAAGTTGCTGCCAATCTGCGCCCGTCAGAATAGTTTCAACTTCAGCTGCGTATTTTTTTGCCTCTTTTAAGCTCCAAACGGGCGGTACACCGGCATGGCTAACAAAATGTTGGTGTACTTCATCATGTAAAACCAATGGCTGTTGGCGGAGCCAATGAACAAGTTGCTCTTTATTTGGTGCTTTGAGTAATTCGGCGGTACGGTGGCTTTTTTTTTCGGGCTGAATACCACTATAAACGGCAAGAAAGTGAAGATCATGATTGCCTAAGGTGCATTGAAATGCATTCCCTAAACGATATAAGTAATTTAATGTGCGAAGTGGTTCTGGGCCACGGCCGATAAGGTCACCCACAGCCCAAAGCTCGTCCCGGCTAGGGTTAAAGTCAACTTTTTCAAGTAAGCTTTGCAGGCTAGCGAAACAGCTGTGAATGTCTCCAATAATATAACGACTCATGCTTGCGCCTTACCCTTGCCGGGCTTAGTGAAGAATGTTGGGCAGCGCCAATCGAAACTGAGGAATACTGACCTTAAAAGGTGCGCCGACGTCATTAATCATGCCGTAATGGCCTTCCATGACGCCAACAGGGGTCGATAATGCAGTGCCGCTTGTGTAACTAAATGAATCGCCAGGTTCAATAATAGGCTGCTGACCAACGACGCCATCACCTTCTACTTCGATTACCTCGCCGTCGGCGTTGGTAATGGTCCACTTGCGTGTTAAAAGTTGTACTCGATTATCGCCCTGGTTGGTTAGAGTAATAGTGTAAGCAAAAACAAAATGATTTCGCTCTAACTCAGATTGAGATGCTAGAAATATTGTTTTTACTTGTAGGGCAATAGTGGGTTCAGTCATTTTAATCGGTGTTATTTTTAGTTAGCCAGTTTGCAATGTTAACAAAATCAGCAACGCTAAGGGTTTCTGGGCGTGCCGCTGGATTTAATCCTAAAGCTTCAATTTGTTCAACGTTCATTAGCTCTTTTAAGTTGTTTCGCAAGGTTTTCCGACGTTGGTTAAATGCCGTGTGGCAAACAGTATTTAACATAGCACGATCAAGCACTGGGTGTGGTGGGTTCGCATAAGGTGCTAATCGAACTACCGCTGAGTCTACCTTGGGTGCCGGTGTAAAGGCTTCAGGTGGAACGTCAAGCACTGGCATTACTTCGGCACATTGCTGCACCATAATAGACAGCTTGCCAAAGGTTTTACTACCAGGCCCCGCTGCCATACGGTCGACCACTTCTTTTTGCAGCATAAAATACATATCTTCAACGACATCGAGGGACTGCAACAAATGGAAAATAAGTGGTGTCGAAATATTATAAGGTAGATTACCAAAAACACGTAGCTTGCCACCTAACGAAGCTGCGAGGGTATGAAAGTTAAATTTCAAGGCATCGCTACGGTGCACTGTAAGTAGCGAACTTAAGGTGGGATCGCTTTCTAAACGGGCGGCTAAGTCACGGTCAAGTTCAATGACGTGCAAATGACCGCTTATTTCGGCAACAGGCTGGGTTAAGGCTGCCAAACCTGGGCCGATTTCTACGAGATTCTGATTCGGGCGAGGGCCGATGGCAGAAACAATATCGTTGATCACTTGCTCGTCGTTTAAAAAATTCTGACCGAAACGTTTGCGAGCGCGGTGCCCATGCATAGACTTACTCATAAGTAGTGTGTTCTGCCATTGTTAATGCTTGCGAAATTGCAATGCGGAAACTGCCCGCGTCGGCCATGCCTGTGCCTGCTAAATCGAGAGCTGTGCCGTGATCAACCGATGTGCGTACAAAAGGCAAGCCTAAGGTAATGTTTACTGCGTTACCAAAGCCTTGGTATTTCAAAACAGGCAAGCCTTGGTCGTGGTACATAGCGAGTACTACATCGGCTTCGGCTAAATATTTTGGTTGAAAAATAGTGTCTGCAGGTAAAGGGCCTGTTAATGCATAGCCTTGTTCTTTGCGCAGTATGTCTAGCGTTGGTGTAATGGTATCAATTTCTTCGTAACCTAAATGGCCACCTTCACCTGCATGGGGGTTTAAGCCGCACACCAAAATGTGAGGTTGAGCAATACCAAATTTATGTTTTAGGTCGTGGTGTAAAATATCAATTACTTTCACTAAACGCTGGCGGGTGATTGCTTTTGGAACATATGCCAGTGGAATGTGTGTGGTGACCAAAGCCACCCGTAAACCTTCCGTAGCCAGCATCATAACGACGTCGCTGCAACCCGCTTGTTGAGCAAAAAACTCAGTGTGGCCACTAAAAGCAACACCAGCTTGGTTAATAATGCCTTTATGGACAGGGCCTGTGACAATAGCGTCAAGCTCACCGCTTAAACTAGCCGTACTGGCTTTGGTCAGGGTGGCTACGACATATTGGCTATTGGCTTCATTAAGCTCACCGGCAACAACAGGTGCCGCTAGCGGCACATGAGCGATGGTAAGCGTACCAGCTGCTTGTACCTGCGGGTTTTTATTTGCGTCGTAATCTAATAAAGCCAAAGGTAAGCCGAGCATTTTTGCCCGAGCAAGCAAAAGGCCACGGTCGGCAAAGACCACAAGCTCTGCCGGCCATTCTTGCTGAGCAAGAGTAATAATAAGGTCAGGACCTATTCCTGCTGGCTCACCTGGTGTAATGGCAATACGTCGTATCATTCGTCTTTAAACTCTATGTAAGCGCTGTCGCGAATTTCTTGTAGCCAAATGTCGAGTTCTTCCTGGTATTTACGGCTAAATAATAGTTGGCGCGCACGCTCTTGTAAACGTTGGTCGGTGACGTCTTGTACGCGGCGCTCAAGCACTTCTGTAATGTGCCAGCCATGCTCAGTACGGAATGGCTCGCTAATGACACCAATCTCAAGCGTATCAATTTGGCGTTTGAACTCAGGTACGTACATGCTTGAAACTGCAAAACCTAAATCACCGCCGTTTCTTGCCGAACCGACGTCGGCTGAATACTCACTGGCAAGATCTGCGAAGCTTGCTGTACCGTCAATGAGTTGCTGACGTATTTCTTCAAGTTGTTGCTGCACGCGTGCTTCTGACAAAATAACAGATGGACGAATAAGGATATGGCGTGCGCGTACTTCTTCAATTTCTGCATGCTCTAGGCCACGAACGTCATGAATACGCAAAATGTGGAAGCCAATACCACTACGTAAAGGCCCAATAATGGCTCCTTTAGTGGCGTCTTTCTCAACGGCAGCTGTGAATAAGGTTGGCATTGAATTCAGTGTGAGCCAGCCCATGTCGCCACCTTCTAGGGCGTTCGAAGCACTTGAAGCAGAAATAGACAAGTCTTTGAAATCGTCGCCTTCATTCAGTTGTTTAACGATTGACTCAGCTTGTTTACGACTGGTTTCAACGTCAAGATTACCGTCGGCATCTAAAGCGCGCGCCAGAATATGGCCCATTTGGTATTCAGTCTGCGAACCACCCTGTTCTTGAATGAGCTGCACCAGCATGTCCACTTCTTGTGGGCTCATGTAAATACGGCGCTGTATAGATATACGCTGAACTTCAGTGGTAATAATTTGTTTACGAATGTCTTCTCGGTAACTGCTCCAAGCTTGACCTGAACGTTCAATTTGGTTGCGTAAATTTTCGGTGGTTGTGTTGTTTTCGGCAGCGATACCACGAATAGCCTGGTCGAGTTCGGCGTCGCTAATGACAAAACCCATACGATCTGCCATTTGCAGTTGTAAGGCTTCAGTAATCAGGCGTTCGGTAACTTGAATGCGTAAGGCCGCATCACTTGGAGGAGTGCGGCCTTCTTTTTCAAGGTTTTTCCTAACTTGGGTGATAAGAGCTTGTACCTCACTGTCTAATACAACACCTGTATTCACGACAATGGCAATACGATCCAGTTCTTGCGCGGCTGCATTGCTCACCATGAACGCGAGCAGGAGGCCGGTAAAATAAACTTTTAAAAGTTTCATATAAATTCCACTAATTACTTAAATAAAACGGACGGCGATAGCCAAAAATACTTTGTTGAAGCATGTCAGTTAAGCGCTGCGAACCACCACCAAGCCCGGTGAGCATAAATTGAATACTAACACCGTTGTCAAACTCTGCAGGCGGCACAGGCTCATCGGGTACAGCAAGTTCAAAACTACGGTTTATTCGACGATAAGCACTCACCCGAATAGACCAGCAACAGCTTTCATATTGTAAGCCAAGTAAAGCGTCCATCGTTGTGCCACGGCGCACGTCTTGGTACAAGTGTGCAGCTAAAGCCCAGTCAGAGTCTAGACGCCATGACGATACGAGACCAACTTGTTCAACTTGCTGATCCATGTTTTGTTGCCCAGGGTCGGCTAAACCACGCACTTTTCTATAGTTAACTTGAACTAAGCTGTTGTTATCTTTTCGGTATTCAGCTGCTAGTCGAGCTTTTCGGGCAATTTTCAACGTAGTATCGTACTGTAATGCGCCACTAAAGAACCAGCGGTCGCTCACTCGAAAGTCGAGTTCACCTGCTAATTCAGAGTTACTTGCCGTAATGCGGCTACTGTCATCAAATAAATGAGTTTTACTCTCATCGAGATAGAAAATCTGACCTAAGCTGACCCGCATAAGTTCCTCAGCGGCGGCATCAAATATACCTGTCGACGCACCAATAGTAATTTGGTGAGCGTCGGCAACCCGATCAAGGCCGGCAAATCGACGTGAACGGAATAAGCCGTGATAATCGTCTTGAATTAAGCTGGTGTCATAAATTCCAATATCGTTTTGGTCACGGTAGGGGACATATAGATATTGCACTTGTGGTGTGAGCGTTTGTAATCCACCATCTTTCCCAAAATCGCGCTCTAAGTGTAAGCGGCCTTGGGTTCTAATTTGTGGCAAAAGGCGAGTAATCGAGCGTACATCTGTATCCGGAATATTGTTTTGCTCGTAGTGGGTTACTAAGTAGCTTAATTGTGTTTGCCAGTCCCAGCCAGGCCGTTGTATATGGATGCCAAGGGAAGGCTCAAGGTGTATACGCGAGGTGTTTTCATTATTATTTTCTGTGCTACGAAAATGGCTGAATTCAGAGAAAAGTTCGTAATCAAGGAGTGAACTTATACTTTCCTGTTGCCAGTAACTAATGCGTGGCAGAGTGCGGTACGGTTGAGTGTAGGGGCCAAGCATTTGAAAATCTTCAACCTGAACCTGCAAGCGGCGGGTGTCGTCGTGGTAGTTTAGCTGTCCTTGGCGGTATAAGTTTGCATCGGCACGGCTAGCAAATTCACTATTGAAGTCGTTAATGTAGGCGGTGTCGCTGACCTGCATAAACTCCATATAGCTAGACCAGTTGTCGCTCCATTCAGACTTGTTTTCGACTCGTAAAAAATGCCTGTTTGGGCGAGACTCAATGTTTTTGTCACCATTTAAGTATTCGCCGTTGAGCTGGAAGTTATGGCGTTCAGTTAGTTGGCGAAACTCCCCCATTAGCATAACGCCGCGTTTACTGGTGTAACGAGGGGTGAGTGTTGCGTCGCTGTCTGGGGAAATATTGAAATACCAAGGCATTTCAATTTCTAAACCACTGCGTGACGTGCTTCGAACTACGGGATAGAGCAAGCCACTTTTTCGTTCTTCGGTTAACGGAAAAGTAAAGTGAGGAATATAAAGCACTGGAACATCAAAAATACGAAACTGAGCATTTTTCGCGATGCCCCAAGATTGTTGTTCATTTACTTCAATACTTGCGGCGCGAATTTCCCAAGCTGGGCGTTCGCCGGGGCAGGTAGTGAAGGTACTGTTGTCTAGCGTTACGCTGCGTTCACCGGGAGTGGCAAAAATGGTAATGGAGCCTGCAGTGCCATAGGCTGAGTTGGGAATAAGAAGGTATTCAGCAGCGCCGACAACCGCAGTCGCTTGATCCATATTAGCGTTAATCTCTTCTGCGCGAATAGCCACGTAACCGTCGCCGTAACGAATGCCATTATATGCTCGGAGCGTTCCTGTCCACTGATCTATTTCGGCGTTGTTAGTGTTCAGCCACTGGTTTTCTTGGCGTAAAGCAACGTTTCCTGAGAATGCGGCTAAGCGGTTTTCCTTGAGCTGCGCAAAATCGGCCTCAACTTCAAGTAGTTCGCTATTTTCTGAGCGAATGAAATCATCTATATTTGGTAACCAGTTAGGGCTGATTTGGCATTGTTGGATTGCTAGGGAAGAGCCTGTGGCATGGCTTTCGGCCTCGGCTCCAGTTGCTTGGGCGAGGCCTAAGCAGGAGACAAGTGTAGCGATAATTATGCGCGACCGAATTAACATGAATCGTTTGAGTTCTCTCAGGGTTTAAAATAGGTCGTTATGATAAAGGAATTTTCTTCTTCCTGCTATTTGATAACGCTATTTGCTAATATAAGAAAATTGCAAGGAGAACGCTGTGAACAAGCCAGAACGAGAGTTACAACTACTAGCTTGGTTGCGTGCACAAAGCACGTTAGCTGAACCAGAAATACGAATTTTAGCAGGTGATGCGAGTTTTCGGCGATATTACCGCGTTACGTCGGCAACCAATGGTGGTAGTGAAGTGCTCGTTGATGCACCGCCACCAGAGTCGTTGGAACCATTTCATTCGGTGGCGCTAGCATATGCAGAAACCGGTTTGTCAGTGCCGCAGGTGAAGGCCGTCGACGCACAGCTCGGGGCTATGTTATTAGAGGACTTAGGCGACACCTTGCTATTGCAAACAGAGTGCGCTGCTTATGACCGCTATATTCAAGCCATTGATTTGTTGCCGCAGGTTATGGCGGTTCAACGAACTCGACTTGGCGTAATACCGAAATACGACCGAGTGTTGCTTGAAAAAGAAAATAGTTTATTCACCGAGTGGTTATTAACAACGCATTTAGGCATTGAACTGAGCGCAGCTGAACGTGCGCTATGGGAAAATTTTACTCGCGTTATTAATAACAATGCTTTGCAGCAACCCCAAGTTGGCGTTCATCGCGATTATCATTCCCGTAACATTATGGTGAAAGCCGATGACAGCCTCGCGTTAATTGATTTTCAAGACGCAGTTCAAGGGGCAATAACTTACGATCTGGTGTCGTTGTTACGAGATTGCTACGTATGCTGGCCCGATGATTTTGTAGAGGGGTTACTTGCTTATGCCCATGAGCTGTTTAATGAAAAAGGGCTTATTTCAGACCACGTTAGTTTAACGGACTTCCGCCGGTGGTTTGACTTAATGGGCCTACAGCGCCACACCAAAGCGAGCGGTATTTTTGCACGTTTGTATCACCGCGACGGAAAAGCAGGCTACTTAAACGATATTCCTCAAACCGTACGCTATATTGCCCAAGTGGCGGTGTACTATGATGAGTTGCGTGAATATGGGCGTTGGATAGAGCAACGGATTTTACCCATGTTAGAACCAGTAGTGGAGCAGCAAACGTCCTTATGAAAGCTATGATTCTAGCTGCTGGACGCGGCGAACGTATGCGGCCTTTAACCGACACATTACCTAAACCACTGTTAGTTGTTGGTGGTAAACCGCTCATTTATTGGCACCTTGAAAAGCTGGCCAATGCCGGTGTGACTGAGGTGATCATTAATACTGCGTGGCTTGCTGCCGAGCTTGTTGCGGCTATTGGTAATGGCGAGCAGTGGGGCATACGGGTTCAATGGTCGCACGAACCTAGTGGTGGTTTGGAAACCGCTGGTGGGATTATTCAAGCATTACCCTTATTAGGGGAAGCGCCATTTTGGCTTGTCAATGGTGACGTTTGGACCGATTTTAATTTTGATTTATTGCCTAAACCAAACTGCTTTGATGACAGTCTAGGTCACTTGGTTTTGGTCGATAACCCAGCCCACCACCCGACGGGCGACTTTGCTTTAAGCGATGAAAATAAAGTTAGCGAGCAAGGTCAGCTTTTAACGTTTAGCGGTGTAAGTGCCTTACACCCTAAACTATTCGCAGGTTACGCTAAGGGCCGTTTAGCGTTGCGGCCTTTGTTTGATAATGCTATTGCCCAAGGCAAACTTACTGGGCAATACCACCAAGGATTATGGACCGATGTTGGTACCCCAGCGCGGTTGGAAGAGCTCAATCAATACTTACAGGTGTCGCATTAATGTGGGGGCGTATACTTGGCACTGCTTTTGGTTTTGTGTTTGGTAAAGTGGCCGGTGCAGTTTTAGGTTTTGCTATTGGTTATTGGTTCGATTGGAAATATGGTAAGTCGTTCGTCGGCCGGGGAGGCTTAAGTGGCTTGTTCACTTCCTATGACGAAGACCCTAAGGACGCGACATTTTTTTATGCACTTTTTTCAGCCCATGGGCATATTGCCAAGGCAAAAGGGCGCGTAACGGAACAAGACATAGCAGAAGCTAAACGTTTAATGGCCGAATTGGGCTTAGCGAGTAGCGCGTTAAGTGAAGCGCAAGACGCGTTTCGTGACGGTAAGAGCGCCGCATTTCCGCTTGTTCAAACACTCAAGCAATTTCGCCGCGACTATCATAATCGCCGAGCTATATTGCAATCATTTATGTTGCAGCTGATCGCCTTGTTTATTCGTGCGCAACCGATTGAACGAAGTACCTATGATTTATTATTAAAAGCGGCGAAAACACTTGGCTTTACGCGCTTCGAGTTTGAACGTTGGCTACTGATGGAATCGGCACAGCAGCAGTTCGAGCGCTTTGTAAATCAAACAAAGCGACCACGGGTTTCCGCTCAAGAGAAACAAATAGAAGCGGCTTACAATGTGTTAGGAGTGGCAGCAAAAGCAACCGATGCTGATTTGAAAATAGCTTACCGTAAACTTATGAGCGAACATCATCCCGATAAGCTTACAGCACAAGGTTTACCTGATGAAATGCTGGCAACAGCTACACGGCGAGCGCAGGAAATTCAAGCCGCTTACGCACTTGTTCGTAAATACCGACAAGAGCAATAGAAACTTGCTAAGCCTCAGAAGTCTTCATAAGAAAGCCAGCCGTATACATGATGTTTAAGTAAATTTGGCTGCGTTCCATGAGCACCCCGCGGTAACATGCGCTGGCGATATCCCGTATGTTGTAAGCGGCGGGCTTGTATAACACGCTCTGCTGCAGTACTTAAACTCCATGCATTGCCGTCTGCTGGTTGTAAGTCCAACACTGGGAATGAAAAGCTTGCTAATTGCGCTGCTAAGGCGTTATTCAGTTGCCACTGGGGCAAGTAAGGCCCAATAACAATAAAAGCGTCCGGTGTAGGAATCGCTTCGGCGGCATAGAGCTGAATGAGAAATGCTGCCACAACTCCTTCGGCAATGACAACGCGAAACCCCGGTTTGTCTTCAACATGGCGGAGTGTTTGTGTGAGCCTTTGTAGTAAAGGTTGGCGCAGCTGGGCAAGCTCGTCGTTACTCATGGGGGCTGGGTAGCGTGTATCGGTTTCGGCTTGCCATTGTGTTGCCGTTAAGTCTGAGTTGGGCGGTTGAAGTGCGTAACTTTGCCAACCGTACTCGGGCATAGCTTGGTATAACTCACGAATAAAAGGACTTTGGTACGGATGCATATTCCAGTCGGGAATATTGATAATAAGGCCGCGTACATAAGAAAGCTGATTTTGCTTGTGAAGTAAAAGGTAGCGTTGGTCTGCTAGGGTCGAATCGTCGACCCATTCAACTTCTCCAGGCGGTAAATAATAGTCGAGGTCATTCGCTTGGCTAAACGCAACCGTAGGCCAAAAGCAACACAAGACTAAAAAAATAGCAGCAATATAGTTCATAGCTTCTTTATCGGCGCTAGGAGAAACTTCTCCAGTGCTATAGGCTAAAAATTAGCTGGGCAATTAAAACGCATGGGTTTACCTGTTACTGGGTGTTCAAATGCAAGCATAGTGGCGTGTAATTGTAGGCGTTCTGCTTGGCTGACAGCTTCGGGTTGACCGTATAATCGGTCGCCTTGAATAGGGTGCCCTAGGGCGAACATGTGCACGCGAAGTTGGTGGGAGCGTCCGGTAATAGGAATCAATTCTACTCGTGTCCAGCTCGGGCCACGCTCCAGCACTTTATAAAATGTTTGTGCGGCTTTACCCGTTTCATGATCAACCATTTGTTTAGGACGGTTTGGCCAATCGCAACGTAATGGCAAGTTTATTTCGCCACTGTCATTTGCTAAGTGGCCATAAACAATGGCTTGGTAACACTTATCCACTAAGCGTCTTTCAAATTATTTGCCTAAAGCGCCCTGGGCAGGCTTATGTAGTGCCATAAGCAGCAAACCCGACGTTGCCATATCGAGCCGGTGAACAATGCGTGCTGTGGGTAAAGCTCGTTGTACTCGCAGTATAATACTGTCGGAATGCTCGAGAGCTTTACCCGGTACAGTTAATAGGCCGGGCTGTTTGTTCAGTACCAAAATATCGTCGTCTTGGTATAAAATAGTTAGCCACGGCGTTTGTGGTGGGTGATATTGAAACATAAATTCGTGGACTACTTTTCCATTCGTTTTAGTAACGCCTACTTACTGTGCAGTAAGGCCGCCATCTACAATAAATTCTGAGCCAGTTGAATAGCTAGAGTCGTCGGAAGCTAAGAAGAGGATTAGCTTCGACACTTCTTCAGGCTTAGCGATGCGTTTTAATGGAATGCTTTTGGCAAATTCTTCTACCACAGCTTTGGTATCGCCTTGCATAATCATAGGTGTTTCAATCACACCTGGGTGAACCGAATTTACGCGAATCCCTAATGGTGAATATTCAAGGGCTGCTTCTTTGGTCATGCCGCGCACTGCAAATTTAGAGTCTGTATAGCCAATAGCGCCACCCACTAAACCGTTAATGGAAGATACGTTAATAATAGAACCGCCTTGTGTTTTTTTCATTGACGGGAACACGGCTTTCATACCAAGGAATACCGACACCTGATTAATTTCTAAAATACGACGGTAGGCTTCTAAAGAGGTGTCTTGAATTGACGATGCCATAGTAATACCTGCGTTATTCACAAGTACGTTTACCGGGCCAAAGTGTTCTTCAGTGGTTGCAATAACATGAGCCCAGTCTTCTTCGCTGGTAACGTTTTGGTGAATAAATAACGCGTTTTCGCCAAGCTCTGTGGCTAAAGCACGTCCTTTTTCTTCATTTAAGTCGGTGATAACAACCTTGGCACCTTCATTTATAAATAAACGTGCGTGAGCAGCGCCCATACCTTGAGCAGCACCCGTAATAATTGTTACTTTTCCATCTAATCGAGCCATGTTATTAACCTCTGTGGGTATGCATGCGTGATAACTCCAGATTAGCAAAATAAACGGCAACAATTTGCACTAAATAAGCTTCTTTTTATTTAGCACTGTTTTATTCGGGGATTAAATAGATTTTACAGTGATATTGCCGTTAAGAACGTGCAAAGCGCTCGTATCGGTTAATTTACCAACACTTAATTGAGTAGGGCCGGCTAGTTCGAGCACAACAAGTTTAACCCCTTGGTGCTCAATTGTGGTGTCATCGTCGAGCGCATTTATAGCAATAGCGAGCAAGGCGTGATTGGGCAAGTACACGACAGCCATACTAATATTCGGCATTAAATTTCTTAATACTGCCGCGGCTAAAGTTACTTTGCTGTCGCAATCGCCTCGATTTTCAATCAATAGCTGAGCGGGAGGGCTAAAGCCTTTACCGCCAGCTTCTAGTCGGTTAGTTAAGGGGCTATATGGAATAGACTGGATAAAACTAGTAATAACGTCTACATATTGGCGCGGTGAAGAACCACCAAGGCTGTCATAAAAAGCACGAGAAACTGGTGCGACAGCGCTGCTGCTGGCAAGTGCAATACGCGGGTGGTCGGGGGCAACACCGTACTGGTTGGGTGGCACATTCAAAAATGTAAGATAATGTTTTTCAAGTAAAAGCTGCCTTTCTATCTGTTCGCGCTCACGCATTAGCGCGGTACGTTTTTGAGCGGTTTTACTGTTGCGTAGGTTGGGCTCATAAATAATAGCAGATTGTTGTGATGCGAGAGAAACCTCAAGTTGGTGCCAGCCTTGAGCGCGCGCATATTGCGACAAAGGGCGAATCAGGGAACGATTAATGCGCTGTGGGCTTAATTGGCGAAGGCTGTCGAAAAGCCCTTCGGAACCTGGTTGTTGAAGCGTGAAATTTAAATTTCGGAGAGTATTGTTTTGATCGCGCCATTGATAATTGAGCTCATATTGATTGAGCGCTTCATTATGCAAACGTTGGTGAGAAACTTGCTGTGCAAATGCTGTGGGAACGGAAGTTAAAGCAATAGAAGAATAGAACAGCAAGCACACCAAACCTTTCAGCCGTGCTTGCTGCCACATAATTAGAACTT
>Ga0079223_10001184_pt1 | contig 15174 bp, 12 predicted proteins | sample Stecom2011_FD_75072 | JGI IMG/M metagenome (GOLD analysis project Ga0079223, IMG submission 75072) | Agricultural soil microbial communities from Utah to study Nitrogen management - Steer compost 2011 | ecosystem: Environmental > Terrestrial > Soil > Agricultural land | place: USA: Utah... | reverse complement strand
CATAACGATCCTTTATAAGGGTGAGAAATTTTTACTAAGTTTGGCACTTTTACTCCAAAAAAATCGTTTTGGCGCACATAATCGGCACTATGAAAAATATTACATCCCTACTGAATGTTATTTATATTACAACGAAGATTGGGTTGGTTTATTACTTTTTTAGTGAGTACTTCAAACTACTCTTTTAGTGCTTAAATGGATCTTTGAGTTCCTCACCATTCTGCAGTCTCCAAATTTTTAAGGCCCGAATAAAAACGTTATAGGCCGAAAGCATAGAAACCACCAGACCATGAGTTCCATCTAAAATTCCCAGACGAAGAAGGTAATGGCGAAAAAAACGTCCAAAAGGCCTGAAGAAGATGTAGCCGGCTCCAATGCGCTTACCTTTCTTTTGAAACTTCTTGAAGCGATCAATGGCACCCCATGTGGTATAGCGATCAGCTTTTTTAAGATAAGAGGCAAGATCTTTGTAGGTGTAGTGGATAAGCTTACTTTTTAAAATGCCAATAGGGCCATCACCTTGGATCTCTTCGTGAACGGAAACATCCTTATAGCGACAAAGATCTCTTTTAAAAAGTCGGATAACTTTATCAGATTGCCAGCCAGAGTAGTTGATTTGTTTTCCCATGAAATGGTTTCGACGATAAATCCAATAACCCACTTTATTTGATGAGGAGTTAATGGTTGCTCTGATTTCTTTTACTAACTCAGGAGTAGGTCTTTCATCTGCATCCAGGACAAAAATCCATGGGTGAGATGCTTGAGGAATAGTCCAATTCTTTTGTTGAGCGTGGTATTTAAATTCGTTTTGCAGGAGTTTTACTTGAGGAAAACTTTTAACAATCTCCACCGTTTTATCGGTTGAATATGAATCAACCACAATAACTTCATCACACCATAAAACAGACTCAATTGCTTCTTTGATGTGGATTTCTTCATTGTAAGTTGGGATGATGGCCGTTATTTTTTCCATAGGTTATAATTTTATAATATGAGCACAAAATCGTCTAAGAATATTCTGATAATTCAAACGGCCTTTATCGGGGACACGATCCTCGCTTCACAGTTTGCTTATCAGGTCTCCCAAGAGTTTCCAGGAGCGCAGATTCATTTCTTTTTAAGAAAGGGAAATGAAGCCGTCATTCAGAATCTGCCTTTCATCACCCGCACCTGGATCTGGGATAAGAAGGGAGGAAAGACGAGAAACCTTCTTGCTCTTATTAAAGAATTGCGAACTATCGATTTTGACTTTATCTTTAATCTTCATCGCCATTTTAATTCAGGGCTTGTGAGTGCCATGGTTAGGGCCAAAGAAAAAATTGGCTTTAAACAAAATCCTCTAAGCTTTCTTTACGATAAAAAAGTCCTTCACCAAATTCCTGATATTTCTGCAATGGGGGTTCGCTGGCATGAAGTTCAACGAAACTTAAAACTCTTACAAATGGCCAAGCCTGATTTTAACATTTCAGAAAATGCCAAGGACTACCGCCCTCATCTTCCAGTAAGTGAGAAGAACTTTGAAAAAGTTTCTTCTTATACCAGTGTAGGGGAGTACTTTGTGATGGCACCAGCTTCAGTTTGGTTTACCAAAGCTTGGAGTGAGCATAAGTATCAAGAGCTTTGTGCGGAACTCAGTAAAAGAGCGAAGGTTTATCTTATTGGAGGACCTGATGATGCTCCTTTATGTGAGCGCATAGGTAAGGGACTGCAGAACGTAGAAAACCTTTGTGGGAAGCTCTCCCTTCTTGATTCAGCGGCCTTAATGAAAAATGCCAAACGTGTCTTTGTTAATGATTCAGGGCCTCTGCATCTTGCAAGCTGCATGAATGCTAAAACTACTGCCATCTTCTGCTCGACTATTCCTGAGTTTGGTTATACTCCACTTGCCCAGGATTCAGTGGTGATCGATAACGGTAAAATGAGCTGCCGCCCTTGTGGACTTCATGGCCATAAGGCCTGTCCTTTAGGGCATTACAAGTGTTCTGAAGACATCGAAGTTTCCCGGGTTCTGGCAACTATTAACTAAGTAAGTGCTGGAAGTCTTCCATCGTGAGTTTTCCACTAAAGAAGTTCTCATCATCTTCGGCCATCAGATCGCGGAAAAGTTCTTGCTTGGTCTTTTGCAGAATAAGAACTTTCTCTTCAATAGAATCTTTAATGATGGGACGATAAACGGTGAGTTTATTTTCTTGTCCAATACGGTGAGCACGGTCAATGGCCTGACGTTCAACAGCTGGGTTCCACCATGGGTCCATTAAGAAAATATAGCTTGCCGCTGTAAGGTTGAGTCCAAATCCTCCCGCTTTAAGGGAGATAAGAAAAATTTGAGCATCCCCATTTTGGAAGATCTCAACTTGTTCTGATCTTTTCTTTAAAGCTTGAGAGCCATCAATACGAGCAAACTTCCAACCTTGTTCGCGAATCTTATTTTCAATGAGATCTAAGTAAGTGGTGAACTGTGAGAACACGAGAGTCTTATGACCTTCAGAAACGAGCTGCTCCAGATTCTCCATGAGAAAATCAATCTTAGTTGAATGAAGAGAAGGATGCTTTTGCCAAAGACAAAGTTGCCTCATCTCGAGAAGAGATTTAAGAACTTCGCCATAGCGTTTTTGACCACCGCTTGCAAGCATCGCTGCACGAACCACATTGAGTTTATTATTATAGAAATCTCTTTCTTCTTTAGAAAAATCTAAGAAGACGTGGTTTTCCTCTTTCTCAGGAAGGTCTTTTAATACTTGCTCTTTGGTTCTTCGAAGAATGAAAGGTTTAACAGTCTTTCGAGCAAGGAGACGGTTTTTATTTTTTGACTGAGATCGAATGATCCCAAGATCTCCCCACACACCAGGAACTGCAAGGTCCATGATGTTGTAGAATTCAGAAAGATCATTTTCCACCGGTGTACCCGTTAAACAGATACGAAACTTCGCCTTGAGTTGGCGAGCAGCATCGGCACCAAGGGATCTTACATTCTTTAAGTGCTGAACTTCATCAAAAATCACAATGTCATATTCAACTTCAGATAGAGTCGAAAGAGATTCTTTCTTCATGAGTCCATAAGAAGTCAGTATGATTTGAGCATCCGTTTTAAACTCGCGCTCATCTCCATAGTAAACCGAGTAGGAAAGATCGGAGAACTTTTCAAGTTCATTTCTCCAGTTAAAAAGAATAGAGACCGGAGTGACGATCAAAACTTTTTTAAGTTTTGGTTTAAGAGTCTGGAGAAGCATAATGGTCTGAAGGGTTTTACCAAGACCCATATCATCGGCCAGACACGCCCCAAACTTATGCTCATAAAGAAAGCGCAGCCAGTTATAACCATCGATCTGATAAGGGCGAGCAAGATCTTTAAATCTTTCATGCACTTCATACTGAGGCATGCGATCCATATTCATAATCTTTTGGCAAAAATCTTCTTCCTCTGGAGTTAAGGCCCCATCAATACCAAGGCGCTTTAATTCAAAGAGTTCAAAAATACGGGCCCGTTGGAGAGAGAGCCCAAAGCGGGTAAGACCCTTGGTTGGACCTGGTTTCTTCTCTCCTTCGAACTTGGTGTATCTCTTCATGAAACGAAGAAGATCTTTTTGTTCATTTGAAAGAAGGAGAAGTTCCTTATTGGAAATAATAAAGTTATCAGTGACTTCAGCGTTCTTGATAATTTCCAAGTCGTGATCATCTATAATGAGATCAAGTTGGAACCAATCAAGGCGCTCACGATTGCGCTCAAAGGTCACCCCTGACTTCCAGGTTTTAATTCGTTCCTGATCATAGAAGATCGGAATGTTGAGAGGGGTAAGGTCATGGTAGAAACCGGCAACTCCTTCCAGAAGAAGAGACTTCGGAACCTGGAAAAGAATCTTTCTTTCCTCTTTAATATAAAAAGATGTCTTTAAACTCAGTTCAGAGAAGTTTCTCATGAAGGATTTAAAAACTTTTTTAAAGACACTTACATTGAGAGCAAAAATCTTTTTAAGATCAGGATCAAAGAAGTGAAGTTCAATCTCTGAGTTTAAAAGATTAATCCATTCCGTCATTAAGGCCTTCTTAGAAGCTGAATGAAGGTGTTTACGGTGGATAGTAGTTTCATGCTCCCAATCATCAATTAGCGTTTTAAAAAAGGAAAGAGAGTCATTCTTCGTTCTAAAACTTCCGGCCCATCCTCCTTCACTCACAAAAAGCATGAAGGGAGAAGGAATCGGAACTTTTTTAAGATCAGGAGTGAAAAGTTCAAGCTCAAGATTGAGAAAACTTTTTCGGGTACTAGTGTTAATGCTAAAGCGCCAGTCAAGATCACTGGTTTCAAAATCATTCCAGTATTGATCTTCTATATAAAGATCGAGTCGTCCTTCCTTATGGAGAGGAAGAAAGATGCGAATATAGTCCTGAATGTCAGCGACCAGATCAGTGAGTTTTAATTTTGTGTTGAGCTCTCGGATTTCACTCTGTAAATCCAGGGCCACACCGGTTTCCCAGTTAAAAAGATAGAGAACATCAAAAAGAGAAATCTCTTTGGTCTCTTTTCCTTCCTCATCAAGCCAGCTGAAGCGATAAGAATATTTTTCATCGAGATAGAGTGAATCTTTGTACTCTTCTAATTCTTTGGCAGGAAAAAGATTAACTTTTAATTTCCCTTCCCAACGGCTTGGAGGAGGGAAGTTAATGACTTTTCTATTTTTTAAGGTGTACTGAAGGGAGCTAAAACTTGAGTTCATTTTAGCGCCGATAAGTTTTGGAGCGTCTTTAACGATGGTTCCGTAGTGCTCAACATGAACTCCTTCATTACCAATCATTTGATAGTGAAGAGGAGAGGATGGAGCCGCTGTAGTATTTTGTTTGAGGTCCGAAAATTTAAAGAGAAGACTCGCCGTATGATGACAAGGTTGCTCCTCACTCCAGAGGTGACAAGAGCATTGAGTATTAAATTTGTTCTCAGAAATTTTTGCACTTACTTTTGATTCATAAGTTGTATTGTTCTCAGAAACAATTCCTGAAACAATAAAGAAACCTTCAGGGTTACCCTTCGTGAAAGAAAGGGAAACTCTTCCTTGTTCCACCATCTTTTGGGCCTGAAAAATAATAGCATCCGTAAAATGGTCTTTAATCAATGAATCAATCGGATTATTCGTATATTCCATCATCTCGCTTTTATTCAAAGATAATAGTATAGGCGACTTTACCTACTTTGGCAGTTAAAAGAATGTCAGAGTGGGGGAATTTTGATTTCGCTCACATTTACACCCGCCTTAATTGCCAGAAAAATTCCAATGAGACATTTATTCTGGAGGTTATACGATGAAAAAAATTGCAGCCCTGATCACCTTAGTTTTGTCGACAGGTATACAGGCCGCTCACGATAGGGATATCTACGATCTGATGTATTTACCAGAAGCAGGGACTGCCTATGGATTTACCAGCTTTGGTTTTGGACAACAAAAATTAGAAGCAGACAATAGCGACTTTGATCTTGAAGTGGAAGGATTCCAAATCAGTCAAACCCTAGGATATGCTCTCACAGATCGTTTCTCGCTGGATTTAGATATCAATTATCGCGATCTAGAGGGAGATCCTGAAGTAGGGGAGAAGTATGATGCGGCCAAGGGTGTATCTGATCCAACTGTAACGGCACGTTTTAGAACGGTTGATGAAGCTTTCCGTTGGGATTTAGTCGGTGGGGCCATCATTAATTTTGTAGACAGAGAAATTGATGATGGAGATGCCAATAACGTACAAGGGGGCCACTCCTTTTTTATTGGTACTGAATTAGGAACAAAAACAGAAAACGTTCAGTGGATGGTAGGAGCTTTCCTCATTCATAATCTGGAAGCTGAAACTGAAATTGAAACACCTGTTGGTGATGGAACAGTTGAAGAAGATTCCAATAATGCTCTGGCCATTCGTACGGCCCTTCATCATCGTCTGCATTCGAAGAATTTCTTACGCTGGAGTGCGGATGCACTCTTCACTGAAGAAATCGGAAATGACCGAGAAGAATTTATTGGTAAGGAAGCTCCTGAAAGTAACTATCAATTTGGACTTGAATATCAATACGCAGCTTCTGAAGACCTTCTGGTACGCTTAGGCGGACACTATCAGATCTTTAATACTCAAACTGGTCAGATTGATGATTACACGGGATGGGATGCTTATATCGGAGCGAACTATCAGTTCTAAAAAAAGGCCCTCGTAATGAGGGCCTTGTCTTTCTAGTTATCTAAATAAGATTTTAGAAGTTTTGCGCGAGATGGGTGACGAAGCTTACGAAGAGCTTTCGCCTCGATCTGACGAATACGCTCACGTGTAACGAAGAAATCCTGACCCACTTCTTCTAGAGTGTGATCCGACTTCTCTCCGATACCAAAACGCATACGAAGAACTTTTTCCTCTCTTGGAGTAAGAGTTGAAAGGACTGAACGAGTTTGTTCAGAAAGAGTCACACTCATAACAGCATCTGCTGGAGAGATGATCTTCTTATCTTCGATAAAATCCCCAAGAGATGAATCCTCTTCCTCACCGATTGGTGTTTCAAGAGAGATTGGCTCTTTAGAGATCTTGAATACTTTTTTCACCTTATCAACAGAAAGCTCCATACGCTCAGCAATTTCTTCCGGGGTAGGCTCACGACCTAGCTCCTGAATAAGTTGACGTGATGTACGAGCAAGCTTGTTGATGGTTTCAATCATATGCACTGGAATACGGATCGTACGACCTTGGTCGGCGATAGCACGAGTAATGGCCTGACGAATCCACCAAGTAGCATAAGTTGAGAATTTATAACCACGACGGTACTCAAACTTATCAACGGCCTTCATCAGACCGATGTTTCCTTCCTGAATGAGATCAAGGAATTGAAGACCGCGGTTGGTATACTTCTTCGAGATAGAAACAACGAGACGAAGGTTGGCCTCAACAAGTTGAGACTTCGCTTTATCCGCTTTTTCCTCTCCCTTGTCGATGATGTTATAAACATCTTCAAGGTCTTCGAATGCCATACCGGCATCGATGGTTAAGCGACGTAGCTTACGAAGAATATCTTCTTGAGTACGGATCATCTGCTCAATCTTAGCATCTGATGTGAAGAGGTGACGGGCAAGCTCACGCTTGTACGCATCGTCTTCAAGAAGTCTTTCATACATTTCTTTGTATTCTTCATCAGTATTTACTTCAAGAAACTTATAAATACGTTCTTGCTGCTCATAAAGCTCTCTGAACTGAAGGTAGTAAGACTTAACCGGCTCAGTGAAGGAGTTAATGACTTTACGGTTGAAAGTTAGGTCAACTAATTCCTCAGCAACTTGCTTCATGATTTTGGACTCTTCAGCAGTTAGTTTTTTAAGAGTTCCGTCCTCATTAACGATTTCTTCTAGAAGGAAGCCGACGTGTTCAACAACTTTGAAAATTCTGTCACGAACTTCCTGAATCTCTTTATCAGTAGATTCATCATCAAGTCCGCGAACAAGATCTTTAACGAATTCGTTTTGATCCTCTGCTTGAAGGATTTTGGCTTTTAGCTTAACGATTTCTTCCAGAGCGTGTTTTGATTTTAGACAAGAAAGAACGATTTCCTTCTCTCCATCCTCAATTTCTTTTGCAATTTTAACCTCTCCTTCACGAGTAAGGAGGGCCACAGATCCCATCTTTTTAAGATATAGTTTTACAGGGTCAGTTGATGAAGCGCGCAGTTCAGCTTCTTCATCAAGCGCCAACGGATCTTCCGCAATTTCAGTGCTCGATTTTTCAACATCATCATCGTCCAGATCAGTTGTTTTAACCTGGATACGAGCTTCCTCAATTTTGTCCATGATTTGGTCAAGTGATTGAGGATCAACGATGTTGGCAGGAATAGCGTCGTTAATTTCTTCAGGAGTCAGGTAGCCCTGATCTTTCCCTTTCATGATTAGACGAGAAAATTCTCGTGAGTTTAAAAATACGACAACGACAGACATAGTTTCTCCTAAGACCGAAGGAAGCGATTACCTAAGATTCATTATTTCTTTATCAATTTTACTTATCTCAACCATGATTGAATCAATCTCGGCTTGAGTAGTAGCTTTAAGTTGAGCTTCTGCTAGCTCTTGTCTTATCGACTTAAGTCGATCTGATTTAAGTCCTACCAAGTAGTCTTTAAGAAGCTGTTTAATGACCTTTTCGTTGTAGCGATGGCTTTCCTTAAACAGGGCTTCTATTCCAATTTTGTTTATAGCTTCAGAATATCCCCCATATTGGATTTCATCCCGCACGATATTGACATATTCGTTATCGTCAATTTCCGGATAAATATCTACAAGCCATTGAAATAACTTTTTTACCTCATCATGGTCAATAGTGGCAAGGAAATCATTCTTATTTATACTTGCCAGAAACTCAGGGTGAGAAATCATCTCTCTTAAAAAGAAGGCTTCCTTCTTGGTCGGAGGCTTTTCTTGAGTTGTTTGCTTTGCCTCTTGCAAATCCAGGGCCTTTTGCTTTTTATCCAGCTCTTCTTCCACTTCTTCCAGACGAGGGCGAGCTACTGGGGCCGGAGTCTTTTCTTTCTGGCTACTTAGAAACTGCTTATAGTCTTCCAGGATGGTGGCAGAGTCCGATCTGAGCCCAAGGCTTTTTGCTACATTGACAATCCGCTCTGTGGCAGCAAGGTGCTCCTTCATCGGAGAGAGGAGTTCAAAAACTTGCTGCAGGATAATAAGTTTTTGATCGGTATTTTCTAAACGCTCTTTGGGAAGAAGTTCCTCAATGACCACATCAACGTAGGCCGGAGCTTCTTCGATGCGTTTAGTGAGTTCAAGTTGACCGAATTCCACCAGGAATTCATCCGGGTCTTTTGCCGGATGAAAACTTAAGAATCTAGGTATAATTCCAAGACTTAAAAACTCTTCATTAATTCGGCGGGCAGCCTTTACTCCGGCCGCATCTGTGTCCATGGCCAGATAGACGTTTTTAGTCATATTAGAAAGAAGGCGCACCGAATGCTCGGATAGGGCCGTTCCCATGGTTCCCACTGTCTGCTTAAAACCATATTGATGCATCATAATCACATCCATATTACCTTCAACGATCAGTACCTGATCGAGGCTTCGGATAGCTGATTTTGCAAAATAAAAACCAAAGAGGATGGACCCCTTATCAAAGGCAAAAGACTCAGAAGAGTTGAGGTATTTAGGATTCTGTCCTTCTCGAAGGGCGCGGGCAGAGTAACCCTTCACGTTTCCAGAATGGTCATGAATAGGGAACATGATCCGGTCGCGGAAAAAGTCATAGTGACTTTGGCGATCAATATTAAATTTTATGATACCAATTTCCAGAGCGACCTTAATGGCCAGCTCTCGTTCGCTGGCAGGAATAGTCTGCAGATAATTATAGAGAGCATTGTGAGGAGGAGCGTAGCCAATTTGATAATTGGTGACGGAATCCTGATTGAGTTTTCTTCTCGCTAAAAAAGCTTCAAAAGCTTCCTTCTGAACTCCTGCCGCTTTCTGATAAAGCTTAACCGAAGCGTTGAGTACTCGTTGGGCCATCTCCAAACGAGGATTCTTTTTCTTTTCTTTCTGAAACTCTTCAAAAGGTAGACCTAAAGTATTGGCGATATCTTTGAGAGCTTCGATAAAATCAAGATGTTTAAAATCTTGAACAAATTTAATAGCGTCTCCACCGGCACCACAAGCAAAACACTTGTAGAGACCTTTGGAGTCATTAACTTTTAATGAGGGTTTGGTATCAGCATGAAAGGGACAAATGGCCTCAAGATTACTTCCTCTTTTGGTAAGAGGGATGAGCTGACCAATAATCAGTGAAACAGGCGTTTCTCGAATGCGGTCTTTTAGTAGCTCAAGAGACATTCCTAACCCTTAATATTTTTGAGAACGATACTTTTAATCAAAGTTCCTTGGCTTAAAAATATTTTCTCAAACTTAGTAGTAAACTGAGAGAGAAAATGATCTGGATATTCTTCACGAAGATTTTTACTTTGGAGAAGAACTTCAAAACGTGTTTCATTCTTTAATTCTTCCAGCATCCATTCATAATACCCATCGTGATCCGTTTTTACAAATAGGGTGCCGCCTGGTTTAAGAATCTTATGGCAGGCATCGAGAAATGGTTTTTGAAAAAGTCTTTTTTTATGGTGACGCTTCTTTGGCCATGGATCAGGGAAGAAGTAGAATACCGACTGAACTTCATTCTCATCAAACATGAATTCAATGCGTTCCCCACGAGCGCGAAGGTAGCGGAAGTTTTTGTGTTCAAGCTTTGAGAGCTTCTGAGCAAGGGAGTAGCTTCTTTTAAAGCGGTGATCAAGGCCGATGAAATTAATCTCAGGATTCTTCTGGCAATATTCCAGCATGAATTCCCCGTAGCCCGTACCAATCTCCACTTCAATGGGATTATTATTTCCGAATTGCTCATTCCACTTTCCAACATTGGTTTCAGCTTCCTCATCTCGTAAAACGAAGGAATCAAAGACCGCCAGCTTATCGTGATAAGGGTTGTCGTGAGAGTATTTGAAGTCGGGGCGATAACAGAAGTTATCTTCCATGGTTTTTTTAGCAGGTTTTTCGGTAGTCATGCACACTTAGTAGCAAAGAAACACAGGGCAGTAAAATGAAAAAAGCCCCCGGTTTCCCGAGGGCTTTGTGGACTAAAATTCAAAGGCTTAGCCAATTAATTTCAGAGCGTTCTGACCATTCATGTTGGCCTGAGAAAGTACTGAAGTACCGGCCGCTCCGATAATCTGGTTTCTGGCCTGTTTAGCAGTCTCTTCAGCATAATCCACATCGCGGATTCGGCTGTTTGCAGCACTCATGTTTTCAACAGAAATCTGCAAATTGTTTGAAGTCGACGTTAAGCGGTTATGTAAAGCACCCAGTACCGCACGCTGACCAGAAACTGTTTCGATGGCTTTATCCAGAGAAGTCAGCGACTCTTGAGCACCTGCTTTAGTAGCGAGAGATAAACTTTCAACTCCTAGAGCATCCACTCCTGCATTCAACTGACCAGGTTCAAAACCAATGCGATCCTTGAAAGCATCATTACCAGTACCGATTTGGAACTCTACCTTATCTCCCGTTCCATTTAACAGTTTAATCCCGTTAAATTCTGTCACTTGAGAGATACGTTCCATCTCATCTTTTAACTGTTGATACTCAAGGTTTGTCATTTCTCTTTCAACATCACCTACAGTATCTGAAGCTGCTTGCACAGCAAGTTCACGCATACGAGTTAGGATGTTTGAAGTTTCATTCAAACCACCCTCGGCTACTTGAACCATAGAGATACCGTCATTCGCGTTTCTATTGGCCTGCTGAGCAGAGCGAATAGTTGACTTCAATTTCTCCGAGATCGCCAGTCCTGCAGCATCGTCTGCAGCCTTAGTGATTCTCGATCCTGAGCTTAGTTTGGCAAAACTTTCTTGTGTCTCGCGGTTAACTTTGCTCAGTGAATTTTGCGCCTGCATTGAAGCAACGTTTGTGTTAATTCTGAAACCCATAGACTACCCTCCGGTTAGATACATAAACTTCCTCCTTAAAAATCTCAAAGCTTGTTCAGGACTCTGAGTGCGAGCAACCATGCTCTTGTTGTTAATCAAACGGCCACACCATGTGACCTTCTTGACCAAACTATTCGGAGAAGGAATTCAAAACCTGAGGAATTTTTTTCCTAAAAGTGATTATTTTTGTAAGTCTTTGATTCTTTTATTAGGCCCACCTTATGATTCATCTCGACAAGGGTCACTGGGCGAGAGTAGAATTCAGCTCAATTATTAACCAAAATGAGATTTTTTATGAAAGTACCATTTATTGATATCACTCGTTACGAATCTGGCTTCCTTGAAACTGTTCAAACACGTGCATCTGAACTTTTAAAGAACGGTCACTTTGTTGGTGGACCAATTGTAGGAGAGTTTGAGAGTGCTCTTAAAAAGTACACTGAAACGAACTATGCTCTTGGTTGTGCGAATGGAACAGATGCTATCCAGCTTGCTCTTAGAGCTGCTGGAGTAGAGAAGAATGATCGCGTTCTTCTTCCTGATATGACTTTCTGGGCAACCTTCGAAGCTATCGTTAACGTAGGTGCTATTCCTTATACACTTGATGTTTCTCGTGAAACTCTTCACCTCACTCTTGAAGGTGTTAAAGAGGGGATTGAAAAGTTCAATCCGAAAGCTCTTCTTCTTGTTCACCTTTATGGTTGGGCTTCTCCTGATACTATGGCCATTCGTAAGCTTTGCCAGGAAAAAGGTGTGCTTCTCATTGAAGATTGTGCTCAGGCCATTGATGTAAAAATCAATGGAGAAAACATTTTAAAGAATGCTCCTGTAGCAACAACTTCTTTCTATCCTGCTAAAGTTCTCGGAGCTTCTGGGGATGCTGGTGGTGTATTCACTACTGATGAGAAAGTTGCTATGACTGCTAAGATCCTTCTTAACCACGGCCGTACTGGTCACTATGATCACGGCATGATTGGTTGGAACTCACGTCTTGGTGCCTATGAAGCTTCTTTTCTATTAGCTTCTCTTGATCACATTGATGCTCGAATTGCTTCCAGACAAAAAATCACTGAAAGCTATAGAAAGAGAATTAATAACCCTGCTATCCGTATGATGGCGCCAGGTGAGGGAATTACTGAAAATGGTTATCTTTCAGTAGCTCTTATGACTCCTGACACTCGTGCGGCCTTTATTGAATATTTAAAAGCTCACAATATTGGTTATGGAACAGTTTATCCAGGTGCGATGAGTGTTCAGCCTGGAGCTGAAGGACATCTGGGTGGAAAAATCTCTCACGGAAATGCAGAGTGGATTTCACAATCAGTAATCAATCTTCCATGTTTTGCTTACATGACTGATGAAGAACTTGATTATGTTGTGGATACGGTTAATGCGTTTAAGGCTTAGTTTTTTTAAGCCACTGTTCAAGAATCAAAGCCGCTTTTCGTGCTAACTTTTCATCTTTAATTATTTTATCGTTGAGATCCTTTATCAGGGTCTCAACGATTTTTTTATCTTGTTCTTTGCGAGCGTCTTTATAGAGATCACTCGCTTTAAACTTTAGGGCAGACATGTTTTATTAAGCAGCAGCTTCTGGTGAACGACGACGTTTGTGAGCTGCAACTTTTGTCATGTGCTCTTCGATAATAGCGTAAAGTTCAAGCTTAGTTGTTTTAGGGTCCATTCCTTCAGGCATTACTGAATATACAACTTCGTTGTTTACTTCAGAGAAGATGAACCATGTGTTTCCAATTTTTTGGAAAAGAATATCTTTAACGTTGTTTTGTACTGATTGTGTAGTTTGAGTGTTCATGCTGCCCTCCTGGCCATTTAAGTTGTAAAAAGGTACGGCGTACCTTTTGGTTGATGCACTTCCTGTGCTCTCAACTTACTTATCGCCAGTGGGTGTATAAACTTTAGACAATTTTTTGATATTTTTTTAGTAACGCATCTGTAAGCCTAAGTGTACGGAAACATTGAGATTTGCTTTGCTGCTGAAGCTATCGTTGCCCTGACTTTGCCACCAACCATCGTAGCGGGAGCCCCGATCCACTTTAAAATTTCCGGCCAGATCAGACTCAAGAGTTGTTCCCAGAAAGAAATCTGAGTGAGGAAAGATATCCATAAAAGTATAAAGGGCCGAGAGTCGAGGAGTAAAAGAGTAGCCTCGGTAGGAGCGTGACTCGGATTGATCCTTATTATCCTTTTGAGTGATATCAAATTGATGGAAAAGATTCACCAGGATACTGGTCATAATGGTCACGCGTCTCTTAGTGCCCTTGTAAGCGTCGTAACTAATCACAGGCCCCACGCCAAACTTATAAGAAGTCTCTTCGACCTGACGATTGGCCATGAGAATGAAAGAGTTCTCATGGGTTGCAAAGTTTGCGGTGATACCAAAGTAGAGGCGGTCTTGAATATCAAAGCTTGCTCTTCTTAAAAAGTTAAACGTTACTCCGAGTGGAAGAGTGTAGCCCTCGTTCTTTACATCCGATGGATAGGGATAGCTTTCATTATTGGGTTGATAAACACTGGCGTAAAGTTGCGCGCGATATCCTGTTTTCTTTAGCAGTGGATAAGTTTCCGGCAGAGGTTCCTGCAGGCGATAATCGGTAGGGTCTTTCTTGAGAGGGATTTGCCGTGTTTCTCTTTCATCTTCAAAGTAGATGAAAATATGGTCTCGTAGAACGTAAGCAAGGTTTCCCAAGCGATCGTATGTGGGAATGAACTCATCCTCATTGTAGGCAAATTTCTCATCTTCCAGAAAGTCTTTAGGCTTTAGGTGGTCATAGCGAAGATCAGCATTAAGGCTTGGATGAAGCTTAATGATGTCTCCCTTTCTTTTATATTGAATCACAAAAGAATTGGTATCTTTCTCTTTAAACAAAGGAGCTTCCAGCACCGTGATCACCGCATCCAGTGCAAAGCTTTTAAGAGGAAGAAGTAATAAAAGTAGAACGTACATTTAAAACACCTGTGAGAATCCTAAACCAAAGGCCTGATTCGCTTTATTTGAGGATTCGATTGCTACGATTTCTTCCTGGTTCTTCAAATTCATCCATTGATAGTGAGTGAAGACCGATATAACAAATTCTCCCCAGCGATTTTTCATTGGAAACTCAAGTCCGGCCAGAAAATCCGTTGTATTAAAATCAAATGAAGTGGAACCACGTGAAATATTAACATCAACTTTTGCCATAGGAGAGTAGCGCATCTGAGTAAAGATTCTTGTCTCTATATTAAAAGGATGAAAGCTTTTAGTTTTAAATATTGGCCCGAAGGAGTAAGAGCGAAAGGCTGTGGTCTTGCCATCAGTATCATACTTTGCTTCCTGATAATAGGCCCCGAGTCCTACTTTAATTGGCCAGTCCCAATCGGCAAGATAACTCATTCCTAATTGGGTCATCTGTCCGCTAGGAGTACTTTCAAGATTGAGAAGGTCTCCAATGTAATGGGCTTCAACTCTTGAAACAGCTAAGCTCACTTCAAATTTTGAATTGAGTTTTTCATCCCAATGAATTCTTTTTATCTCCGGAGCTGCTGAATAGGAGTGAGGAGGTTCATAGAGATTGGTTTCTTGAGCAATGGAGTGAATGTACTCGGTCTTAACCTTATAAGTAATGTCTCCATTTTCACTCACAATGTATTCAAAACCCTGCTCATCCGGCTGACGGTGAAAGCGAATGAAAATATCT
>Ga0079223_10001183_pt1 | contig 15174 bp, 11 predicted proteins | sample Stecom2011_FD_75072 | JGI IMG/M metagenome (GOLD analysis project Ga0079223, IMG submission 75072) | Agricultural soil microbial communities from Utah to study Nitrogen management - Steer compost 2011 | ecosystem: Environmental > Terrestrial > Soil > Agricultural land | place: USA: Utah... | reverse complement strand
TCAATTAGCCGATCGTAACCAGAGGCACAATAATTCCCCAGACGTTTTAGAGCATCACGCACAGGATGTTTTTCGCCTTTGGGCTCAGGAGAAATTCTAGCGGCAGCAGCAGGCACAAGTGACAGAGCAACAAAAGAAGAAATGGCCACCGCTACCGACAGCACAAAACCGAATTCACGAAACAGGCGGCCCGCCGTGCTCGGCAAAATAGCGATGGGAATAAACACCGACACCAGTACCGCCGTGGTGGCCACTACGGCAAAGAATACCTGCCGGGTGCCGAGCACCGCCGCTGCTCTTGCCCCCAAGCCTTGGGCGCGCCGACGCTGAATATTTTCCAGCACTACAATGGCATCATCCACCACTAAACCGGTAGCCAGTACCAATGCCAATAGAGTCAGAATGTTGATGGAAAAACCCAGCATCCAAATGGCCGCTACTGTGCCCACCAGCGCGATGGGGATAGCCAGACTCGGCACCAATGTAATGCGAAAGGAACCGATAAACAGCCAAATAGTTGCCACCACAATCGCGATAGTCAACAACAAGCTGGTAATAACTTCACGCACCGAACTGGTAATAAAAGTGGCGTTATCTTCCGTGATAATCAGCTCCATATCTTGGTAACGTTGGTTCAAGGGCCCCAGTGCCTGCTGAATACCTGTGGAGATCTCCAAGGTATTGGACTGCGCCTGACGCACGACACCCAGACCTACTACCGGCTGGCCGTTATAACGCACTAAAGAATTAGCATCTTGCGGCGAAAAAAATACTCGCGCCACATCGGCGATACGGGTATCGCCCTGCAAAATCATATCCGCCACTGCTTCGGCGGTATCTGCCGTGGCATCAGCGCGCACCAATATCTCTTGATCATTGGCGCGAAAGCTACCGCTGGGCACATCAAAAGGTGCATCACGCAGAACATTTGCCACATCTGAGACGCTCAGGCCCACACTGGCCAGACGCACCGGATCCACCACCACTCGCAACACGCGCTCGCGCCCGCCAAAGACCTGCACATCGGCCACGCCTTCTACCGAGATCAATTCAGGCACAATATCGCGCTCGATTCGCCGGGTCAGTTCTACTTCTGATAAGGTATCGCTGATAGCAGCAACATTGAGAATAGATTGTGCGTTGGGGTCGGCTTTGGTGATGATCAACTGCTCCACATCATCGGGCAGGTTGCGCCGCACCCGACTCACCGCTTCGCGCACTTCTGAGGCCGCATCATTAAGATCAATGCCGGGATTAAACTCCAGGCCCATGCGAAAAAAACCTTCCTCACTACTGGAAGTGACACGCTTCAAACCGGTCACTCGTGCCACAGCACCTTCGACGATGCTGGTAACTTCTGCGTCCATGGTTTCTGGGGAAGCACCCGGATAGTTACCTCTCACCGAGACATAAGGATAATCCACATCCGGCAGCTCGCGTACTTCTACTGCCAGAATCGCCGCAATGCCCGCCAGGGCAATCAACAGGTTTAAGACCAGCACCAGAATGGGCCGGCGAATACTCAGACTGGGTAAATCATTGGCATCTGTCAGCGCCAGGCCCTGACCAGTTACAGACTGCTCGGTTGTGGGTTTTTCAGGAGTACTCTCGCTCACAGGGCAGCTCCCAGCTCGAATGTGCCCGCTTTATCAGCACCGGCATTCAACACCCGCACCGCCATCCCTTCACGCACTATATGCACGCCTTCAGTGACCACTGGCGCTCCTTCAGGTAAATTGCCTTCTACCAGTACTCCCTGCTCTTGGCGCTGTACCAGATTGACCGGTAAACGCTTAACCTTATCTTGCTCTACTATCCAGACAAACGCCCCTTCACCGCCCCATTGTAAAGAGATTTCTGGCACCTGCGGATAACGCCCACCTTCCAGTGTCAGGCGAATACGAAAACTCATACCAGGACGCAGTAAATCGTCATCGTTGATGACATGGGCACGCAACTGAAAAGTACGCTGTGCTTCATCAACCCGTGAGTCGAGATCCACCACCTCCCCTTCGGCAACCGCAGAAGAATCAGTCCAGGTGCTTAAGGCAATAAGATCACCTATGGACAATTTGCCCAACAGCATCTCCGGCAGAGAGAAACGCACTAAAAGCGTACTGCGATCATCGAGTGTCGTAATGACCGTATTTGCTCCTACCCATGCACCCGGATCAAGGTCGCTCATGCCCACATGGCCGGCAAAAGGTGCTTTAATAGTGTGATAATCCAGATCTACCTGAGCCCGCTGCAAAGTGATTTGCGCGCGCTTAACCGCACTGACCGCATCGTCCAAATCCGAGCGAGTCACGCCACCGCTATCAATAGAAGCGCGATAACGATTCAGCCTCCGCTGCGCCTCCTCCAGTTCCACCTGTGCCAACTCTACCGCCAGGCGCTCATCGCGATCATCCAGCTTCAATAACACCTGGCCGGCTTCGACAAAATCTCCAGCGCTAAAAAGGACCTCGGTGACCTCGCCCTCAACCCTGGACCGCAAGGACACAGAATGCAGAGCACGCGAGGTGCCTACGGCCTCTACCATTACACTTTCACGGCCGTATACCACCTCTTGGGTCAGCACCACCTGAGGAGGACGCTCGCTCGGGCCGGCCGTACCGTTTTGCTTTGAATCAGCACAAGCCGTCAATAGCAATAACACAGCAACAATGGCAATTCCTGCCGCCGTGCGGCAATGATCAATACTACATATCATAGGATTTTCAGGACCCAGGTGAGCATCACCCGCTAACAGATTGATTTCTCAGGTGTATAGCAGCAAATGCTACGCCAAAAAGTGATGAAAAACGAGGCGTAGAACGAGACAATCAAAACAGTAAATGTAAAGTTTGGTGAGATTGTTTTACACATAAGGGGCAATGTAAAACAACCGCATAAAACACTACAAATACGGACACCAACCGAGACAAACAAAGGCTTTAGAAATACCCAGCCTCAAGCCGCTCATGGTTATAGATGAGATTGACGGTTAGTAAAAGTGGTTCGGAAAATATAGAAGAACAGAAGGCTGACTTTTAGAAAGACGTTTCCGCAAGTCATTAATATCATGAGAGGAAAGATGGTCGGAGCGGCCGGATTTGAACCGACGACCACTACACCCCCAGTGTAGTGCGCTACCAGGCTGCGCTACGCTCCGACAGAGATGTCACAGATTAACTCTGACTCGGCGGCTGGCCGAGAGGTGGGCATAATACCGGAATTCTCCCAGATTGCAAGGCGGAACTAAAAGATTGTCAGGCGTGTTTATTTTGTCGCCAGAACGTCCAGTAATTGTTCCAGCTCGGTAATCATTTCATCGATAAGCTGGCGAAATTGTGGTCCCTCTTTGCTGACCGGCGTGTCATTCTCCATCTGTTGACGGGCACCGCCAATGGTAAAACCCTGGTCGTATAGCAAAGAGCGAATTTGACGAATGGTCAGTACATCCTGGCGCTGATAATAACGGCGGTTGCCCCGGCGCTTGACCGGTTTTAGCTGAGGAAATTCCTGCTCCCAATAGCGCAACACGTGCGGTTTAACCGCGCACAGTTCACTCACTTCGCCAATGGTGAAATAGCGCTTGCCGGGAATAACCGGTAATTCGTCGTTATGGCTTGGTTCCAGCATAGGATTCCACTCGGGATTTTAACTTTTGACCAGGTCTGAAGGTCACCACACGGCGCGCACTAATAGGAATTTCTTCCCCTGTTTTTGGATTGCGCCCAGGCCGTTGACTCTTGTCGCGCAAATCAAAATTACCAAAGCCGGATAGCTTGACCGGTTCATTGTGCTCCAGGGAATAACGAATCTCCTCAAAAAACAATTCTACGAGTTCCTTGGCCTCACGTTTGTTAAGGCCCAGTTCCTCGTAGAGTTTTTCGGCTAAATCCGCTTTTGTCAGCGCACCTTCTGCCATGCTTCTTCCCTATCGTGGAGTCGCACCAAACTCGGTCTTTACATGCTCAAGTACCGCAGTGACCGAGACGGTAATTTCTTCATCGATAAGAGTGCGGGATGGATGCTGAAAGGTCAAGCCCAAAGCAACACTTTTTCTATGTGGATCAATGCCTTTGCCCACATAAACGTCAAAGACCTTTAAGTTTGTGAGGTGCTCGCCAGCCTGACTGTGAATAGCCTGCAGAAGCTTCTGTACCGGCAAATCCCGCTCTACCAACAAGGCCAGATCACGACGAATAGCCGGGAAGCGCGACAAAGGCTGAAACGCTGGAACTCTGGCTTGCAATAAGGCTTCAGAATCCAGCTCAAACACATAGGCTGGAGCGGGAATATCCAGCTCTTGCTGCAGCAGCGGATGCAGAGCGCCCAGATAACCCACCGGCTTGCCATCGCGCAAGATGCGCGCGCACTGTCCCGGATGCATAGCCGGATGGCGATCGGCGGCAAAGGTAAAGGTCGCGAACTGACCACCGACGGCCAGCAGAGACTCCACATCGCCCTTGAGGTCAAAAAAATCTGCTGAAACCACTTCATCGGCCCAGTTTTCCGCCGCACGCGGGCCGTAAATCAAACCCGAAAAGGTAGGAATCTGAGCCACATCGCCTTCGCCGGGCACAAAGCGCAGGCCTGTTTCAAACAGACGCAGGCGCTGCTGCTGGCGATTCAGGTTGTACCGCAACACGTTGACCAGCCCCGGCAACAGGCTGGTGCGCATCGCGGCCATATCCGCGCTAATGGGGTTTTGCAATGCCACTGGTGTCACATCAGGCGAGAAGCGAGCGTTATCGGCAGGGTCAACAAAGCTGTAGGTAATCACTTCCTGATAGTCACGCGCAATCAGGTGATTGCGCAGGTGCGACAGGCTTAACTGGCCTTCCGCATGGGGACGAATCGCCATGGGAAAGTCGGGCACGCGGGTGGGCAAACGATTGTAGCCATAAATACGAGCCAACTCTTCCAGCAAGTCTGCCTCGATAGCAATATCAAAACGCCAGCTAGGTACCGCCAGTTGCCAGCCCTGCTCATCGCTTTTGAGAATCTCCAGGCCCAGCCGCGTCAAGATGTCTTCTACCTGGGCCGCTTCGAGCTCCAGATGAAGGCCAGCAAAGATGCTGGCGCGACGCAGGTAGACCTCACCTGCGCTCGGGTGTTGCTCGGAGGTGATATCAATGACCGGGCCGGGTTCGCCGCCAACTATCTCCAGCAGCAGCCCAGTAGCCCGCTCAATAGCCTCGCGCTGCAATTGGGGGTCTACGCCTCGCTCAAAGCGATGAGATGAATCGGTGTGCAATCCATAGCCGCGAGCCTTGCCGGCAATAGCCAGGGGGCTAAAGTAGGCGCTTTCCAAAAAGATATGCTGGGTACCAGAACTCACCGCGCTGTCACGCCCGCCCATCACTCCGGCCATGGCCAAGGAGGCATTGTCATCGGCGATAACGAGAGTGTCTTTGTTGAGGTCGATTTTCTGCTCGTCGAGAAGTACCAGCTGTTCACCCGCAGCCGCCCAGCGCACATGGATACCACCATTTAAGCGTTGCAAATCAAAGGCGTGCATGGGTTGACCCAGCTCAAGCAACACATAGTTGGTGACATCCACTACGGCATCAATACTGCGCAAACCCGCCCGGCGCAATTTTTCTTGCAACCACAGAGGGCTCGGTTGGCTAATGTCGATATTGCGAATCACCCGTCCTGCGTAACGGCTGCAGGCTTCAGGCGCTTCCAGGCTAACCGTCAAGCGCTCTTCATTAACGGCAGCCACTGGTGAAATCTGCGGTTCTTGTGTCGCCATGCGGTTGAGCACGCCTACTTCGCGCGCAACGCCTTTAAGGCTCAAGCAATCGCTGCGGTTGGGGGTCAGGTCCACCTCGATAATTGTATCGTTTAGATTGAGATAGCTGCGCAGGTCAGTGCCCACCGGTGCGTCGGCCGGCAGCTCCCACAGACCATCATCGTCATCCCCTGCTTGTAGCTCGGTCTGAGCGCAGAGCATGCCGAAGGATTCGATACCGCGTAATTTGGCTTTTTTAATTTTAAAATCGCCCGGCAACTGGGCACCCACTACCGCAAAGGGCACTTTGAGTCCCACGCGAGCATTGGGCGCACCGCAGACCACTTGGCGCAGGTCATCGCCCTCGCCTGCCACTTGGCAAACGCGCAGTTTATCGGCATCGGGGTGCTGCTCTACGGCAATAATTTCACCGACTACAACGCCGGTAAAATCACCCGCCACCGGGTCTACCGCATCGACTTCCAGACCCGCCATGGTGAGCTGGGCTACCAGTTCGTCAGTGTTAATGGGCGGGTTTACCCACTCCCGCAACCAGGATTCGCTAACTTTCATAATCAGACTCTTAAAACTGCTTTAAAAAGCGCAGGTCATTGTCAAAGAACAGGCGCAGGTCATTAACGCCATAGCGCAACATGGCCATGCGTTCCACGCCCAGGCCAAAGGCAAAACCGCTGTAGATTTCAGCGTCCACTCCCGCGGCGTGCAAGACGTTAGGATGCACCATGCCGCAGCCCATGATTTCGATCCAGCCGGTTTGCTTACACACTCGACAGCCGGCACCGTGACACTGGGTACACTGGATATCCACCTCCGCCGAGGGCTCAGTAAAGGGGAAATACGAAGGGCGGAAACGCACAGGGGCATCCACCTCAAAGAAAGATTTTAAAAACTGATCCACCGTGCCTTTTAAATCGGCAAAGCTGATGTGCTTGTCCACCACCAGCCCTTCCACCTGATGGAACATGGGTGTGTGCGTCAAGTCTGAGTCGCAGCGGTACACGCGTCCAGGGCAAATAATGCGGATGGGCGGCTGCTGATTCTCCATCACCCGCACTTGGACGGGCGAGGTGTGAGTGCGCAAAACCCGGCTGATGCTCGAGTCGGCAAAAGCGCCGCTATCCACATAAAAAGTATCGTGCATAGCGCGTGCCGGGTGGTGATCGGGAATATTCAGCGCTCCGAAGTTGTGGTAATCGTCTTCAATTTCAGGGCCTTCGGCCACGGCATAGCCCACCGCCGAAAAAATAGCGGCTATGCGCTCCAGGGTGCGAGTCACCGGATGTAACCCACCCTGTCCCGCTGCGCGTCCTGGCAGAGTTACGTCCAGGGTCTCACCGGCCAGACGCGCCTCTACAGCCGCCTGCTCCAAAGCTTTTTTAGCCTCGTTGATGGCCTGGCTTACCCGGTCTCTGGCTTCATTAATACGGGCACCCGCCTGCGGACGCTCCTCGGCTGATAGCTTACCCAGCCCCTTGGCCAGAGCGCTGATACTGCCCTTTTTGCCCAGATAGTCCACACGCACTTTGTCCAGCCCAGTCAGATCTTGGGCCGTCTCTATTAACTTGAGCGCTTCGTCGGTGAGCGCTTGGAGGTTTTCCATGGGTTCTTCCACATCAATCACCAGTGCAATACTGGGTCAGGTCATTATCTGGATTCACTTGCCGACTGACTTTCGCAGCCAGTGCGCCTTGGGCCGCAAGTGATATTTTCACGCCAATAAAAAAGGGGAAGGCAAACCATCAGCCCTCCCCTTTATCGCGTTTGGGCACGCTTTCACGCACCCAGTCGTTAGTGCCGACGATTAAGCAGCCAGTGCTGTTTTTGCCTCGGCAACAACGGCCGCAAATGCCGCTTTGTCGTATACCGCCAGATCAGCCAATACACGGCGATCCAGTACAATATTGGCCTTTTTCAAGCCGGCAATCAACTGGCTGTAGGTCATACCTTCAGCACGTGATTGGGCATTGATCCGGGTAATCCACAAAGAGCGAAAATTGCGTTTTTTGTTGCGACGGTCACGATATGCATATTGACCGGCTTTGATCACTGCCTGTTTGGCTACGCGGAACACGCGCGAGCGAGCACCGTAATAGCCTTTAGCGGCTTTCAAAATTTTCTTGTGACGACGACGCGCCTCTACACCACGTTTGACTCGAGCCATGTTTCTATCCTCTCAAAATGTTAATTAACCAATTACTTGGCGCGAAGCATACGATCTACAGCCGGGGTATCAGCAGCGTTTAAGGTGCTGGTACCGCGAAGCTGGCGCTTGCGTTTAGTGGTCATCTTGGTAAGGATGTGGCTTTTGTTAGCGTGCTTGTGCTTGTAGCCGGCACTGGTTTTCTTAAAGCGCTTGGCAGCGCCACTGTGTACTTTAGCTTTTGTTGCCATGAGATAAACTCCGCATTTGCAATGACTAAATATTAAGTAACTAAGGCAGCTAAAAGCCCAGCTACTTGCGCTTTTTCGGGGCGATGACCATGATCAGTTGCCGGCCTTCCATCTTCGGCATCTGTTCCACAGTTCCCCACTCTTCCAGGTCCTTTTCGATGCGTTGCATCATTTCCATTCCCAGTTCCTGGTGAGCCATCTCCCGGCCGCGATATCGCAGTGATACCTTGGCCTTATCCCCGTGTTCCAGGAAACGTATAAGATTGCGTAGCTTAATCTTATAATCCCCCTCGTCCGTCCCTGGCCGAAATTTCATCTCTTTGACCTGTTGCTGCTTTTGCTTCTTCTTGGCAGCGGCTTTGGTCTTTTTGATCTCAAACAGGTGCTTGCCATAGTCCATCACTTTACAGACTATTGGCGTACTATCTGACGCTATTTCCACTAAATCCAGGTTGGACTCTTGGGCAATTTTTAACGCTTCTTCCAGAGGGACAACTCCCACCTGGTTGCTATCAGCACCAATAAGGCGGACCTCATCGGCTTCGATTTGCTGGTTAATCCGGGCTTTTTTGCTACTGCCTTTAGCGTTATCTCGTTTGATAGTCTATGTCTCCTGTTCGTTAAATACTTAGTCTGGTGCCTGATCGCTGTCATTTGCTGCCACAGGGCGCGAACGACGCTGAATATCTGCCGACAATCTCTCGGCGAAGGCTTCCAAACTCACCACACCCAAATCCTGGCCATCGCGGGTACGAACCGCCAAGGTGCCAGATTCCATCTCTTTATCGCCAATGACGAGCAAATAGGGAATCCGCTGCAAAGTGTGCTCGCGGATTTTAAAGCCGATCTTCTCGTTTCTCAAGTCCGAAATGACCCTGAAGCCTTTGTCTTGCAAGGTTTTTTCCACTTTTTGAGCATAATCGGCCTGATTATCGGTAATATTCATCACCACCGCATGCTCTGGCGCCAGCCACGGCGGGAAGACGCCTTCGTAATGTTCGATCAAAATACCGATAAAACGCTCAAAGGAACCCAGGATGGCTCGGTGCAACATAACCGGCACACGCCGCGCACCATCTTCGGCCACATATTGGGCGTCCAGCCGACCGGGCATGGAGAAATCCACCTGAATGGTGCCCAATTGCCAGACCCGACCGATGCAGTCCTTCAATGAGAATTCGATCTTGGGGCCGTAAAAGGCGCCCTCGCCAGGCAGTTCTTCCCAGTCCAGACCCTTGGCGTTGAGAGCCTCGGCCAAGGCCTGCTCAGCCTTATCCCAGCTTTCATCGCTGCCCACTCGCTGTTCCGGGCGAGTGGAGAGCCGATAGATAACTTCCTCAAAACCAAAGTCCTCGTAGACCCGGTGCAGGAAGTCGATAAAGTCAGACACTTCTTCCTGAATTTGCTCTTCGGTACAAAAAATATGCGCATCATCTTGGGTAAAACCGCGCACTCGCATAATACCATGCAGCGAACCGGAAGGTTCATTGCGGTGACAGGAGCCGAACTCGGCCAGACGCAGAGGCAGATCGCGGTAGCTTTTTAATCCCTGGTTGAAGACTTGCACATGGCAGGGGCAATTCATGGGCTTAACGGCAAAATCCCGCTCTTCCGATTTCAGCACAAACATGCCTTCGGCAAATTTGTCCGCGTGACCCGACTTTTCCCACAAGCTCATATCCACCACTTGCGGTGTGCGAATTTCCTGGTAGCCGTGGCGGTGCTGCTGCCCACGCATATAGTCTTCCAGGATCTTATAAACCGTCCAGCCTTTAGGGTGCCAAAAGACCATGCCCGGCGCCTCTTCCTGCATATGGAAAAGGTTGTATTTTTTGCCGAGTTTGCGGTGGTCACGCTTTTGCGCTTCTTCCAGTTGGCGCAAATAAGTCTTGAGCGCTTTTTTGTCGTTCCAGGCGGTGCCGTAGATGCGCTGCAATTGTTTGTTGCTGGCATCGCCACGCCAGTAGGCGCCCGAGACTCGCATTAATTTGAAGTAGCGCAGCACCCGGGTGTTGGGCACGTGGGGACCGCGACACATGTCGATATATTCTTCGTGGTGATACAGGCCCACCGCTTTTTCGCCCGCGGCAATAATGCCGTCCACCAGCTCGACTTTGTAATCTTCATCCCGGCCGGCGAAAACCTCGCGCGCCTCCTCTACCGGAGCCATACGCTTGATGACCGGGTAGTCTTTCTCGACCAACTGCTGCACCCGCTGCTCAATCTGCGCCAGATCCTCTTCGGTCAGGGGGCGGGGGTAATCAATGTCGTAGTAAAAGCCGTTTTCAATCACCGGGCCGATGGCCATCTTGGCTTCCGGAAACAACTGCTTAACCGCATGCCCCACCAGGTGAGCAAAGGAGTGGCGAATAACTTCCAGACCTTCGGCATCGCGGCCGGTCAGCAAGGTAATCCGAGCGTCTTCAGTGATCAGCTCACAGGCATCCACCAGGCGGTCATCAATGCGGCCGCACACGGTAGCCTTGGCCAAGCCCGGGCCAATATCTTCTGCTACTTGCATCAGGGTCACAGGCTGGTCAAATTGACGCTGGGAACCATCAGGGAGGGTAATAACGGGCATGAATTTATCCTTACAGTCAGTGGTGACCCCTACCAAAGGCCACATGAAAGCCGTACAGTCGCAACGACGGCCGGTCAATCAATACAATAATGGGTGACGGAGTATATATAAACCAAGGCCTACTTGTCACCGTTGTGAGACAAAATCTCTGGCAAACATAGCGCTTTAATCTCTTGGCGACCTGTCTCACGCCTCTTTCTCTGAGGCCGAGGCTGATTCGTTTTTTAAGCTCGGACTGATATAGTGTAGGATAACCGCTCCGCAAGCTAGGCAAGACTCCTTATGGTATTGAATATCCGCTCTTTCGCGCTCTTCCTTCTATTATTTACCTCCCTGCTGGCCACGCCTGCCAGTCTCGCTCTGGCGCCGCTGGAGTTTACCTCGGAGCAGCAAGCCACAGCCGCCGAAATCGTCAGCGCCTTGCAGCGCTTTCATTTTCGCAAACAAGCGCTGGACGACGACTTATCTGAAAACTTTCTCGACGCCTATCTGCAGCACCTGGACCCCGGCAAGAGCTTTTTTCTTGCCAGCGATATCGACAGCTTTAACAAGCATCGTCACCAATTTGATAACGATTTTCAGCGCGGCGATTTAAACAAGAGCTTTACCATTTTCGAGCGCTTCCGCCTGCGAGCCACCGAGCGGCTTGAGCAGATGGCAGAAATTCTGGAAGATGAGGAAACCGTCATTGAGTTTGCCACCGAAGAGTCGTTTATGATCGACCGCGAACAAGCGCTCTGGCCAGGCAGCTCTGAAGAAGCCGATGAGTTCTGGCGCAAGCGCACCAAATCCGACTTGCTATCACTCAAACTTACTGGAAAATCCATCGCCGAAAGTCGCGAACTGCTGGCCAAGCGTTATCGCGGACAGGCACGGCGGATTAACCAGCAAACCAGTGACGATGCATTTAACACCGTCATTAATGCTTTCACCATGCTGTTCGACCCACACACCAATTACCTGTCGCCGCGCATGCTGGAGAATTTTAATATCAATATGTCCCTATCGCTTGAGGGTATAGGCGCCATTTTGCAAAGCGAAGATGAATACACCAAGGTGGTGCGTCTGGTCACCGCAGGTCCCGCGCACAAACAAGGCCAGCTTAAACCTGCTGACCGTATTGTCGCCGTCGGCCAAGGATCTGAAGGCGAGATGGTGGACGTAATTGGCTGGCGCCTGGATGAAGTGGTGGATTTGATTCGCGGCAAAAAAGGCACTTTAGTGCGCCTGGATGTGTTGCCCACTAACGCGCCGCCCGGATCAGCCACGCACCAGATCACCATTAAGCGCGACGAAGTCAAGCTGGAAGAGCAAGCCGTGCGCAAAGCGGTCTTCGAGCTCGGTGATGATGAACAGAGCTATAAAATCGGCATTATAGATATTCCTACCTTCTATATGGACTTTGAAGCCTATCGCCAACGCGACCCCAATTATCGCAGCACCACTCGCGATGTGGTCAAGCTGTTGGCTGAACTTGAGGCCGAGAATGTAGACGGCTTGATTATCGATCTGCGCAGTAATGGTGGCGGCTCTTTGCAAGAAGCCACGGCCCTGACTGACCTGTTTATCGATCCGGGTCCGGTGGTACAGATTCGTCAAACCAATCAACTGATCTCGCGCAACTACCGCTCTCATTCCAAGGCGGCTTATCGCGGTCCTTTGGTAGTCCTGATCAATCGCTTGAGCGCTTCGGCCTCAGAAATTTTTGCCGGTGCCATTCAGGATTACGGGCGCGGCATTATTGTCGGCGATCAATCCTTCGGCAAGGGCACCGTGCAATCGTTACAACCTCTCAAACACGGTCAATTGAAAGTCACTGAATCCAAGTTTTACCGCGTCTCCGGCGACAGCACCCAACACCGCGGTATAGTGCCCGACATCACGCTTCCTTCACTGATCGATCCGAGCGAAGTGGGTGAGAGCAGTTATGACTTCGCCCTGCCCTGGGACAGTATTCACGCGGTTAAACACGATGTGTATTACAACATCTCGGATATATTGCCCAAGCTGATGAGTCGTCACGAAAAGCGTGTCACAACCGACCCGGACTTCATTTATCTGGTGCGCCAGCAGGCAATGATTGATGAGAGCACCTCTCGCACCAGTGTGTCGTTGCGCAAGCAAACCCGTCTGCAGGAGCAAGAAGAACAGGAAGCACGCATTCTAAAATATGAAAATGCCCGCCGTGAAGCCAAAGGGTTAGAACCTTACAAAACTTACAGTGATATTAACGACACTGAGGGCCCAGCCGCGACAGAGGATGCTGAGCATGCTTCCACTCAGGCGGAAATAGATCCTCACAACGACCCTTACCTACATGAGTCAGGCATGATATTGGGAGACTTTATTAATCTTTCCCGCTCAGAATCTGTGCCTAAAATTGCCAACTTTGGGCAGAGTTCGATTGAGAAATCAGAATGAATGTTATCTCTTTTAATATCAACAGTATCCGCGCACGTTTACATCAGCTACAGGCCATTGTTGATAAATATCAACCAGATTTTATTGGCTTGCAAGAAACCAAAGTTGCCGATGATCAATTCCCCGCCGAGGCGGTGCGAGACATGGGATATCACGTGGCTTATCACGGTCAGAAAACCCATTACGGCGTAGCTTTATTATCGCGCACACCCATGCTGGAGGAAATCCGCGGCTTTCCAGACGATACGGAAGAATCACAAAAACGCTTTATCGGTGGTATCTTTGCCCACCCGCAAAAAGGCGAAGTAGTGGTGCTCAATGGTTACTTTCCCCAAGGTGAAAGCCGAGACCATCCCACCAAGTTTCCTGCTAAAGAAAAATACTATGTGGATTTACTCGCCCTGCTCAATGAACGCTTTACACCCCAGCAACCTATCATCTTGATGGGCGATGTAAATGTCTCTCACCACGACAACGATATTGGTATTGGTGAAGATAATCGCAAGCGCTGGCTGCGCACCGGCAAGTGCAGTTTTTTGCCCGAAGAGCGTGAATGGTTACAGCAAGTAATGGATTGGGGATTTGTCGACACCTATCGCCAACATTTTGCCGAACAAAGTGACACCTTTAGTTGGTTTGATTATCGCAGCCGGGGATTTGAGCGCGACCCGCGACGCGGTCTGCGTATTGACCTCATCCTCGCCAGCACCGGCATGCAGTCTCAGTGTATCGACGCCGGCATCGACTATGAAATACGCGCTATGGAGCGTCCTTCCGATCACTGTCCCATCTGGGCCAGCTTTGACTGCTAAAAACGGTTTCAGGTGCGCAGCCAAAACAAGCGTGCACCTTAAATACCCAGCCAGCGTTGAATTCGAATTTCCAACTCGTCATAGCGCAGCGGTTTGTTTATATAGTCGCTATAGCCCATCGCTAGCCACTGTCCAGCCTCCCCTTCTTTCAGCATAGGAACCATGGCCACAACGGGTAGTGGACGGGGTTGCTTCTGCGCCTTTTCCAGCGACCGAATCTGCTCCAAAGCCAAGCGCGCTTGATCCTCTGGCAGTTCATAATCCAGCAGTACCAAATCAAAATCATCCTGCTCCAGCACCGCCACCGCTTCAGGACCAGAGGCCACCAGCTGCACAAAACAATCCAGCTTTTTCAACATTCCCGAGGCCACCATCTGATTGACGCGATGATTTTCCACCACCAATACCCGTCGGGAATCAGAAGCCATTGCTTCGCCCTGAATATTACTGGCATCTTGCAGGCGCTCCTCGCCTAGCGCATCACCCAGAAGCCGTTGGCAAAGTGTGTCGTAGAGCTGGGCATAAATTAAAGGCTTTTCAATACAGCCAACATGCGGATGGTTTGCCAAGTGCTCTCGCACCTCCTCAGCGTCGCGCTGCAATGGGCTAATAACCAACAGCTGGGGAGTCTCTGCGACGATTGTGGTTGTACTTAATTCACCCGACAAGACCAAGGCATCAAAATCGCTGAGTCGATTATTGATTAGTATTATGTTTATCTTTTGCCCTTGCTCGTGCAGAGTTCGGACTTTCTCTAACGCTTGCCCATGACCATAGACGATCGACGTGTGAATGCCCCAGTTAACCATTTCACTGGCCAACGCCAGGGCGACTCTGTCGGGCAGATTCACCAACAAGACCTGCTTATCTTCCAGTCGCCGATCAGCGCCCAGTTGCCGGCTTGGATGATCCATCACCAACAAGGGAATATTGATAAGGATGTGGTTGCTGCCACTAGCGGTCGTGCGCATATGTACACTACCGCCCATGCACTCGGCCAGCCCTTTACTGATCGCCAATCCAATACCCACATGACCGGCTTGATGAGCCGCTTGCTGCTCTGCAAGGTCCGCTTCTCGGGACTCTTCAGAGCGTTGAGCATGGGCGTCACTAATCACCAGTTGCAGCTCGCCGTCCTCGCCTTCTGCAGAGTTATAGGTCACATCAATCAGTACATTTGCGGTCACAGAAAACTTGACGGCATGGGCCAACAGGCTGTCGAC
>Ga0079223_10001182_pt1 | contig 15179 bp, 11 predicted proteins | sample Stecom2011_FD_75072 | JGI IMG/M metagenome (GOLD analysis project Ga0079223, IMG submission 75072) | Agricultural soil microbial communities from Utah to study Nitrogen management - Steer compost 2011 | ecosystem: Environmental > Terrestrial > Soil > Agricultural land | place: USA: Utah... | reverse complement strand
GAAATTTTAGTCGAGCAGTCTTTAAAGAAGGCGTATTGGATGAGAAAACGAAACAACTAATAGCAGTCGCGGTAGCACATGTTACACAATGCCCTTATTGTATCAAATCCCATACACCACAAGCAATTAAAAGTGGCGCAAGTAAGGAGGAAGTAATGGAGGCTATTTGGGTAGCTGCAGAAATGAGAGCTGGAGCAGCATACGCTCACGCTACATTGGCCATGGAAGAAATGGACAAACTTTAATTCCGAATGAATTTCGTAGAGGCAATAAATTAAATACTGAAGCTCTGAAGCGGTTTAAACATCCCTTTGGCTTTAGTTTTAATTTATAATAATGAAGAACGCACTTTCGAATAACTATGGGTTAAATCATTATCTTAATGTATTTTTTTTGTATATTTAATTAGACAATGGGTCTTCACACATATTCTAAACTATGAACTCTTCCAAACTCTTGTTTTTCATTTTAATTAGTTCTGTTCTAAGTTGTGAGAACCACGTTCCAAACAGCGAAGCTGAAAGTACTGCGGAAGACCATGCCATTAAAAACTTTACAGCACAGAATGATAACATTCATAAAACCAAAAAAGTTTACGTTCCGGTATACTCCAATATTTATCAAAGCACACGCAATGACCGTACTTCATTAACTTCTACGTTGAGTATTCACAACACAAGTGAAACAGATACTTTATTTATTACACGAATTGATTATCACAATACAGAAGGGAAACTGGTTAAGAAATACCTTGATCATCCAATATATCTCAATACTTTCGAGACCATTGAATACGTGGTAGATGAGAAAGATGAAAGTGGCGGATCGGGTGCAAATTTTGTCATCGAATGGTATGGAGATAAGAAATTGAATCCTTTATTTCAAGCAGTTATGATTGGTGGCTTGGGGAGTAAATCGTTTTCATTTACCACCGAAGGTGTACTTTTTGAGTGATGTTCAAGATTTGAATTAGGCAAGTATAAATTAAGCTTCAAATCCTTGTTATTTCTCCCCTTTATTAACATCCTTAAATAGAATCTGATACAGCAGATACATTCCAATAATAGCAGCAACAATAAACAATACAAAAGCAAATGCTGGATAGCCCCCAATGTTCCATGAACTAGGAATTCGTGCCAATAAAGCTGCTCCCATGATGAGTGCAGCTATAATTAATCCAGCGGTAATTCGATTGGCTACTTTTTAAAAGGCACCAGTAAAACGTTCTTCATCAATTGTGTCGACCTTTACCCGTATCTTATTTTCGGCCAGGTTTTCGGTGAATTTATTAATACGAAAAGGTAAATTCTCAGTCAAATCTTTCATTTCTAAGAACAGCTCAATCAGATTCCCGGGTTTTAACTCGTCCTTCATCCGTTTCTGCATCAAATGATTCACATATTCTTTCACTGCCGAATTCATATCGTATTCTGGTGTGAGATATGCAACAATTTGATCCATATTAAGTAGGATCTTTCCTAAGATATTTAATTCTACAGGAATATGGATCTTTTGCTTAGCGGCCATTTGGTTGATTTCAATTAGGGTTCTCCCCGCTTTTAAATCTTTCGCCTTTTGATTTTCACTTTCTTGAACTTTACGCTCTATGCTTTTTCGAAAGACAGCCAAGTCTACTTCCTTTTCATCGTATTCACTTATGGTAAGCAAAATATCTGCAACACGAGAACTGTCGTAATTACTTAAAGCAATCATTAATTTTAGAATCGTCTCCTGCATTTTATCACTGAACCTTGCCACCATTCCCAAGTCCATCAAAGCAATCTGATTGTCTAGCGTGAGGTAAACATTTCCAGGATGTGGATCCGCATGCGCAAAACCATCAACAATAATTTGTTTCAGGTATCCTTTAACTAATTCATCAACCAACGGTTCTAAATCAATATCCATTCTTTTCAATGGAGAAACTTTAGTGATTTTTCCTCCTTCTACAAACTCCATGGTGAGCACCCGAGAAGAACAATAATCAAGAAGCGGTGAAGGAACAAAAAGATGCTTAAAATCTTTTAAATTCTCTTTTAATGTCAATAAGTTTTGAGCTTCTAAAGTATAATCTAATTCTTTTAAAAGAACATAACGTAACTCTTCGATAACACCATGTACAGCATAATTTCGAGCTGTTTCGCTAAAGTTTTCTGCCTTTTCCGACAAAGACATTAAAGTATCTAAATCTTCGATAAATCGCTTGCGTATTCCCGGTCGTTGAATTTTAACTGCAACCACTTGACCTGAATGCATAACTGCTTTATGGACTTGACCAATCGAAGCTGTTGCTAAAGGTTCCTTATCAAAAGAGGCATACGCTTTGGAAATACGCTCGCCAATTTCTTCCCTAACTATTTCTTCTATCACTTGATAATCTACTGATTCAACGTCGTCTTGAAGTGTTGCTAAAGCTTCCATAAAATGAGGAGGTAATAAATCTGGACGAGTAGAAAGTAATTGACCTAATTTCACGTACGTAGGGCCCATTTTCTTCAGGTCTTCCACTAATTCTTCTGGCGTATGATCGAAATCATTGGCTACATCCTCTTTGCCTGATGTTGGTACATTCTCTTCTGGAAAGGAAAAAACATCACTGTTCCAGTATTTTAACATAAACTTAAAAAAGCGAAGGTATTTATCGTATTGATCTGGAAGTAGGCCCATAATGTTTTTTTATTAAAGCTAATAAAAATCATTAACTGAGGAATTTCTTTTATGAAAAATTAGTAAAACCCGCATAATTAAGAATTATAATAAATGAATTTTTCTATCGCACAAAAAAGTTAATTAATTAGTTAATGATTAAATCAGTAATTAACTTTAAAAAGAATTGCTGACACTAAAACTATTATTATGAAACCAAATAGATTATTTATTCATTTTTCCTTATTATTAATCCTTATTATCCCTTTTCAATCTCAAGCGCAGTGGGTACATAAATCATTTGATTTTGATAATATCTCGCGTGATTATTGGGTGTATGTTTCGCCAAACTACAACCCGACGAATCCAGCTTCTTTAGTAGTTACATTACATGGAATGGGAGACAATGACACAAATTTCAGAAACATGGGCTTTAATCTTGTTGCAGATACGGCCAATTTTATTGTTTTGGTTCCTAACGCTGTTCCATTTAATTCTTCAAACGTATTAGTTCAAGCGGTAATTGGAGGGAGTAGAACATGGAATTCTGGTGCAGGAGTAAACGTTCCACTTGTGGGTAGTGTTTTTCCAAACAGTGAAATTAATGACGTAGGATTTTTAAATGAAATGGTGGATGTGACTCTTGCTGATTATTCAATTAATCCGAAAAGAGTATATATGTGTGGTTTTTCTAAAGGTGGATTTATGACGCAAAGAATGGCACTAGAATCAAATGGTAGGTATGCTGCATTTGCTACAGCTGCAGGAACATTCGGAATCAGTCTAACCAATCCGAATCCAGGAAGAGGTATTCCTTTAGCACACTTTAATGGAACATTAGATGAAAAGGTGAATTGGTCAAGTGGTATCCCTCCACTTTTTGAAGTGTATGTTGATTCAATGATTAATTTTTGGGTAGATCATAACAATTGTGACCTTACCCCTATTCACACCAATCTTCCAGACACTGAAAATGACGGATATACTGTGGAACATGATCTTTACGCAAATGGGGATGACGGTTCTGTATTAGAGGTTTTTAAAGTGAATAACGCAGGACATATTTGGCTAGGCTTTGATAATGACATTAGTTATACCCTCGAAATGTGGAAGTTTTTTAGCCGTTATACTTTCGAAACAGCAGGTACAAATGAAGAATCCTCAACGAATACTGTACTCGTTTACCCAAATCCTGTAAGTGAGAAACTCACCATTGAATTTTCAGAGGATGGAAAAGGGCCTTATTTTTTGACTTTAGTTGATATGAAAGGGAGGGAGATTATGAATTTGAAAAATCAGCACCAAAAGATACATCTAGATTTGGAGAGCGTAAAAAGTGGAATTTACCTTCTAAACATGAAAAATAAAACCTTGAATATCACTAAACGTATTGTGGTGCACTAGTGGAGTTCCAACTTTACTAAAACTCTTCTAAAACACTTCAGCTGCGCACAAAATGTTCGGGAGGAGAAAATCAGTCAGTCCATACGATAGCTATCTGTGTTCTTGATGATTTTTTCTAGTTATCACTCCATCATTTTATGTACCTTTGCATTGATTATAAACTCATTTGTGTTGAAGAACTTTGAAAAATTAGGAATTAACTCAGGCTTGATAAAGGGACTTGCTGAATTAAATATTGTTGAACCGACTGACATTCAGAAGAGAGTCATACCGATATTGTTGGCTGGAAAGACCGACATGGTCGCTCAGGCTCAGACGGGTACAGGTAAAACAGTTGCCTTTGGACTTCCATTATTGGAACAAATAGATCCAAAATTAGACGCTATTCAAGGCTTAATTTTATGTCCAACTCGTGAGCTTGCTCAACAAGTGGCTAAACAGTTATTTAGATTCATAAAGTATGCTGATAAAGTTTTTATTGAATCAGTATATGGTGGTGAGCATATTGATCGCCAAATCTCATCCTTACAACGTACAACACATATTATCGTAGCGACTCCAGGTCGTTTGATTGATTTAGTTAATCGTAAAGCGGTTGATTTAAGCAAAGTAAAAACGGTTGTTTTAGATGAAGCTGACGAAATGCTAAGTATGGGCTTTCAAAAAGAGTTAGATGAAATCTTGAGTTTTTTACCTGCAGTTGAAAGTAAATGGCTTTTTTCAGCTACTATTCCGCACGGAATTCAACAAATTATATCCAAACACTTGGCTAAAAATGCCGAACGTATTGAAGTCAAAAAAGAAGATGTAGTCAATAAAAACATCTCGCATAAATACTTGGTTTGTGATGAATCAGAGAAACTGGAGGCATTGCTGTTGTTCTTACAATCACAACATAAAAACCGAGGGGTAATCTTTTGTAAAACAAAAGTAGCGACTCAAAAACTGGCCAAACAATTAATTGCAAAGAATATTGCTACGGATGCAATCCACGGTGATTTACTTCAAAAAGAACGCGATAAAGTAATGCGTGCCTTTAAAAATGAATCCTTGCGCATTTTGGTTGCAACAGATGTTTCAGCACGTGGAATTGATGTTTCAGGATTGACTTTCGTTGCACACTATCAACTTCCAGAAAGTGAAGAGTATTACACACACCGAAGTGGAAGAACAGCTCGTGCAGGAAAAGAAGGTGTTTCTATGTGTTTTGTAAACAATGCTGAAGCAAAAGTTTTAAAAGACTATGAACGTAAGCTTGGAATTAAGTTCGAGAAGGTCAAATTAGTGAGGTAAGTTCATTCTTTTCGCTAACTTTATAACTCATCAGAAATATTTCTCCATGAGCAAAAAGTTACAACTTCTACTCGACGAATACAGTGAAAGTCATCGCAATGTGACCAATAAACGTATTCATTGGATTTGTGTGCCTGCCATATTTTGGTCTATTGTTGCACTCCTCTACTCCATCCCCAATGATCTTTTGGTAGAAGCTCTTGGAGATCACTTTTATTCCAATTGGGCATTTATTGCGATGGTTTTAGTTTTGATCTATTATCTTTCATTATCTCTTTCACTTTCTGTAGGAATGCTCTTATTCATTAGTGCTTCTTTGTGGCTTTCAGACACTTTACTTCACTCTTTCTCCTTTCCTCTATGGGCAATCGCAATTATTGTTTTTGTAGTGGCATGGATAGGTCAGTTTTACGGACATAAAGTGGAAGGAAAGAAACCCTCTTTTCTAAAAGACATTCAATTTTTATTGATTGGACCGATTTGGCTGATGAGTTTTATATATAAACGTTTGGAAATTAAATATTAATAAATTATGAATTTCGGACAGGGTCTATAGAACTTAGATTAAAGTTTAATTTAATCTTTTTCTTGAATTTAGTGCTACATTTCCACTAGAGACAGTTAAATCGTTTTTATCTCATAAAACCTTATTATCTTTAGACTATGAAGAGCGACAAGATGAACCCGAGTGACGTTTTAAATAAATTCGAAAAGGATTTAGAAAGCTATAATAATGCGAAAATAAAATGTGGTATTATCGGCAGAAGCGGAACGGGTAAATCATCCTTGATCAACGCCATTGCTGGGGAACATGTTGCGGAAGTCGGTGAGATTGAAACCACGATGAATATAAAAGAACCCATTGAAGCAAATGGACTTTTATTTTATGACCTTCCTGGTTGTTCCACTTCAAATTTCCCAAAAGAAGAATACATCAAAGAATTCAGTATTAAGGAATTTGACTGTGTAATCTTAGTTACAGCTGATCGATTTTATGAAGACGATTTGTACCTTATTCAAGAATTGATTAAGATCAAGAAACCTGTTTTTATTGTTCGAACAAAAATTGACTTCTCTATAGAAAGAGGATTAAAAAGAGGAGTTTCTGCTGAAGAAACGTACAAAATAGTCTATGACAACCTTGTAGAAAATTTAGAAGGAAATGAAGTCAACGGAATCTATTTGACTTCGGCTGACTATCCAAAAGAATATGATTTCAGTAAACTTTTAGAGGATATTTTTTTTTCTCTAAATGACTTCAAAAAGGAACGTTTTATAGCAGACATCAACATCACTAGCGAACGAATACTTGTTGAAAAAAGAAAAATTGCTGAAAAAATTGTTGTACGCCATTCCGCATTAGCAGCAGCAAATGGATTAAACCCAATTCCTGGGGTAGATATTGGAGTGGACTTAGCACTTTTAGTGAAAATGTCTAAAGAAGTTCAAACGATATATGGATTAGGTAAGGAGCAGCAAGAGTTTAACCTCCAATTCTTAGACAAGAAAAGTGCTAAATTTATTGCTTCTAAAGTCCTGCAATATACCTCTCGGTATGGGGGAAGAGAAGCAATTATGCTTTTACTGACGAAAGTAGGTTCTACAATTGCTACAAAAACAGCTTCAAAGTGGCTTCCTTTTGTTGGACAAGTAATCGCTGCAGGAATAGGTTTCAAAATGACTTCATGGATTGGAAATGACATGATCAATGAAGCCGAAGAAATTGCAGTAGAAACATTTGAAGCCCTTAAAAAAACAGAAGAATAATTTAAAAGTAACTTAATACGTATATACTTGAAAAACAACTTTTCTAATATTCCTTGACTATTCAAGAGTATGATCTTTAAATATGTTTTACTTTTGGTGCCTTTGATTCATAAAACTATAAAAATCATCATTTTGCGCATTATTTCCATTCCTTTATTTAACCGATTAATCATCCTTTGTATTCTTATTCTACTATTTGGCAGTTCTAACCTTGTTGCACAAAAATCTACACCTGAGTTTGACAGTGTATATTTGCACATCGCATCAAACATGGGGGCTGTTAATATTGATGAATCGATTTCCAGAACTGATTCTTTATTAGCGAAGTCGAAAACCAACTTCCAAAAAATGAAGAGCTATCTTCTGTTGGCCTTACTTAACGAAGGAAAAGGGGAATTAGCAAATGCCATTTCTTGGGCTACTCAAACAGAAACACTTGCAATTGCAGAAAAAGACTATGAATATCAAGTGCGTGCCGCAGGGTATTTGGCTACTTTATACCGTAGAATTGATTTAACAGTTGAATCTAACCGTCACATTCAAATTGCAGAGAAAGCAAATGCTCAAAGGAAAGAAGAAAGTAACTATTTTGAAATTCAAAGTGTAATTCACCATGAAAAATCATTGTACTATGTAGAGTTAGGAAAATATGACAAAGCTTTAATTGAATTAGATAAATCGGTAGAATGTATAAAAAAATTAGAAGATTCCCCTCGAAACAAATACTCATTAGCAACAATATATGAGACCTACTCAGAATGTTATTTGTATATAGAAGCTTATGAAAAAGCAAAAGAAAAAGCTGAAAAAGGATTAGAATTAGCAGGACGACAAGACCCTGAACTCTATAGTCTACTCCAACATCACCTGGGAATTGTAGCAATTCATTATAAAGACTATGATTTAGCTTTTGAACATTTACAAAATGCAGAAGAAGCTTCTGAGAAAAGCCAAAGACTTTCTCTTCAATTTATAGTTTATTCAGGTTTAGCAAAGTACTATAAAGCAAGAGGAGATTATAAAAACACTGTTTATTACACTGATAAGATATCTAAAATAAAGGATAAACGCTCCCTTTTTATCAAGGAGGTATCAAATGAAATAGTAGTAAATTTGCAATCGAAAGAGGAAGCAGCAAATAAAAACATTCAATACTTAATAGGATTCTCTCTCTTTTTAGCCCTATTAATAATAACGATTGTAGTTTTGTGGAGACAGAAACACAAAAACCAAATTATAAAATATGAGCGCTTAATAAAGCGTTCAGAAGAGTATGAAAAGCAAGCTAAAGAGCGACCTATACTAAAATCTGAAAATGATTTAACTAAAGAGAACTTTCAAAGTAATCCTTTAATGACCTCAGATACTGAGGAGCGATTATTATCTCAATTAGCTACACTGGAAAACACCAACTTTTTCCTCAACAAAGATGTTTCTCTTACTTCTTTGTCTTCAGAATTGAATAGCAATACAAAATACGTCTCCCATGTAATTAACAAACATAAAAACAAGGACTTTAACAACTACATCAATGAATTAAGGGTCTTTTATGTAATTCGTTTGCTTCGTGAGAAACCTGAGTATCTAAAATATAAATTGGCGTATATTGCAGAGCAAACAGGCTTTTCGTCTCACAGTAAATTCACTGCTGTTTTTAGAAACATTACAGGAATAACTCCTTCTACTTTTATCGAGCAAATGAAAAGTAAAGTTGATTCAAATAACGGTTCTGTTTAATTCAAATACTAAATATTGCCAAGTTTAACTCGATACTTAAAATGGACGCTTTTAACTATTGTACTCATGTATTTGATTTCATACCATATTTTGTAGCGGGATGATGAAAAATAAAAAAGACAGTCCGGAAATGAAAACAAATGAATATTAGTTATTATTTTAGTCATTATATTGGATAAATAACAACTCTTTATACACTCACTACTAAACATAAAATAAAATGACAAAAAGAACATTTGATACGATTATAATAGTTTCAATAGCACTATTCTTAATCGGCCTTGAATTTTTCGACCTAACAGAAAAAGTTAGTAAATTCATGTTTACTCCGATTTTAGCTTATTACTTTATTGGGCAATACTCTGAACGAAGATTCAGAAAATAATCCGGAAGTAAAAAACACATTTTTGCTTTTGAACTTCACATTCCAGGTTTACGTGTCGTAGAACTTTCTAAAATTCACAATAGGTAATCGCTCCATAATGAAATCTAAACTATTGATTCTATCTGACATAAGTGGTTTTACTGATTGTACTTGGATTAAAACGTATGTAGATGCATTGAATCCCTATTTTCATTTGACTTTCTATGACTCTTGTGAACTTGCAGGAATCAATAGAATTAATGTGAGCAAAGAAGAAGTTCATTCTCAATTCATAAACCATGGTATTGACATTGCCGCGAACAAATTAAAGGAGTTAGAAACTAAAGAGGTACGTATTCTTGCATTCAGTATCGGAGGAACAATCGCTTGGAAGGCTGGACTTAAAAGCCTCCATATAAACACCCTTTACGCCATCTCTTCCACCCGACTGCGTAAGGAAGTTAAAAATCCATTGTGCGAAATTCATCTTTATTATGCTGAAAAAGATCCATTTATTCCAAAAGACATTTGGTTTGAAAGTATGGGCGTAGAAGCTGAAATCATACAAAATAAACAGCACAAAATGTATAAAACTGAAGCTGTGGCACATCGCATTTGCATGCAAATCATCAAACAAAATATTTTAGAAAAAATATGTTATACTGAGCGTGTTTACGATAGAATAAATAAGAAGCTTAGCAGCAGCTACTCTCACAAAGAAATTGAAAGCTTTATCTTGGCCATTTTACAAAAAACCGACAGCGTCTTCTTTACAAAAACAGGTAAGAACTATTACGTCAGAAATGAAACTAACAACATTAGAATCACCATCAACTCGAATACCCTTCGAGTGATTACGGTAGACAAAATGACTAAGTAACGCTTCTTTGTTCTTCTTTAATATTTATCGTGATAAAACTCATTTTCACGTTTCTCTTTCTTCTGTTTACTCATCCCTTCTTCAGCACGAAGTTCAATCCTTCTGATTTTTCCTGATATGGTTTTTGGAAGTTCCTCTGTAAACTCGATAATTCTCGGAATTTTATAACGTGATAAATGTTCTTCTGAAAAAGCGAACAATTCCTGTGCTAATTCTTCTGACGCCTCTACTCCACTGGCCAAAACTACAAAAGCTTTAACAGCATTGCTACGCAACTCGTGTGGACTCGCAACAACAGCAGCTTCTATGACTTTGGGATGTTCTAATAGCATACTTTCTACTTCAAAAGGACCGATTCTAAAGTCAGAAGCTTTGATTACATCGTCATCACGCCCTACAAACCAGAAATACCCTTCCTCGTCTTTATAAGCTTTATCTCCTGTATAATACAAGCCATGTTTAAAAACCTGTTCATTTCGAGCCGTATCAATTAAGTAAGTTTTAAATACTCCTGTCACAATTTCAGGATGATGCCTCAGACAAATATTTCCTTCTTCGGAAACCTCCATTTCATTTCCATCATCATCAGCAATGAGAATATCATATAAGAACGTAGGTTTTCCCATTGAACCAAACTTCATCTTTTCTCCGGGAAGATTTCCTACCAATGCTGTAGCTTCAGTTTGACCATATCCGTCTCTGATAAGAATTCCTGTAGCCTTTTTCCAGACTTCAATAATTTCTGGATTCAACGGTTCTCCAGCTGCAACGCATTCACGTAAAGAAAAATTGTATGCACTCAAATCCTCTTGTATTAACATTCGCAAAGATGTTGGTGGCGAACAAAACGTATTCACTTTAAAATCCTGAATGGTTTGTAATTGCTCTTTTGGCACGAAACGGTCAATGTGATAACCCAGTATTGTAGCTCCAACATTCCAAGGTGCAAAAAAGCTGCTCCAAGAAAACTTTGCCCAACCGGGCTGTGAAATATTGTAATGTAAGTCTCCACGTTGCATTCCGATCCATGAAGTTGTGGTCAAATGTCCAATGGGATACCCAAAATGAGTATGTACTACGATTTTCGGCATTCCTGTGGTACCCGAAGTATAGAAATAAAACAAATCATCGTCGGATCGTGTCTTGGCTCCTTCAGCTTCTTTAGATTCGGATAATATTTGATCAATAGAAATCCATCCATCTCGAGTTCCTTCGGTAAGAATTTTTAGTTTTATCTTTTGACCTAAAGTACTTTCTACCTCATCGATTTTTTCTGCATTCTCCATATCGGCTAAAGCCACTTGGGGCAACACCGATTTGAATCGGAATTCCAAATCCATTGTTTCTAAACTTGTTGCAGCAGGAATAATCACCACTCCCCCTTTGATGCAGGCTAAGTAACTGTACCAATTAGGAGGCACTAAAGGCAATTGAATAAACATTTTATCTCCATGTTCGATTCCATGTCTGCGCATTAAGTTTAAAAACTGATTGCTTCGTGCTGAGATTTCTGCAAAAGTAAAATCCTCTCGCTGCTCATTATACTTCCAAATTAAAGCCTTATCGTTTGGATGTCCTTTTACGTTTTGAGGTTCAAAAATATCTGTGACCCAATTGAAGAACTCAGGCTTTACAGGTTTTAACTCTTTTAAATCCTCAAACTTTCTTTCTTTTATCGCTTGAGCCACGCGTTGATATAACTCTATAATTTTCATATGTGATTACTTAGTTTAATTAAAGCTATGCATATTTAGTTGTAAAAGCAATGTAAACAAGTCCTTTTTAAGATGAAAAGTACAATTTATAACGGGAACAAATTAGAAGGAGTTTCAATGCCACAATCGAATATATATTTACTAAATTAGTCTCTTCAAATTATATTTATCAACAAACAAAAATAGACCATGAGAATATTTACATTTCTGACGTTTTTATTATCAATCGTTCACGTCAATGCACAAGAAGGATTAACCTACCAGCAACCCTCACAAGAGATTTTAGATCTTGTAGACGTTCCATTGGCTCCAAGCGTTTTTATGGATGAGAGTAAAACCTTTATGATCATGATGTCTCGTGATGTTTACGGTTCAATCGAGGAGCTTTCACAAGAAGAATTGCGTTTAGGTGGATTACGTATTGATCCTAAGACGAATATTGGAAGTAGGGTGACTTATTTCAATAATATTCAGGTGAAGAACTTAAAAGAGAAAAACGGGAAGATTATTCAGGTCAAAGGATTGCCAAATAATCCAAAACTTACGAATTTTAGTTGGTCTCCAAATCAAAAGAAACTTTCCTTAACTAATACAACTGAAAATGGTGTTGAACTCTGGGTGTTAGATTTAGCAAGTGCGACAGTGAGTAAACTGACAAGTGATAAATTAAACGCTAACATTGGAAATGTGGTCAATTGGTTTGCCGATGGAGAATCTTTATTGGTTAAAATGGTATCCTCCGAAAAGCAAGAACTTATTAATGTAAAGTCAGCTATTCCAACAGGTCCAACAATTTCAGTAAATGATGGAAAGAAAGCTCAAAACAGAACGTATCAAGATTTATTAAGCAATAAGAATGATGAGTATAACTTTGAACAATTGGCCCGCTCAGAACTTTACAAAGTGAATTTAAACGGAACAGCTGAGAAGTGGTTAGGTGATAACATCTATACAACAATAGACTTTTCTCCAGATGGAAAATACGTTATGGTAGAAACGGTAGAGAAGCCATTTTCTTATTTGGTTCCTTACTATAGATTCCCTTCAAAAACGACAATTTACTCCAAAGATGGAAAAGAGGTTGAAATAGTTTTAGAAGTGCCATTAATCGAAGACCTTCCACAAGGTTTTATGGCAGTTAGAGAAGGAAAAAGAAATTTCTCATGGAGAAATGACAAACCTTCTACCCTAGTTTTTGTAAAAGCATTGGATGGTGGAGATCCAGAGAATGAAGTAAAGTTTAGAGACGAAGTTTTTGAATTGGAAGCACCTTTTAATGGAAGTGAAAGAAGTATTCTAAAGACAATTAACCGCATGGGTTCTATTCAATGGGGAAATAACGCAATGGCCATTGCAAGTGATTACTGGGTGAATACTAGAAATACAAAAACATACTTGTTCAATCCTGCAAATACTGAGCAAGAAGTGAAGATCATATATGATAGAAATTATCAAGATGTATACAGTAACCCTGGGAATTTCGTGACCAAAAGAAATGAGATGGGAAGAAGCGTTTTGGCTGAATCCAATGACAATGTCTTTTTATTGGGTGCCGGTCATACTGAAGAAGGACAGTTTCCATTCTTAGATCAACTCAACTTGTATGATTTAAAAACAAAACGTGTATATCAATCAAAATACACGGATAAAGTAGAAAACTTACAAGATTACGACATTCCAAACAATCAACTTTTGGTAAGAATTGAATCTCCTTCAGATTATCCAAATTACTTTTTCAGAAAAATAAAAGGCAACAAATTAAACCAAATCACCTTCTTCGAAAATCCTTTTGTAAGCATTCAAAATGTGCACAAAGAAGTAATCAACTATAAGCGTGAAGATGGTCTTGATTTATCTGGAACATTGTACTTACCGGTTGGTTATGACAAGAAGAGCAAAGAAAAAATGCCGCTAATCATCTGGGCTTATCCAACAGAATACAAAGACAAATCAAGTGCTGGTCAAAGTACACAAAACCCAAATGAGTTTACATATCCATTTTACGGATCGATGATTTATTGGGTAACCAAAGGGTATGTTGTATTAGATAACGCTTCTTTCCCAATAGTTGGTGAAGGAGAAACAGAGCCAAACGATACGTATATTGAACAGTTGGTTTCTAACGGAAAAGCAGCGATTGATGCTGTAGATAAAATGGGATATATCGACAGAGAAAGAGTTGCTGTGGGTGGACATTCTTACGGAGCATTTATGGTGGCCAACTTACTTTCTCACTGTGATTTATTTGCTGCAGGAATTGCACGTAGTGGAGCCTACAACAGAACATTAACTCCATTCGGTTTTCAAAGTGAAGAAAGAAACTACTGGGAAGCACCTGAAGTGTACAATGAAATGTCTCCATTTATGAATGCCGATAAAATGAAGTACCCTTTATTGCTTGTTCACGGAGAAGCAGATAATAACTCAGGAACGTATCCAATGCAAAGTGAGCGTTATTTCAATGCATTAAAAGGATTAGGAGCTACTGTTAGATTAGTAATTCTACCTAAAGAAAGTCATGGTTATAAAGCAAAAGAAAGTATTCTTCATTTGTTATGGGAACAAGACCAATGGTTAGAAAAATATGTAAAGAACAAATAATATAGTCTTACCTACTGCACCTGTAAAAGTGCAGTAGGCAAGACTACAACTCTACTACTAATCAAACACTTAAGATTTAAAGAACTAACTACTCGGATATGGAATGTAAAAATTGCGGTCATGATTTAGAAGGTGACTTCTGTACTAACTGTGGTCAAAGTTCTAAAGTCAGTAGAGTAAGCTATAAATACGTATTGGATGAAATTCCAAATAGTTTGCTGCAGATTAATCACGGTTTTTTCTATACTGTAAAAGAGTTGTTTGTACGCCCTGGACATACCCTAAGGGAGTTTATGGCAGGAAAAAGAAAGAACCATTACAAGCCTTTGGCTTTTCTTCTAATCACTTCCACTTTATATACTTTTGCTAAATACTTTCTGGATAGCTCTGATGTATTAGAGGTAGATTTTACAGGGGAAGAAGTAGATATTGAATACCTGCAAAACCTGACTGTTTGGATATCTGAAAACCAAACCTATGGAACATTAATTTCTTTACCTCTTTTCGCATTAGCATCCTACTTAGCTTTTATTAAGTCTAAGCACAATTACTTTGAGCACTTTGTTTTAAACATGTATATTGTTGGACAGCAAACCTTAATCCAAACATTTTTTCTTTTCTTACCCAGTGGAAATAGTACTATAGGAACTTTGGGAGTTATAATACCTATTGCATTTAGCTTTTGGGTATATGTACAGTTTTTTAATCAGGAAAAGTTCTTTAAAAAGATATTGCGCTTTATCTTAATGTATTTAATATTGGGCGTACTTTT
>Ga0079223_10001181_pt1 | contig 15179 bp, 14 predicted proteins | sample Stecom2011_FD_75072 | JGI IMG/M metagenome (GOLD analysis project Ga0079223, IMG submission 75072) | Agricultural soil microbial communities from Utah to study Nitrogen management - Steer compost 2011 | ecosystem: Environmental > Terrestrial > Soil > Agricultural land | place: USA: Utah... | reverse complement strand
CCTTCATTGATTATCAGATCTTTTGTATTTATATCGCCAATTAATGAAGAATTGGCTTCTAATTCAACTCTGTCTTCAACTGTTAAATTTCCAATAACTTTTCCACCAACAATGGCACTTTTTGCAATAATATCAGCTTCAACAACACCAGAATTCCCTACAGTTAAGATTTCTGAAGTTTCAATTTTCCCTTTAAAATTACCATCAATACGAATACTGTGCGGTACTGTTATAGTTCCTTCGAATGAAGTTCCTTCACCAATAATCGTATAAAGTCCTTTATTTCCTTTATCCATAATAACTCCTTGAAATTATTCATTTTGAATCAACAAAAATTTTGACGGATCAATATTTTTACCATCCTTTAATACTTCGTAATGAAGATGTGGAGCAGTAGATCTTCCTGTATTACCAACCAGAGCAATTGTTTGACCTCGATTAACTCTTTCATGTTTAGAAATCAGAACTTGGGAACAATGTCCATAACGTGTTAAATAACCATGTTCATGTTTAATTGTTACAATTAATCCTAAATATTTATCAGTTTCAATTTCTTCAATAACACCTGGAGCTGTTGCGCGAATAGGTGTTCCTCTTGATGCGGCAAAATCAATGCCTTGATGTCCATTAACAGAATCTGAAGAAAATGTACGTGTAATCCATCCTTCAACAGGAGTAATATTAGGAATAGATACAATTTGTTCATTTACCAAATCATTATTGGATTCATTATTTTTTGAATTGCTTTTTGAATACAAGATTTTTATTTCTGTATCTATATCTTTTTTATCCTCATCAATAACTGCAAGATTTTCAATATATCTGCAGAATTTTTCAATGTTTTCAATTTTGTTTGAAAGAGAACATAATTGTGAATTTTCTAAAGCTAATTTTTCATTTTCAGATTTAATTACATGTAGAAGTTGTAATTTGGCAGCAATTTCACCTGATTTAAAAATCAAAATTAAAAGTCCTGCTATAAAGATAAAAAATAAAATAGAAATAGAAAAAATTATATATTTATGTATTCGTAATGTGAACGATTTTCCATTATTTTCGGGAAAAAACATGAGTGTAATTATTTTAGATTTTTTTTTCATGCCAACAACAGGTCCACAATTCTTGTAAGGTCTGCTTGATTATAAAAGGATATTTCCAGTTTTCCTTTATCTTTAGATTGATTTTTAATTTCAACGGAAGTTCCAAATTTATAACGTAATTTATCCAAGACCTGTAATATATCTGGATCTTCAATTTCATTTTTTTTAGAAGAATTAGTATTTTTATTCTTTTTAACTGAAATTTCCTGTGATTCTTTTTCGATATCCCGAACAGATAAATTATTATCAATAATTTTTTGAGCCAGTTTTAATTGTTCTTTTTCATTATTAATTGAAAGCAGTGCACGTGCATGGCCCATAGAGATTTTGTCTTTTCGAACAAACTCCTGGATTTTTTCAGGTAAATTTAATAATCTCAAAGAATTAGTGATTGATGTTCGGCTTTTTCCAATCTGTTTTGAAAGTTGTTCATGAGTATAACTGCACTCAAGAATAAGTTTTTGATATGCAACAGCTTTTTCTATTTCATTCAGTTGTTCACGTTGAATGTTTTCGACTAGAGCAAGCTCAAGCATTTCTCGATCTGTAATTTGATTTTTTATTATACAGGGTAATTTATTTTTCCCTAAAAACTTAAATGCTCTGAATCTTCTTTCACCAGAAATAATCTCGAAAGAATTTTCTTTTTTTCTTACAACAACAGGCTGCAGAAGGCCTTGGTTATCAATACTTTCTGCAAGTCCTCTAATTTCTTCATCATCAAAATCTGTTCTTGGCTGAAAGGGATTCGTTTTAACGGAATTGATATCAACATGATGAATTTCTTCATTATCATCATTATCAACCTGAGTAGGAATTAGATTAGATAAACCTCGACCAAGAGCTTTGCGGGAATTTTGTTTATTCATTTTGCATGATTTCCTTAGCTAAATTGAGGTAATTTTCTGCTCCTGATGACATAATATCGTACAAAATGATAGGTTTTCCAAAAGAAGGAGATTCACTTAATTTTACATTTCTTGTAATAACAACATCAAAAACACGTCCTGAAAAGCACGATCGAACATCATCAGCAACCTGTTTTGAGAGATTCAACCTTCCATCATACATAGTCAACAAAGCACCTTCAATAACAAGTTTTGAATTTAAATTTTTCTGCACAAGTCTAACAGTATTTAATAGTTCAGCCAATCCTTCAAGAGCGTAATATTCACATTGGATTGGAATCAAAACAGAATCTGCAGCAGTCAAAATGTTAACAGTAAGAAGTCCTAAAGATGGAGGCGAATCAATAATAATATAGTCAAATTCTTCTCTTGCAGTTGCGAGTGCTCTTTCAAGTTTTTTTTCACGAGCTATAACATTTACAAGTTCAATTTCTGCTCCTGCGAGTTCAGGACTTGAAGGAATTAAATAAAGATAATCAATAGAATCACTTTTAATGATAATATCAGTTAATTGAACTTGTTTAGACTCAACTGTTCGTTCGGTTAAAACATCATAGATGGAATATTCAATATCCTTTTTATCATATCCAAGACCGGTTGTTGCATTGGATTGAGGATCCATATCCACAATTAATGTTTTTCTTTCTGCAGCAGAAAGACAAGAAGCTAGATTGATAGAAGTTGTTGTTTTACCAACTCCGCCTTTTTGATTACATACGGCTATGATTTTTGCCACTAAAAATTTCCCCTAAGATTAATTGTATAAAAGACGGTAAAGAAAATAATTTATAAAAGTTCTAGGGACACTAAGTTTAAACCTGTTATTTGATTTCCCAAATCATATTCAGCAATTTCGCTGATTTTTACCCCGTCTTTTTCTTTATTGCTTGTTATAAGATCAAGTTCATTAGTAAATTGTTTTGTTTTAAATGTATACATATGGCCGTCTGATAAAAGAAAAGGTTTAGCAAGCTGGGAAAATTTTTGAAGAGAACCTATTCCCCTGCTAATGACATAATTAAATTTATTTTCTGGTATTTCCATCTTTTCTACTTTGAAATTAAAAGTATTAATATTATCAAATTTTAGTACAGATATAACTTCTTTTAAGAATTTCATTTTTTTTCTGTTAGATTCTACCACAACAAAAGAAAGGTCTGGCCTGAATATTCTAATTGGAACAAAAGGAAATCCTCCACCTGAACCTATATCAAGAACTGTTGCATTTTTTTTAAAACCAAACAAAAGGAGAGGTTGAAGAGAATCACAAAAATGACGAAGAAAGAGATTTTCAAATTCGTTTTTTGGTATAAGATTAGAATAATCATTCCATTTGAGAATTAAACAAATATAAGTTAAAATTAATTCTCTTTGATCCATTTCAGGAGTTAAACCAAGACGTTCAAGCTCCTTTAATTCATAACATGATTTGGCTTTATCAAGATAAGATTTAAGTGAAGAGTTCATAGTCACTTCCCATTGTTTCACGTGAAACATATTGATGATGATACTTTGATATGTATAAAATTATTAAATTAATATCTGATGGTGTTATCCCTGGAATTCTCATCGCCTGTCCTAAAAAATCTGGTTGTATCTTAATTAGTTTCTGTTTTGATTCGTTTGATAATCCTTTTATATTATCATATTCCAATTCTTTTGGTATTCTGATTTTTTCGCTACTTTTATATTTTTTAACTTCTAACTTCTGTTTTTCTATAAAACCTTCGTATTTTATATCTGATTCTATATTTACCCTTAATTCTCTATTTTCTATTTTTTTATCACATTTATCCAATACGTCTTCAATTTTAATTTCGGGTCGTCTTAATAATTCAAAAGCTGTAACATTTTCTTTCTTTTTCTTTCCGTTTATTTCACTATGTATTTTTATTTTAATTGAATATAATAAGTTTAGAATCTTCTTCTTTTTATCCCATTCTCTTCTTCTTTTTATAAATAATTTTTCATCTATATAACCTAATTTATACGAGATAGGCATTAATCTTTCATCACTATTATCCTGCCTTAATAATATTCGCCATTCTGCTCTTGATGTAAACATCCTATATGGCTCATCAATACCTCTTGTGACTAGATCATCTATTAATACTCCAATATATGAATTATCTCTTCCTAAAATTAACTCTTCTTCTCCTATTATTTTTTGTGCAGCATTTATTCCTGCTATTAATCCTTGACACGCCGCTTCTTCATAACCCGATGTTCCATTTATTTGCCCAGCAAAGAATAGATTGTTAATTTTTTTTGATTCTAATGTTGATTTTAATTGAACTGGAATAAAATAATCATATTCAATTCCATATCCAGGTCTTTGTATTTTTGCATTTTCTAGACCCTTGATACTCTTTACCATTTTTATTTGTGTATCAAATGGCAGTGATGTCGATAATCCATTAAGGTAAAATTCATTATTTTCCAGATTTTCTGGTTCTAAAAATAATGCATGCCCATTTCTTTCTCCAAACCTTACTATTTTATCCTCAATAGATGGACAATACCTTGGACCTATACTTTTTATTTTTCCTGTATATAATGGTGACTTATCTAAACTATCAAATATTATCTTATGTGTATTCTCATTTGTTTTACTTATCCAACAAACCGTACTATTTTTTATAGGAAACTCAGTTCTGTATGAAAATCGCCACGGAATTTTATCTCCTTCCTGTTTTTCCATTTTATCATAGTTTATAGTTCTTCCATCTATCCTTGGTGATGTTCCTGTTTTTAAAACACCACTTTTTATTCCTAATTCATTTATTGATTCCGTAAAATTATTTACTGCAGGTTCACCCATTCTCCCTGATGAAAATGAGTGTAAACCAATATGTATTATCCCGTTCAAAAATGTGCCAGCTGCAACAATAACTGCTTTTGTTTTTATTTTTTCTCCAGTTTCTAATTCTACTTCATCAATTGACCCATTTTTTACCAATATCCTTTTAACTATACTTTGTAATAAAAACACATTTTTATTATTTTCCAGTTTTTTTCTCGCTAATTTTCTATACTTCTCTTTATCTGCCTGAGCTCTATTTCCCCAAACTGCAGAACCTTTACTTTTATTTAGCATTTTGAAGTGAATTCCACAATTATCTATTAATTCACCCATCAATCCACCTAATGCATCAATTTCTCTTACTATATTACCTTTTGCTATTCCTCCAATTGATGGATTACACGACATCTGCCCTATTAAATCCAGATGATTTGTAATTAATAGTATCCTCAAGTTTTTTTTTGCAGCTATATGTGCAGATTCTATTCCCGCATGTCCGCCGCCTATTACAACTATATCAAAAATCATAATTGTTTCACGTGAAACATTATTTTCCTATGCAAAATGTTTCAAATATTTTATTGTAAATTTCTTCTTTATCTATTTTCCCTATACATTCTTCAAAATATTCTATAATTTTATTCAAACTAATTGATGCTATTTCTTTTGTTTCCCAATACTCTTTAACTTTTTTTATTTCTTTTTTTATTTCTTTTATGATTAATTCTTGTCTCTTTGTTTGAACAATATCAGTAAATTCATATTGTTCTAATATTTTTTCAATTTCTTCCTTTATTTTTTTTATTATAATTTCTTCACTTTTTTCTTCCTTTAATGATATCTTTACGTATCCCTTTTTTATTTTCTCTACATCTTCTTCTTTCTTATTTTCTTTTATTTCTTTATCTTTTTTATTTATTACTATTATTTGTCTGTCTATTTTCTTTAACTCTTTTCTTTCTTCATCTGTCATCTTTTCATCAGCTGATGTAACCCATATTACTATGTTTGCTTTTTCAATTTCTTTTTTTGTTCTTTTTATTCCTTCAATCTCTATTTCATCTTTTGTATGTCTTATGCCTGCAGTATCTGTTATTTTTATCTCTTTTCCATAAAATATTATATTCTCTGATACTGTATCTCGTGTTGTTCCTTCATGGTTACTTATTATCGATCTTTCAAATCCTAATATTTTATTAAACAATGTTGATTTGCCGGCATTTACCGGCCCTGCTATTATTACTTCAATCCCATTTTCAGTTTTTTGATTTCTTTCTCTTTTACTTATCTCTTTATCAATTTCTTTTTCTAACTCTTCTATCTTTAAAATACCTTTTTCATTTTCTATGTCTATTTCTTCTCCAAATTCAATCTCTGTCTCTATGTTAGCAATTATTTCTATTATTCCATTTTTCCATTTTTCTATAACTTTCTTATGTTCTCCGTTAATCTTTTTTAATGAATTCTTACTTTCTTTTTCATTTTTACTGTTTATCAAACAATTTATTGCTTCAGCTTCTATTATATCAATTTTTTTATTAAAAAAGGCTCTTTTTGTAAATTCCCCTTTTTCTGCACATCTTGCACCATTCCTTATTATCTCTTCTATTATTCTATTTATAGTAAATATTCCTCCATGGCAAATTATTTCTACCATATTTTCACCTGTGTATGATTTTGGTGCACAATATTTTATCGATGTTACTTTATCTATTTCTTCCCCATTTTCATCAATTATTCCATATATTCCTATTTTTCTCTCTTTTTCTCTTTCAAACTTTTCTTTTTCTTTTATTGATTTTTTTACTATTTCTTTTGCTTCTTTTCCTGAAATTCTTATTACTGCTAAAGCACTCATTCCTGGAGGAGTAGCTAATGCAACTATTGTCTCTCTTGTTTCCATTTTTCTCTACTTCTTTATTTTCTGTTTTTTCCGGTTATATATTGCTGTAATAACTGTATTGCACTTGATAATGTCCAATATAAAACCAAACCTGATGGAAAATTATTGAAAATAAATAATATGAAAACCGGCATTATATATATCATTGCCTTTTGATTTGGATCTTTTATTGTCATTTTATTTTGTATAAACATCAACATTGCGTTTATTATTGGCAATAATGCTATTTGTGACCCATATATTGGAATTCCCCCTGGTATTATACTTTTTAATGAAATCAAGACTTCTGGTTTTGATAAATCTTTTATCCAGGGTAAAAGTATTGTTTCTGCTCCTCTTAGTTCTATCGCTTTTCTTAATACCACAAATAATGCTATAAATATTGGCATTTGAAGAAACATTGGAAGACATCCTGGATTTAACGGATTTACACCCTCTTTTCTGTATATTTTCATTATTTCTTCATTCATTTTTTGTGGATTATTTTTGTATTTACCTCTTATTTTATTTACTTTTGGTTGTATTTCCTTCATTTTGTTCATAGATTTAACACTGCTTTGTGTCATTGGATATGTTACAATTCTTGAAATTATTGTTATTACCAAAATTGCTATTCCATAATCTTTTACTATATTTTTCAGCATAAGCAGCAGCCATAACACAAATTCTGCAATCCATGGAAACCATTTCTCCGACCAAAAAAATATCTTTCCAAATCCCATAACAGGAAATAATACTTTTTCAAATCCTTCTTCATATTTTTTCAATTCTTCAAATTTCGTTGGCCCTACGTAAAACCAATATTTCTTGTTTTTTTCTTCTGCTACTGTCTTAAAACTTATATCATAATCGATTTCTACGTATTTTTTTTCTTTTTCATTACCAGTTACTTTATGTCCCGATATTCCCATATCTGCATCATTTATACTTTCTGATACTATGCTTACTAAAAAGTATTTTGATGTTAGACCTATCCACTTATAAAACCCTGTTGTTTCTTCATTTTTTTTATTTTTAAATTTTACATGTTCTATGTTTTTTCCATTATAGTAATGTACTACTCTCTGTTCCTGTCTGTTATCTTGTTTTTCACTTTCTACAATTCCACCTTCCCATCCTACATTAATAGATTTTCCTTTTATTTTTTCACTTTTTATTTCTAATCCTATTCTGTAACTATCTTCTTCAATTGTAAATATTTTTTCTACTATTTCCCCGTCTTTTTCGTATTTTAATTTTATTTCTTCTTTATCTTTTACTTTTACTTTCCTGTCTCCATCAATTCCATCATCAAATACCTTTTCGTTATAAGATTTTCCCCCTATATATAATTGTGCTCCACCTTTTTCCTGCATTCTTATTATCTCTATATTTTCCTTAGTTTCTTCATTTTTGTAATCTTTCATTTTCACTGATACTATTTTTCCACCCATTTCAGTTATTCCAACTGTCATCTTTTTATTTTCAATCCAAATAGTATCTACTGTCTTCTCTTCATCTTCTTTTTCTTCTTTTATATCATCTTTTATCTTTATTTCCTTTTCTTCTTTATACTCACTCAGGTCATTATTTTCAACTTTTTCTTTTCTTTCCTCTTTTTTTGTTTCTTCCTTTTTATACTCTTTTTTTATTATTTTTTCTGTATAAAATTTTTGATATGTTTCACTTCCAAAAAAAGATACTGTTATCATTATTAATAGTAGAGCAATTATGGTATTTTTATTCATTTTCTGCCTTTCATTAAATTGGATCATATCCACCTTTTGAAAATGGATTACATCTTATAATTCTCCATAATATTTTTATTATCGCTTTGAATAACGAGTATTTTTCAATAGCTTTTACTGCATATTCTGTACATGTTGGGTTATATCTGCAAGTTCCATCAGGTATTAGAAATAAATTCTTTATTAATCTGACAGTATTTTTTATTATTATTATTAATATTTTTTTATTTTTTTCAGCCATATTTTTATAAATCTGGCATCTGATTCGTCTTTATTTTTAATTCCACTTTTTGGCAGGACGAGGATATCAAAGTATGGTGGGTAATGTATTCTGCTTTTTCTTAATATTTCTTTATAATATCTTTTTGTTCTGTTTCTTATATACGCTTTTCCACACCTTTTCGTAATTATTACGGCAAATCTGTCTCTTTGTTTTTCATTCTCTTTATAGATTATATTATAATTAGGGGAAACTATTCTTTTTCCGGTTTTTATTATTTCTTTTATTTCTTTTCTTTTCTTTATTCTTTCTTTTTTTTTTAGTGTTTTTTTAAAAAAATCTCCCATCCCTATATTTTCCATATAGAGTCTTTTTTATATATTATCTGATACTGTTAATCTTTTTCTACATTTATCTCTTCTATTTTTTAGTATTTTTCTTCCATTCTCAGTTTGCATTCTTGTCCTGAATCCATGCTTATTTACTCTTTTTCTTTTTGATGGTTGAAATGTCCTTTTCATAATTTTCTCCTTGTCCTTAAAATCATATAAAATATTATTTTTTCTTATTTATGTCAAATTCTTTAAGTTTAGTATTTAAACTAGGTTTTTCGTTATTTTTTATTTTAAAATAATTTCTGTTTAATTTTATTATTCCCATTCTCTTTTATTTTTTAACAATATGTTTTATTTTCTTTTTCTATGCATACTTCATTATGGAATAACGTTTTAGAAAAATTATCTGATGTTTTTGATCCTCACAGATTTGAAACATGGATCAATCCCTTAACACCTGATCCATCCTCTGGTAAAGATTGTTTAATTCTTTTAGCTCCTAATCAATTTATTGCTGATTTTCTTGAACATCATTACAAAAAACTTATTTTTTCTACTGTTCGAGAATTTTCTTCTTCAATAAACAATGTTTTGTTTTTACATAAATCTGTTGTATTCGATTCTAAAAGTTCTGTACCATCTAATATTCCACATTCAGACAATAATTCTTATAATAAATCCTGTTTTTTTCCTCATCTAAATAAAAGATTTACTCTTGAATCTTTTGTTGTTGGTGCTGGTAATCAATTTGCAAAAAGTGCAGCATTAGCTGTAGCAGAATCACCTGGTAAAACAAAGTTTAATCCTCTTTTAATATATGGTGGTGTAGGCCTTGGAAAAACACATTTATTACAATCTATTGGAAATCACATTATATCTTCTTCTCCAAAACATAATGTAACCTATGTTACATCTGAGGAATTTTATTTAAATTTTATTGATGCTATAAAGAATAATAATACAAAAAAGTTTACTTCAAAATATCGTACCTCTGATATCCTTCTTATGGATGATATACAGTTCTTTTCTGGAAAAGAAAGTACACAGGAAGAATTTTTCTATGTTTTTAACACTCTCTATCAAACAGGAAAACAAATTGTTCTTACATCAGATCTTCCTCCCGGTTTCTTAAAAGGTCTTCAAGATCGTTTAATATCTCGTTTTCAATGGGGGTTATGTGTCGATATTCAACCTCCTGATCTTGAAACAAGAGTTGCAATATTAAAAAAAAGAGCTGAAGAAGACAATTTAAGTATTTCTCAGGATATACTTTATTATATTGCAGAAAATGTTTCTTCTAATATCAGAGAACTTGAAGGTGTTGTTATTCGCCTTCTTGCTTTTGCTTCAATAACAAAGTCTGATATTGATATAGATTTGGTTAAAAATGTTTTAAAAGACTCTGCAAAAGTAGAAAAAGTTAAAATATCAATTGATAAAATTATTGAAAAGGTTTCCGAATATTATAAAGTTCCTGTTAATAATATTCGAGAAAAAAATAGAAGAAAAGAAGTAGCCCTTTGTAGACAAGTTGCTATGTATATCTCTAAAAAAGTTACTAATCATTCTTTAAAAACAATAGGTCTTAATTTTGGCGGTAGAGACCATAGCACAGTAATACACGCTATTAGTAATATAGAGAATCTTAAATTAAAAGATGATACCCTTTCGGCTGATATTGATTGTATTATTTCAAATTTGAATTGTTATTAATTATTAATGTTAATAAGTTGTTTATATCTATATTTCTTATGTTTTAAATGTTTTATACCCATTTTTTTTTAAACATGTAACTTGTTATCAACATATGTAAAGGCATAGAATTCAATGTGTTATCTATTTTCCCATATTTATCAACATAACTATATACTTATACTATATTTAATAAATTATAATTATTAATTCTTTTTATATGTTGATTACATTCTTTTAAAGGGAGCATTATATGGCAATATCTATTCAAAAAAAAGATCTTTTTGACCTTATGCAAAAAGCATATCCAATAATTCCAACAAAAAGTTCTCTTCAAATACTATCAAATTTTAAACTTTCTTTTACTGGTTTTCATCTTGAAATCAGTGCAACTGATCTTGATCATTCTATGCGTGTTTTAGGAAACGCTTCTGGTGAAGGTCCATTTGATATTACAGTTAATGCAAAAAAAGTTTTTGAAATTGTAAGAGAACTCCCTGATTGTTTAATAACCCTTGATATTGATGAAACTGTATTACTTATCAATTGTGAGAATGGATTTTCATGCAAAATTGCAGGTGCTGACTCAAGAGATTTTCCTGGTTTTCCTGAGATTTCTTCAGGTAATGAATTTGAAATTAGTTCAGCTACTTTAAAAGATTTAATTTTAAAAAGTAGTTTTGCTGTTTCTAAAGATGAAACAAGAGCCTGTCTTTGTGGAATATTGTGGGAAATAGATAACGAAAAAACCGGAATGATAGCTACTGATGGACACAGATTAGGAAGTGTTTTTTATGATTCTTCTTTTTCTGTTCAAAATTCTGTTAACGGTATTATATCCCCTAAAAGCGTTTTGAATATGGTAAGGGTAATTGACTCCAAAAATCCTGATGAAAAAATAAAGGTTAATATCGATGAAAAGTATGTTACTTTTTCTACCCCTAATCTTACAATGTGCTCAAAACTGATAGATGGACCTTATCCTGATTATACAAAAGTAATTCCAAGGAATAATCCCAAAAATGCAATTATTGAAAAATCGATACTTCAAAATGCAGTTCGCCGTGTTTCTGTACTATCAAATCAAAAAACACATTTGGTAAAATTTTCTTTTTCAAAAGGAAAATTAGAAATAGTTGTTCTTAACAGAGATATTGGTGGTGAAGCCAGAGAAATAATAGATGTTGATTATGATGGAGATAATCATATTATCGGGTTTAATGGTCAGTATTTATTAGAGATTATTGATATCATAAGAGAACCTAAAATCAGATTAGAGATGAACACACAAATAAGTGCATGTTTAATATTTCCTGTATATGAAAAAGAGGAAGAAAAAACAAGTGAAGATCTTTTTTTAATTATGCCGCTTAGAATAATTGAAGAAATTTAAATTTTAAGTTAATAATTTTATTTAACCCTACTTCAGGTCACAAAAAGAGGGTTTAAAATTCATTTTAAAAAAATGACTACTCAGGTTTATTCTTTTCTATTTTAAAAATTCCAATAAACAGCATTATTTAAAAATAGAAGAATTTCAAAATTCCAAAATAATTTTATAACATACCTGAGTAGTTTTTAAACGTTTAATGGTGAAGTATTAATATTTAAAACAACTATACTAACTATCCGTAATATTAGGATGATTATAAAAAATATTCAATTAAAAAATTTTAGAAATTATAAAGAATTGGATATTGATTTACCTGAAAATGGTGGGATCTTTGAAGGACCAAATGGATCGGGGAAAACAAATCTCCTGGAAGCAATATACTTTCTTTGTACAGGGCGATCACAACGGGGAGCCAAAAAATCAGAAATAATTAATTTTAATTCTGATTACATATATTCAAATGGTGTTTTTTTAGACGACAAAAATTACAAAATAACCACATCAATAGGTTTTAATAGAAAAAAAAATGTGGTTATGAAATTAAATGGAAAAAAAATAAAAAAATTTACCGAATGGTTTGGATACAGGCCAATAATATCTTTTGGAGTTGATGATATTCAAGTTATTCGAGGATCACCTGAAAATAGAAGAAAATTCATAGATATTCTTTGCAGTCAGATTAATAAACAATATTTATCATCACTAATATCATATCGTAATTTGCTGCATTACAGAAACCATTTGCTATCAAAAAACAGTAATTTTGATAAAATTCAGTGCGAAATTTATGAAGAAAAAATGGCGGAAAGCGGATCATTAATATTCAAAATTAGAAATGATATCATTTTATCATTAAGAAATTTCTTCAGTGATAATTATAATATAATAAGTGGAAAAAAAGAGAATGTTAATATTGAATATAATCCATCAGTTGGTAATGAAATACCTTGTAAAGAAGATTGGAAAAATGTATTTTACAATTTACTCTCAGAGCGCAGGATTAAAGATAATGAGATCGGTTTTACCTCAATAGGTCCTCACCGGGATGATATAAATTTTTATATCGATCAAAAGCCAGCCAAAAGCTATGGATCACAAGGTCAATGTCGATCATTAGTTTTAGCCCTGAAGTTAAGTTCAATATCCTGTTTGGAAAAAAATAGATCAGATAAAATGATTTTTTTATTAGATGATGCAGTTTCTGAGCTTGATCCAGTCCGTACCTCAAATGTTTATCCACTTATAGAAAATAGAGGCCAGGTTTTTATCGCTACACCTGAAATTAATAGAGGTTATAGTAATTCATTAACAACGTATTATGTTTCCGACGGGAAAATAAGAAAAAGATGAGTACCTGGAAAAGTCCAGAAAAAATAGATTCTATAGTAGATAACATTTTATCTGAACGTGGTTATCAAACTATATGTAAAGAATATGAAGCAGTTTCTAAATGGAAAGAAATAGTAGGTAGTAAAATATCTAAAATTTCAATTTGTGATCGTATTGAAGATGGAATCCTTTATGTAAAAATATCTTCTGCTTCATGGCGTCATGAACTTGTTTATCTAAAAAGTCAAATATTAAAACAGATAAAAAAAGAAACAGGATGCACAACAATTAAAGATATTGTGTTTTATTAAAAATAATTTCCTTTTTTTAAGGAAATATATCTGGAGAAATTATGAGCAATCAACAGTATAATGCAAATAGTATTAAAAGCCTTAAAGGGCTTGATGCTGTACGCAAACGTCCGGCAATGTATATAGGAAGTACCAGTTCATCAGGTTTACATCATCTTGTATATGAGGTTGTAGATAATTCAATTGATGAGGCTTTGGCAGGATTTTGTAGCAGGATTGATGTTATTATACATGGTGATGAATCCATAACAGTTTTAGATAATGGTAGAGGAATACCAGTAGATTATCATACTGGAGAAAAAATGTCTGCTCTTCAACTTGTCTTGACAACTCTTCATGCGGGAGGAAAATTTGACAATTCATCATACAAAGTTTCAGGCGGACTTCATGGAGTAGGAGTATCTTGTGTAAACGCACTTTCATCAATGCTCAAAGTAGAAGTATACAAAGATAATAAAATTTATTTCATGGAATTCAAACGTGGTATACCTGATGAGGATGTAAAAATTATTGGATCAACAGATCTGACAGGTACTAAAATTACATTCAAGCCTGATTCAGAAATATTTGAGTCAGTATCTTTTTCGTTTGATATTTTATCGAAAAGATTGAGAGAATTGGCTTTCCTAAACAAAGGCATCACTATTACAATTAGAGATGAAAGGGCTGAAGAAAAATGTCACGAATTTTGTTATCCCGGTGGTTTATCTTCTTTTATATCTTATCTTGATGAAAACAAAACCCCTCTTCATTTAGAACCAATTTGTTTTAATCAAAGCAGAGATAATATTGAGCTTGAAATTGCGATGCAATATAACGATTCTTATACAGAAAACATTTTTTCTTTTGCAAATAATATAAACACAATTGATGGTGGTACGCATTTATCAGGTTTCAAAAAAGGTTTAACAAGATGTATTAACACATATATATCAAAAAACAATCTTCTTAAGAATAATAAAGTAGAGATGAAAGGTGAGGATTTAAGAGAGGGATTAACAGCAGTAATAAGCGTAAAATTGTCAGATCCTCAGTTTGAAGGACAAACAAAAACAAAGTTGGGAAATTCAGTTGTTTCAGGAATTGTAGAATCTTTTGTAGTAGACGTACTCGCAATGTTTTTGGAAGAAAATCCAACAATTTCAAAAAAAATAATAGAAAAATGTATAAATTCTGCTGTTGCCAGGGAAGCTGCTCGCAAGGCCCGGCAATTAGCAAGAAGAAAAACCGTTATGGATGGTGGTGGGCTTCCGGGAAAACTGGCAGATTGTTCAGAAAAAGATCCAAATAAATGTGAAATTTTTATAGTTGAGGGAGATAGTGCCGGTGGAAGTGCAAAAATGGGGCGAGATCGCACTTTCCAGGCAATACTACCACTAAAAGGAAAAATATTAAATGTAGAAAAGGCAAGAATCGATAAAGTAATATCTCATGAAGAAATACAGATAATAGTTCAGG
>Ga0079223_10001179_pt1 | contig 15195 bp, 5 predicted proteins | sample Stecom2011_FD_75072 | JGI IMG/M metagenome (GOLD analysis project Ga0079223, IMG submission 75072) | Agricultural soil microbial communities from Utah to study Nitrogen management - Steer compost 2011 | ecosystem: Environmental > Terrestrial > Soil > Agricultural land | place: USA: Utah... | reverse complement strand
GTACGCCCACCTTCTAATTTAAAGCGCAGGTTTCCTAGAGGTCCAAAAGGCACTTTATCGGTAATCGAAGCAGTAATTTTCTGGTATTTATACTCACTACCAAATACATCGGGAATTCCAAAATCTATTTTAACATTAAAAATAGGCCAGTTACTTCCCAGACTTACGCGTTCAAACTCTCCCTCTACGAAGTTTTCGCGATAAGCAAACCGCACGCCAAGTGAAACTTCAGATGTCACTATTGAATTGATTTCAACGGTCTGTACTTCGCCGTTATAAACTTGTTCTTTCTCAAAGTCCCACGCTCCCCGAGCAGCGAGGTTGCGATGTTTAAATTCTAATCGAGTTGAAAACCCTGAAAACCACTCCCTTTCGGTAAAAACCCGTGCCTGCTTATTGAATATTAAACGATCCTGAGGATTTCGAGATGTGAAAATCTGAACCCAGTGATCGCGCGGAAAATAATTTGGAACCTGACCTATCAGCTCCATATCCTCAGAGTAATATGCACCCACTATTTGCCTTGGCTTTTTACTGACAAAGTATTGACCACCCAACATATACTTTATGCGTTTATCGCGAGTGCCGTATGCCGCATATCCCTCAAGGAGCAGCGAAGTGCTAAAGTCATTACTCGTGCGCATTCCAAATTTTGGTCGCAATCCCTCAACCGAATTATAACTTAAGAACGTAAAAACAGGCCCAATCTCCACCGGACCTTGTACCGTATATCCCAGTATCAGAAAGTTAACAACATCTACATAAGTCATAAAAACCGGATTGGTTTTGAGACTATCCACCATATCATAAATAGCTTGTTGATCGCCTGTTATGTTTTCGTGCCGAACGCCTTGCCAGTATTCATCCGGCTTCTCATTTACCAACGACTCGGTAATTACATGCTCGGCGCCTCCATAAAACTTATTGTCTTTGGGTTCATTAATCACAAAGTCCCGATAAGTAGTAAGCTTTTTGCCATAAAAGCCCATCTCTCCTTCTTTTATGGTGAAATCAGCAATGATTTCTTCGCGGGTTAGCATCCACACTTCCTTTTCTACCTCCTGATATTTGTGACTTACTTTGAGGTCGGTTATAAAGTTGATGTTGGCAGATTTTAAAATCCGGGCATCAATCTCCTTAATTGCATAGGTAGTATCATTCACCCAAAAATGCCCTTTAAAAACAAGTTCGTTTTCATTTTTTGGGTTAAAATCTAGTCTGTAGCACCATTTATTATCAATGTACATACTATCGACCAAGTAGTATTGATAAAACATAAGGCCGTAATTAGAAATCGGACTCACGAAGTTTTTCCCAAAAATACCCAGCGAGTTGTCATAAATATTTACATCCAAATACATTTGACCCAAAAACTGAGTGATACTTTCATTCTCAATGCCCGATACCTTTGTGGCCCGAATTATTTCCTTTCTGCCTCTGGGCTGCCGCTGGTAATAATAATCAGATAGTGACTCGGTCATAAAAAACGGTAGCGCAACCTTAGCCTGGCTCGAATCGATATGATCAAAAATAAAATCGAACTCTTTAAATAACTTTCTTTTAGTAAACTTCTCAGTGAGATTGTTTAAATCAAACTGGATTTTATTATAAACCTCATACTCATATGAGTCTAACTTTTCACGGTTGTTTACGGGCTTATTATTAATTATTTTCTTCAGAATAGTATGGGCCGGATTTTCAAAATCCTTCGCACTAATTACTACTTCAGAAATGCTCACCGACCCCGGCTCAAGAAAGAAATCGATTACTTGGGCTCTATCTTTTCTAACTGCTTTTGCCATTGGCTTATAGCCAATAAAACTTGCCATTAGCGAATCTTCAGCGTAGTATGTCTCCAGGTTGTATGCACCGTCAATATCGGTGGTAGTACCAATCTTGCTCCCCTTAAAGGCTACGTTTACAAAGGGAAGCGTTTCTTTGGTTTGGGCATCGTAAATCTTTCCCGAAATAATTGTCTTTTGGCCGTATGCGGATATACTCCCGGCGAGAAAAATTATCAGGCCGAAAATTCCTAATACAATAGAATGACTTATTTTAATCGGTGCTGACACTTGTCTATGGGGAAATTTGATTTGAGAAAGTAAAATTAACTATTAGATTTCAACTCATTATCTAACGATTTCTTCCCTACAATTCGTGCAATATGGATACTAATTTCATACAAAACGATAAGCGGTAAAGTTACCAATATCTGACTGGTTATATCAGGGGGAGTGATGATTGCGGCTAAAATTAACACTCCAACAATTGCGTGCTTCCTATACGCTCTTAACGTTTTAGGGGTTACCAGGCCGGTTTTTGCCAAAAAGTATATCACAATCGGCAATTGAAATACAAGCCCGCTTGCAAGCGTGGTGGAAGTGATTGTGGTAATAAACGAATTTAAGGTTATGATATTATCTACCTGATCGCTCACTTTGTACCCGCCGAGAAATTGCACTGATAGTGGCGCGATAAGATAGTATCCGAACAAGATTCCGCTCATAAATAGCAGACTGGTAAAAAATACAACACCGCGCGCAGTATTGCGCTCGGTAGTTTTCAACCCCGGTTTCACAAACCCCCATATTTGATAGAACACATATGGAAAAGCTATTATTAATCCTGCGATTAGCGATACTACAATATGGCTGGTAAACTGGCCCGCCATGCTTATATTCTGCAGTTCAAAATCGGAAGTCACACAAAACCCGTCTTCAAAGCCCACAGCTTTCGATGCCGCACACATAATTCTGTACGTAATAAACGTTCCGTTCTTTGGCGCCAGAATAATCTTATCGAAAATAATGCCTTTAAAGATGAAGGCCAGAACACCAAATCCGAGAATAGCTATCGCCGAACGTATCAGGCGCCAACGCATCTCCTCTAGGTGCTGCAAAAAAGACATTTGATCGGTATTGCTCATTCAAAAAATTGCATAAATCGTTAACGGTTGCAAAAGTATAACAATTCCATACTTAAGGCTTGCGTTTTAATAGAAACCTCTCTTACTTTGGTAAGCGTTTTAGAGATTTCTGTCGACTTGGGGATAATTTTCTGATTGGTTAAGTTGATATTTCATTTTATTGTAGTAACTTAATCCTATTGTTTGTAAGCCATTCCAATAAATTTTAGTTGTAAATTATTCTTTATTACCATATATAAAATACATGATTACGGATACACTTTCACCAAAGGAAGCACTTTCTAAGTATTTTGGTTTTTCCCATTTTAAAGGGGAGCAAGAGCAAGTTATAGAAAGTATACTTGCAGGTCATCACACCTTCGTTATTATGCCTACGGGCGCCGGCAAATCGCTTTGCTATCAACTACCGGCTCTCATGCGGTCGGGCACGGCAATAGTCGTTTCGCCACTTATTGCCTTAATGAAAAACCAAGTTGACGCCATCCGGGCAGTCAGTGAACACGAAGGAGTAGCACATTTTCTAAATTCATCTCTAAATAAAGCCGAAGTACAACGCGTAAAAGACGATGTGACGAGCGGCATTACCAAGCTTCTATATATGGCTCCCGAGAGCCTAACCAAACAAGACTATATCGATTTCTTACGCGAAACCGAGGTGTCTTTCTTTGCAGTAGACGAGGCGCATTGTATTTCTGAATGGGGACACGACTTCCGACCGGAATACAGAAGGTTGCGCACAATAATTGAAGAAATTAAGTACGCCCCCATTATCGCACTTACTGCTACAGCCACGGAAAAGGTGCAGCAAGATATTCGCAAAAACTTGGGGATGACCAATGAAAAGGTTTTTAAAGCTTCTTTTAACCGACCCAACCTGTATTATGAGGTGCGGCCTAAAAAAGACGTGGCGCGCGAAATCATCAAATACGTAAAAAGTAAGTCCGGGAAATCGGGAATCGTGTATTGCCTGAGCCGAAAGAAAGTTGAAGAAATTGCCGAAGCACTTAAGGTAAACGGAATCAAGGCATTGCCATACCATGCCGGTATGGATGCCACACAGCGAAGCAACCATCAAGATGCATTCCTAAACGAAGATGTGGATGTAATCGTCGCTACCATTGCATTTGGAATGGGAATAGACAAACCCGATGTACGGTTTGTTATACACCACGATATTCCAAAAAGTATTGAAAGCTACTACCAGGAAACCGGTCGTGGCGGGCGAGATGGTGGCGAAGGTGACTGTTTGGCATTTTACAGCTATAAAGACATTGAAAAACTGGAGAAATTCCTGCACGGAAAACACATTTCAGAAATGGAAATTGGCCGTCAGCTTCTCCAGGAAATAGTGTCGTACGCAGAGTCGAGTATGTGCCGCAGAAAATTTATACTCCACTATTTTGGAGAGGAATTCGACAGCGAAAATTGCGATAGCATGTGTGATAACTGCCGGTACCCAAAAGAAGAATTTGAAGGAAAAGACGAAGTGCACCTTCTCATGGAAGCCATTAGAGACACAAAAGAAAAACATAAGGCTCGCCACATTATGAATGTGCTTACCGGTACCGAAACCGCCGAGGTGAAAACCTATAAAGACGATGAACTCGAAATTTTTGGCGCAGGAAAAGACCGCGAGGATAAGTTTTGGCATGCCGCGATTCGTCAGGCCACGCTTGCCGGTTTGCTTCACAAGGAAATTGAAACGTATGGAACGTTACACATTACCGAAAAAGGAAACGACTTCTTGAAAAAACCGACTTCGTTTATGCTGATAAAAGAAAACGACTATTCGGATGTAGATGATGAAGTAGGTTCGCGCGATGGCGCAGGATCCTCTTCTGATGAGGTATTATACAAAATGCTACTCGGCCTGCGCAAACAGGAAAGCTCAAAACGTGAGCTACCCACACATGTGATTTTTCAAGACCCTTCACTACAGGAAATGGCTACCCAATACCCCACCACCATGGAGGAACTTACGCAAATAGTAGGTGTGGGAATGGGAAAGGCGCAAAAATTCGGAAAACCCTTTATCGAACTCATAGCCAAGTATGTAGAAGAAAATGAAATAGAGCGACCACAAGATTTTGTTGTAAAATCGGTGGTGAATAAATCAGGGCTAAAAGTTCATATTATTCAAAACATCGACCGCAAGGTGCCGCTCGATGATATTGCCCGAGCTAAAGGTAAAGAGCTGGAAGAAATAATCGGTGAGGTAGAGGCAATTGTCGGCTCAGGAACAAAAGTGAACATTGATTATTACATAAACGAAATTTTGGACGAAGACGACCAGGAAGACATTTATGAATACTATATGGAATCGGAAAGTGAAGACCTTCAAGACGCTTTTGATGAATTTGATGGTGATTTTTCCGAGGAAGCTCTGCGACTTATGCGCGTTAAGTTTATGAGCGAAGTTGCAAATTAATCTCACTCAGAATAAAAAATGAAACCCTCCGCCTGAAGGTAGAGGGTTTTTATTTTCATTATAACTCCTCGAGCGCTTTAAAAGCTAACGTGGCCATAAGCGACGCGCCGATCTCCAACGCATCTTCATCGATATCAAACTTGCTGGTATGAAGCGGAGCTCCGATATCCTTCTCAGCATTACTTGTTCCCAAGCGGAAAAAACAAGCCGGGATTTCTTGCGCATAAAAAGCGAAATCTTCAGAAGTCATCCGCAAAGGCAAGTCATGAACATATTTTTCGCCCAATAAGTTAATGGCTTTCTGTTTCGCCCAAGCTGTTAATTCTGTATCATTGATTAAGCACGGATAGCCTCTTCTAATCTCCAAGTCGGCCTCTGCACCCATCGACTTGCAAAGCCCATGTACCAGTTCGGTAATATAGCCGTGCATTTTATTTCTCCACTCTTCATCGTGGGTGCGCATGGTTCCCTCCATCACAACTTTGTCGGGAATAATATTCGTCGCGCCATTTGCTATTACTTTTCCGATGCTGATTACTATAGGTAAGTCGGGTTGCGCGCGCCGGCTAACCATTTGCTGCAAAGCGGTAATAAGATGTGCTGACACCAAAACCGGATCGATACAGGTATGCGGCAATGCTCCGTGTCCGCCTTTCCCCTTTACAGTAATATGTATTTCATCGTCCGAAGCCATGTACATCCCCTGTCGAAAACCCACATGGCCTACTTCCATATCGGGGAAAACATGCTGCCCGAAAATCATTTCAACGTTTGGATTTTTCAAAGCCCCGTCTGCAATCATAAGCGATGCACCACCCGGGAGTCGCTCTTCGGCAGGTTGAAACAAAAGTCGCACCATACCCTTTAATTGGGGTTCCAGCGATTTCAAAATTTGGGCAGCACCAAGCAAACACGTCGTGTGTACATCATGCCCACAGGCGTGCATAACACCTTCGTTTTTGGATACATATTCCACATCGTTTTCTTCTGTAATGGGCAAAGCATCCATATCACCCCGAAGAGCAATGAGTTTTCCGCCTTCGTTTCCAACATGGGCCACAATTCCGTAACCGCCTACATTTTCCTGAAATGGAATACCCATTTGGCGTAGCCTTCCGGCAATGTATTTGGAAGTTTCCAACTCGTGAAAGGATAACTCGGGATTTGCATGCAAGTGGCGGCGGTCTTGTACCAAATCATCGTGGTTATCGGCCGCCATCCGGGTAATTTTGTCTACTGAGTCCAATGTGATACGGGGTTTAAAAGTCTAAAGATAGCGATATGTAAAACACGGAGTCCATAATTATTCCATCATCCACTCCCCAAGCCCAATCTACCCGAACAAAATATCCGAGTACCCGGCTTCGTAGCCCAAAACCGTATCCATAAACAATGGGATTCCTGTTGTTTTGAATATCAATAGTCAGGTTTCCGGTCTTAATTGTATTTATATTAAATGTATTGTCTTCTGAATATGGCGTTATACCGGTCCACGCCGAACCAACATCTCCGAATCCAATGATTTGGAAGTTTTGAAGAAAATCACTTTTTAATGGCTTGTTGAAAAAATAACTAAAAACCGGCCAACGCAACTCGGAGTTTATTACAGCAAAACTATTTCCATTACGCGAGTTTGCATAAAAACCACGCATAGGGCTACCCTGAGTTTGATACTGGTAATTCTGTGAAGGATCTAACGGCAAGCTGTTATCCTGCTTCGGATTCATCCAGTTATCTACTCCGCCAAGGAAAAACACCAATCTCTCCTTTCCAATCGATGTGCTGGCTCCCAGCCGATTTGCCCAGACCAGATTTCTGTGAATCTTGGTGTAATGCCTCACATCTACACCAAAAGTCATAAAGTCTGTATCAAAGTTGAGCGGATCTTTAAAATACTCGGCCCATACTTTAGCCCGCATTCCTTGCCGCAAATTCAACCCCAAATGAAGCGCATTGTCAAAAACAACTTCTCCTTTAAAGCCGGCATAATGGCGTGTGGAAATAGGAAACTCAGCAGAACTCTGACTAGTAGCCAGTGGAACAATCCGGTCGTTGCGATATATAGCCGAACCTCGAACACTAAAAACTTCATTGAGCGGCCAGCTCACCCGATAAGCTCCTGAGTATGTAATAATCTGATTGACATCCGGCTCATTGGGAGCAAAGGAGCCAAAAAACCGCTGCGATTGACGATAGAGTTGCAAGCGCTTATCCAAGCGTTTACTCAGGTCTTCACCCATCATCATAACCGTATTATTGTCGAAGCTACCCGCTAGTCTAAATCCACCTGAAATCTTATAATCCTCAAAAAGGTCGCTGGCTCCAAACTTCATTAAACCACTTAATCCCGGATTCAAATTATTGGCTCCGGAAAGATTCTGATAAAACTCAGTCATAAAAGTATTATCAAGCTGGGTAAGCAAATAATCGGTCGTGAAATTAATATTGTAATTCCGTGCTCCCGGAAGTGCCAAAGTATCCAGCACCGAAACCCCTTCTTTTTTAGGAATATAGGTTTGTCCCTCGGGTTTTATTTCAGTAATTACAATGGTTTCCCGCTCATAGCCAAAGTCTTGCTCACCTTCAAATTGATAATTATTAATATCGATTTCATCTACATGATCAATGCCCGAATCGTCGGTATCAGCGTCATATATTTTTATGGGTATAACCGTTTCTATATCATCACCAAACTCCTGGTCGTCAGGAGCTCTACCCTCGCCTCCCGTATCGTCGTCAGATTCTCTTCTTGCCACTCCATTTAGCACATCATTTTTAAACATTCCGGTATAAAAGTGATACTTCCCGTTCTCAAAGGTCATGGTGCCAAATCTTCCCGTTTTGGGGTGTACCGAATAGGAAAGCAAGTCGGTTTGGTAATTACTCAAGGCATTAGCCGTGGTAAAATACCGATAGTGAACAGTAGTGTCTATACGGCTTATTGTACTATCATAAGTTGCTTCATACCGATTTAAGACTCCTTCATAGTCGGCTCTAAAAGTGTAGCGAATGCTATCGTATTGATGCGGTTCCCTTTCTATAATATGCGGCGTATCGGTAATTCGTTCTAAAAACCGGGAACGCGTTTTTAAATTATACGCAAACACATCTCTGTTTTCGCGGATTACGCCGGGCACAACTCCGGTTCGCAAAGTGTCGTCCGGGCGATTTGAAGTGAATATGATCTTATTGCCATCCATTGAAAAGCTCGGATCAAAATCACCGTAATAATCGTTGGTGAGACGCTCCTGGCGGTTTCCAATATTGTAGTAGAGATAAATATCTGTTTGGCCGTTGTCTACCCCCGAGAAAACAATTTGCTGACCATTGGGGCTGTAGCTCATTGACAGGACTTTATCGAGTTGAAAGATTTCCCGTCGCGTCGTTTTATTGTCGTCAATATTATAGAAATTCAGCATTAGCTTACCTCGCCTTTCGGTAATGTATGCAAAAGCATTTCCGGAAGGATGCCACGCAATAACCGGAAAACTATAGTCTACTATCCGATCGAGTTTGTGCTCGGCTTTCAGTATTTTTTTGCGTTTCTCAGTGGCAATATCGTATAGAAAAACTCGGTATTGACCCAGGATATTGCTTACATATACGGCATGATCGCCTGTGGGACTAATTTCAAATTGGGTATAAACGCGATTCTTTTTAGTTTTTATGGGCAGTTTTACCAAATCCATTTCATCTTGGTTTAAACTTGCCAGAGTGTACTCGCCTTTGTTATAAGCAATGAACTCCTTGGTAATGGTCTCGAGCGACTTTCCTAAAACAAACAAAAACCCGCTTTCCACATTTCGGCTCACTCGCGACATATAAAGGATGTTTGGAATAATATTCTCGCCATAAACATCAGCTACGTAATCCCACAAAGCATAGCCGGCAATATGCGCTTCACGTCCTTCCAGCCGGTTAAACTTTTGATACTTTCCGGTCATCACCCCATCTCTAATTATGCTTTCGGTGTCGCGCCCCAAATTTTTGGATGCATACATTATTAGTCCTTCAACATACCAATCGGGAAGATTGAGCAGCGTAGAGTTTTTGATTACTTCCCGCCAGTTTCCCCCATAAAGAATGGATGTAATCAAAACCCGAGCGATACCGTCTCTAATTTGATTTTCGAACGCTACATAATCGCCTTCAAAATAGATGAATATTTTTGACCCAACGATCCGAGTCGCACCACCTATATTGTATTGCTCATCGCCTGAAATACCAATATTACTTTGTTTAAAATCGGAGTGGGTGTTGTAAACAATAAATTGAATCTTATCGCTGATGTGGTAATCGAAGACATCTTCCAGCTCCAGAATGTTCTTTTTGGCTACCTTGCTGGTAAACGTAGCCAACTGTTGCCCACCTTCATAAAAATAGGTGTCAAACTCTGAAAACCGGTATTGTTGCCATAAAAACTCACGGTATTGCACTCGGTTCTTTCCAAATTCATTTTGCGAACCTTGATAAAATTGCCCATACGACGACGTGCTGCCCATAATAAGCAGAACCACGATCGAACAAATGTAGTGAGTCAGTTTTCGCATCAGAAAGAAGATGTAAATATAACCAAAATGGGGCGTGAATATTTTAACTTGCACCAAAATATAATCCCTACGTCAATATAACACTTGCAGAAGGATTTACCCTAACCGTTAAAAACTATTTTTATGATTCATATTCAATCATTTACTTTTAGTCCATTTCAGGAAAACACCTATGTGGTCTATACCGACTCAGGACTGTGCATGATTGTCGATCCCGGTTGTTATGATGCCTCAGAAGAAAATATCTTAAGTGCTTTTATAAGTGACAACAACCTCAAACCCGTACTTTTGGTCAATACCCATTGTCATATCGATCATGTTTTTGGAAATAAATATGTTGCTGAAAAGTACGGCTTAACGCCAATTATACATCCTATTGAAGAGCCAATGCTCGATGCAGTGAGCCGTGTGGCCGAAATGTATGGCGTGAATTACACACCTTCGCCCGCTCCCCAAATTCTAAAAGAAGACACGATAAAGCTTGGCGATGAGGTTTTTGAAGTACTTTTTGTTCCGGGGCATAGCCCGGGGCATATTGCGCTCTATCACGCCAAGTCGGGAAATTTGATTGTGGGCGACGTTCTTTTCCGTCAAAGTATCGGTCGCACCGATCTCCCGGGTGGCGATATGGATACATTGCTAAACTCTATCCGGACGAAGCTTTTTGTTTTGCCTGATGAAACCAAGGTTTACCCGGGCCATATGGAGCCAACTACAATCGGATTTGAAAAAAAACACAATCCGTTTTTGAAATAGAGGCCCTTTCACCTTAGAAACCGCTGAATCACAAGAATATATACAGATCAAAAACTTCTCCATTAATATAAATATGCGTGATTAACACTTGTATTTAACGAGGATTTGCCACAAAACAAAGGCAATTCATATTTATGCATCCGGAGTTGCTCAAGGAATCAAATAATTCGTAAATTGGTAATGACCAAACACAATGTCCTATGACTTCCTCGAACAAAGATCACCTTATAATACCGTGGTTTGGTAAAAGTAATGTGCCATCAAGGCATAAATCTAAAACATCTAAAATCATTTTCATCCTAAGTATTCTGACAGCTGTATACTGGTGTTTTGTAATGTTTGTAGATGTGTACCGTTTCGTCGTTGTAGGTGCGATATATGAACTTGCGTGGCTGCCAATGCTTCTATGTGTATACTCCTTACCGATCGTTTCCTTCATTTTTTTCTACAAAGAAAAGTTTAGCCTGCGATCGCTCAATTTATTCGCTTTTCTGATTTCTGTGGCCACTCTTTTATTTGTGCTACTAAGCAATTAGTGCATGCTTTAAACCCGAATGAATGCTGAGAAAACCAATTCCGCCTTACCTCAGCAACATAACGTGACCCGTATAATATGTCGTCTCTACATTAAAGTCGGGTTTAGCAATAAGGTGCCAGTTGTATATTTTGTTTTCACCGTAGTATTCTGCATCATCTTGTATGCCGGTGCTCCCATCCCACTTTCCGTTTAAATCGGTAGTTGAAAAAACAACGCGACCACGGGTATCGGTAATCCAAAACTTATATTCCACTACGTCGATATTCGAGAGTACCGGAAAAAACAAATCGTTCAAGCCATCGCCATTGGGTGTAAAAGCGGTTGGAACATATATTTCGAAATCATTTTTGAGTTTCACCACTTTGCACGATTCGGCTCGGCACATATTGGTATCCACAACAGCGAGGCATACAGTATAGCTGGCACCGATGTGGCGTGGAAAGGTGTACGATACATTTCTGCTGTCGCTAAAAACCAGTGAATCTATCGACCAGGTTGAGGCTACACCTTCCGGTGAATAGTTGGAGAAATAAACCTCCGGATGGTTCACATCCGGTTTTTTAGGTGCAAAAGAGAATTCCGAAAAGGTTGAGAAAACTTCTATTTTTTCGGTCATAACCTCAGTTTGTGTGCAGCCGTTTAAACCCGTAACCGTGAGCGATGCAGTATATGTTCCGGCTTCCGCCAATGTGGTATTGGCTATAGAATTATCGCCCAACTCCGAGTTTCCTGTTAGTCCCCAGCTATAGGTGTTTCCGGCATTTGCCGATAAGGCAGTTAATTGAATATCAAGCGGTGCACAACCACTTAACTCCGAAACTCCAAATACAGCCTCCGGCTTTTCGCGCACTTCTAACTCGGTCGAAATAACCGCTTCACACCCTGCAGTTGATATAGCAGTAAGAACAATTGTGGTATTGGCAGAAGCCGAAAACCGGGTGGTATTTCCCACGGGGTTTGAAAAATATTGTGCCGGACTCCAAACATAATTTGCACCTCCGTAACCGATAAGCCAAGTAGAATCGCCGCTGCAAATAAAATCACCACCTAAAACTTGCGGCTGCGGGCGCGGATTTACAGTGATTAGTGCGGTGTCGGTACCAAAACATCCGTTTCGCTCGGCAGTTAAAATCAATTCGTCATACTGTGTAAAAGGGGAGTTGCTGGTAGCCACATACTCCACCTGCGGCATATCAGTTTGGAGAAGAGCTGAGTTGGGCTGCCAAGTATATATTTGTCCGAAAACGCTCTCGGAACCCACAAGTACGGTGTCGCCGGTGCAGAGCGCCAAATCTCCTCCGGCAGAAAAATCGGGCATCGGTTTGACGTGGAGAAATGTGCTTACTGTGTCGGAAAATGAACAGTTTTGATCTGAAAAATTCACAACCGAAAAACTACCGCCTTGATTTGTATAAAACCCAAGCGAATCGGTTTGAGAGCTGAAATTCTGAAAGACATTCCCGTCTCGCAACACATCGCCTGTAAAAGGCTGTGTGCCATCAAACTCCAATTCGACAAAAGCCGAGTCACCCTCGCAAATTTCGACCGGAGATGAAATGCTCACTTCGGGGATTTGGTGATAGGAAACGTGCACAGATCCAAGAACACTCCCGATACAAGATTCGGATTGAGTTGAAATTAATTGAACTGCTCCCGAATCGACAATGGCCAGGGAAAAGTCGTATGTATCGGGAAATACGGTATAATTAACGTTGGCTACCGAGTAGGTCAACTCTTGGGGCAAATCACCGCTCAAATTTACCGGAACATAAACTGTATCGTACGGACAGGCTGTAATATTGCCGGTAATTTCACCATACGGCAATTCATAAAACTCTACCGGCGTTCCTACCGCAACCGATAGAAACGGATCGTTTAAATCTATTCCTCCATCGAGCGCGTTTCCGGCCACTGCCGAGATAAAATAAGTCTCACTAAAATCGAGAATATCCGAAAAAATAAAACTTGGTGTATCATTCCAATCATAAACAACTCCAAGCGCATTGGCCGACCCGTTGTGAAAGGCATAAAGGAGTGTGTCATTTCCATCGAGTGCCGCTCCTGAAGCGGGTAGCGCCTCAACCAATTCGTTGCCACATAAACGGATAGTATCGGGGTTCATTACTCCTGAGTATGTAATAATCGGACAAGACAAAGTGCCGGTAAGTGTGTCGCCACCACAGTATCCAAAATCTGCTAAAATGACTTGTACCGAGGTTTGGGACGGCAGCGGAGAAGACTGAAAATGGAAATCACTGAGCTCGCCGGGCAAGCCTTGTATTTCGTAATTGGCCGTGTCGCCCAAAGAGATATCGAAGCTAACTTGGAATTCGGAATCGGTACCTGTGCACTCCCACAGTGCGTTTGAAATTTGGGGTGTACTGATAAATTCGACTTTCACGGAATCGGAATCGGTGCAAATCCCATTCGTTTCCTGAAGATGAATAACATGCGTCTTGTACCAATCGGCAGTAACCTGAGCACCGGGACTTAGCGGGTTAGAAAAAGTAAGCCCGGGCTGATCTTCCCAAACCAAAACCCCATACGATGCGATGGCCTCCAAACTTGTGGAAAGTCCGCAGACTTTTAAGTCTTCGCCCGCATTTGAAATAGGTTGATCGTAAAATCGAACCGGCACAGTTGACGTATCGCGGCACATGTTGCCGTTTTCGGCAACCCAATAAAAACTATAAATCCCTTCTGTCGCTGCAGTAACAGTTGTATTTGGATTATTTAAATCCGAAATGGTTGCACCGACCGGCTGGAGCCAATAGTGGGTGTCTGCAACCAGATTTGCATTAAGCGCATATTCCAATCCGCATACCGTGTCGGTTAAAAGCGATTCAAGGTGCGGCTGAACGATAAAACTGATGTTTATCGTATCGCTACCGATACATCCATATCCGTTATCGGCATGCAGAACAGCATGATGCTCGCCATAAGACCCCGATATTTCTTGCGGTGATGCAACACTTCCGGGGTCGATGAGATTTGGAGATATCTCCCAACTCAAATCTCCGACGGGAAGCGTGAAATCAATAAGCGTAAGACTATCGCACTCAGCCCGATCTTCACCGAGATCTACAATTGGAATTTCAGTAAAGCGCACTTGAACTGTATCGGTGTCTGTGCAGAAATCCATATTTGTGAGGGTTCTCGTTATTTCAAAACTTCCGTACCCGGGAGCCGAAACAGGAATGGTAAGCTCACTAAGATCGGAAGTAGATGAAACACCTGAAGGCAATGACCACACGCCGTTTCCAACGGCATCGACACCGGTAATTTCTGCGTTGGGGCCACATACCTCTACATCGTTACCTGCATTAGCCACTGGTTGTTCGATAAATAAAATAGATGTCGAATCTGTAGTTTGGCAAGTTCCATTCTCAACTTCTAAGTACAGAGTTGACAATCCAAAATCGGAGGCTGTAACATTTGTGATCGCGTCGGCCGGATTGGCGTAATCAAGTCCGGTCATGGCAACCCATTGCAGTGTACCGTTTTGAACATTGGCCTCAATAGCACTAGTCAATCCACAAATCGAATCGGGGGCAATAATCTCGATAATCGGCTCGGCGTAGAATGTAACTTGGACCGTGTCGGAGTCGATGCACCCGGCACCACCGGCATCTTCGTTCCAAACAAACTGGTAAACACCTTCGGTTGAAACAGTTACTGATGTGTTTTCATCGGCCGGATTGCCAAAAACCACTCCGGGCTCGGGGCTCCACAAGGGAATTCCGTTGCTTGGTTCAGCGGCTAAATTTGCCGTAAGGCCGCAAACCTCAAAGTCTTGGCCCGCAAAAGATTCAGGTGGAGAAAGCTGAATTAAGCTAAAAGTGTCGACCCGCGAACAATTGTAAATATTATCAGAAATCTCCACAGAATACGTCCCGGCTACCAAATCATTTCGCGAAAGCGGCCCCGGTCCGATATCATTCCAGACTACCTGGTAATCTCCCGAACCGGTCAAAACACTAATCTCAATAGCTCCATC